>JAAUYD010043487.1_pt1 | contig 23318 bp, 18 predicted proteins | sample 7278101 | NCBI WGS metagenome assembly JAAUYD01 (sample SAMN14350128, study PRJNA611818) | marine sediment metagenome | isolation source: surface marine sediment (0.6m) | place: French Polynesia: Moorea | collected 2018-08
AGTTGATTATATCGACAAAAACGGTCGTGACAGACATTGGCTGGTGGCCTCCCGATCAAAAGAGCCCAAATGTATTACCAAACGCTATGCAACATCCGATGCCGTCGTAATTGTTCCCTTTCACACGTTCGAAAACAAACTTGTTATCACCAGAGAATATAGAATCGCCTTGGCGGATTTTGAATATGGTTTTCCTGCGGGCTTGGTCGATGAAGGGGAAACCATTGAGCAAGCCTCCCGGCGCGAACTTAAAGAAGAAACGGGCTTGGAGGTCACCCAGATTACCAAAGTCAGCCCATCGATATATTCCTCTGCCGGCATGAGTGATGAATCAGTGACGATGGTGTACCTTGAATGCAATGGCAGTCCCTCCAACACCCGGAATACCGGGTCTGAATTCATCGAAGTAGAGTTCGTCTCCCCATGCCAGGCATCTCTCCTGTGTGAGAATTCAGCATTAAAATTCGACGCCAAAGCCTGGCTGGTGCTGGCCGAATTTGCTAAATACGGCACCCTTTGAATTGGCATCCCACTAAATTGGCTCACATTTGCTTAACGTTGACTTATAGATTCTGATCCTTAACATATGCCTGCATATTCCAAGAATTTGTGTGCACAAAAGGAAAAACAAAATAATGGTTAAAGAGGATTATTACCAAGTTTTAGGCTTAGATAAACACGCGACGGCAAAGCAGATCAAAGAGGCCTACCGGCAGTTGGCATTTAAATTCCATCCCGATCGTAACAAAGAAAATTCCGGTGCCGTCGAAGCAATGAAAAAGGTCAACGAGGCTTATGCCGTTCTTTCAAACCCGGCAAAAAAAAACGAATACGACAGCCTGAAAAATCAATTCGGATCTTCAGCCTATACACATTTCAGGAATAATAATTCCGAACAGGATATTTTCAGTGGTTCGGATATCAATCACATTTTTGAAGAAATGGCCAGAAATTTCGGTTTCAGAGGGTCTAATGAAATATTCAAAGAATTTTACGGCCGGGGATATCGTCAGTTCGAATTTAAAAAGCCGGGTTTCTCCGCCAAAGGATTTTTTTTCAGCAGGCCCGCCCCAGGGGCTGGATATCAACAGCAGACAAATATACCGTTTGGCAGCAATTTTGGAAAAATATCCCGTTTTTTGCTTCATAGAATCAGTGGCCTGCAATTCCCCGAGGATGGAACCGATGTTCATGACCACCTATATCTGAGTCCTCAGCAGGCTTTGTCCGGAGGACCTTATGCGTACTTCCTGCGCCATAAATCCAAAAAACTAGTGGTCAAAATCCCTCCAGGCATCCGAGATGGTCAGCAGATCAGGTTGGCGGCAATGGGCCAGGATGGCAAAGGCGGCGGCAAACCTGGTAATCTGTTATTAAAGGTCCACATCCGTAAGCCACTTCTCAAATCCATTAAAGAGTTCTTCTCTAATTGGAAATTAAAACAATGAAAACGATTGTATGCCACGGGGACAGCCTCACTGAGGGGGCCGACCTGGAAAAAAGTTATACCTGGCCACAACTAGTCGAAAACAAAATCAAAGTAACCGTTTTAAACACAGGAATCGGGGGAGATACGAGCGGCGGCCTGCTGGCCCGGTTTCAACATGACGTGGTCCAAAGCAAGCCGGATCTAGTGGTGATATTGGGTGGAACCAATGATTTATGGTGGGACCTGGACATTAATTTGATTCTTGCCAATATCTTCGCCATGGCCTGCCAAGCCCAGTATCGAGATATTGTCCCGGTTGTAGGACTGCCCTTGCCCCTATTTATGGAAAACATCCGAAATCAAAACATGATGGCGCCTATCGCCGGATGGGATAGATGTATCAATAAGTTATCCGAACTGGTAGACGCATTGGCGGTGGCAGCGAAGGAGAGCGAGATTGCCTGCCTTGATTTTTACCATCCCTTTTTAGACACCAATCAGAAGGTCCGGGGAGATTATTTTTTAGAAGACGGCCTGCACCCCAATAAGCAGGGGCAACGATTAATGGCTGAAAAAATGGTGGAATTATTGCGCACCTTATTTTATTTTTCCTAATTTCACCAAACACATTAATCCCATCTTGACTTTATAGGCAGTTTGTCATAACCGATAAGCTAAGTTTCAATCAATATTTTAATCTCGAACGTTTAAACCTGTCCTAATATCTGCTCTGAATACTACTCTTTCCCAACTTGACCTGCACTGACTTTTAAGCTGCGGTTTCGAACTGATTTTTCCATCCGAATCAAATGACTTCGATAAATAAGTTCATCCCTGTGCCTTGATAAATAGAAGCGATGAGGCTTTCACCTCTATAAACAGAAAGGAGGTTCACATGAAAACAAAAACTCGTTCGATTCAACAGCTCATCGAAGAACAGGTGCATCGATGGCAAATTATGAAGACGAAAACAGTCAAAGATAAACAGGGTGTTTCTACCATAACCCTTTCCCGCGAATCGGGCAGCGGTGGCAGCGTTGTGGCCAAGAAATTAGCCGAGAAACTCGGGTTCGAGGTATTTCATCAGGAAGTGCTGCTCGAAATAGCCAGACGAGCGGAAGTCAGTGACAAGCTGCTGGCGACCCTTGACGAAAAAGGACTGAACGTGCTGGAAGATTGCATATCTTCATTGGTATACGACCGGCATTTGTGGCCAGATGAGTATCTCAAGCATCTTATGAAAGTAATCGGTGCTATCGGAGAACACGGTCGAGCCATCATTATAGGCCGTGGTGCAAATTTTATAGTTCCGCCCAAAAACCGTTTTCGGCTGCGCATTGTTGCACCGCAGAGTGTTAGGATATCAAACGTGGCCCGCACCTTCGATGTCACAACAGAAGTTGCCAAACGGCGTATAATTCGAACAGATTCGGATCGCAGAGCGTATATCCGTAAATATTTCAATGCGGATATTTCGAATCCGATAAACTACGATCTCGTTATCAATACCGGGTCGCTTGATTTAGACAAAGCCGTGGATGCGGTGGTCGCAGCGCTGGGATCATGAGGCTTAGAATTTGATCTCTCCGGTCATCCTAATCTTTCCCATTGATGGCTTCTTATGCCGGTCAGATCAATTTATGAAGTGTTTGCAACAGGTCATCATATTCGCCGCCGGTAAAGCAGTACTGCATCTTCAAAAACCGTTTGCGCATGGAGCTGACCTCCTGCTTTACATCGCTCTCTTTAAGTATGACATCGGCAATGTATCCAGCCAGTTGTTTAAAATCATTTTCCGTCATTCCAAAACGGGTCATTTCCTGCACACCGGTCCGTAATGACCCGGCGGCTGTAAATCCTTCTTCTTCGGGTGCGGCTTGGTAGTTGAGAATAATATTGTTATCTTCCAGGCGCCGGGCAATCTCAGCCCCCCGAGAATATCCTACGTCAATGACCACCTGATGGGTTTCAGTATAGGATACTTCCGGGTCTCCCGCCACCGCCAAACCACAGTCCTTCAGTGCCAGGGCAAAAGCTTTCGCGTTAGCCAGAATATTTTTCTGGTACTCGTCTTTAAAATAGTTCATCTCGTAAGCTGCCAGGAGCAGTCCCAGCATGGTTCCCAGATGGTGATTGCTCATCGAACCCGGAAATGAGCGTCGCTGGATCGCCTCCCAAAATTCATAATGCAGATCGTCTTCAGTGTAATTGACAGCGATAATCCCGCGCTGGGTGCCATAATAGGTCTTATGAGTGGAGCCGGTCACGATGTCGGCCCCTTCTTTGAACGGCTGCTGAAAATAGGGGCCGACCAGGCCCAGTACATGCGCCATATCGTACATCAGCATGCAATCCAGGGTCAGTTCGTCAATGATCGCACGAATTTCAGCGACCGGTTCACGATGAATGATCATACTCTTGCCTAAAATAATCAACTCGGGCCGATGTTCGATAATCAATTCCCGGGTTGCTTCCATATCGATTTTATAAGGGTTGTCAGCCAGCACCGGAAAATTGACCACTGCCGGTTTGTCCCGTGTGGGGTCTCGCATTACAAAATCCCGCAATGCCCCCATTGGCTGCGCACTCAGATGTCCTCCCTTGATGATGTGGTTGTTCATAATTTTTCTGATTCGGCGTTGCTCGCTTTTGCGATCGGATCGGTTGAGGAAATCGACCATGGCACTAAAAACCGCTGAATTTGCCATCTGTCCTGAAATCACTCTGGTTTCAACCTCAGTACATTCCAAAAACTTCTGTATTTCGCAGGTCAGCAGATATTCGACTTCACTAATGAAATCCGTACCTTGATAGTAAAAAACGTCTGCTTCTTTAAATGCCTTAACCTGTTTGTGCTCGGCATAACGTGCTGCTGGATCCATAACGGATAGCTGTCGCACCATGGTTGATGCTGTCTGCTCCGACGGTATCAAATTGATACATTGCTCCTGCCGCCAGCGGGTATTGGCAACCGCCTTTTCAATCAGTTCACGAACATTTTCCTGCATTAGAGTGCCCGCGCAGATTGCTTTTTTCGCTTCCCGCTGCTGATCGCCTTTGATGGGCCAGCAATAGGGCGGTGCTTCGTTGCGAATAAAATAGGGCACCGTCGTGCCCTTGACCCGCTTACCCCTGATGTCAATTTCGATTTTATCACCTTCAACCAGATTGCTGTCCATCAATGCCAGCCCGATGGCTCTCATTTTTCGATTGTCGCTTTGAACCGACGAAAGCCCGAAACCTTCGGTTTGCCAATACGGGACCATCGTACCGCTGGTAACAAATCCCACCATCTTTTGGTCGTGATACACACTGGCACCGGCTCGGGCGACACCTTTGCCTGCCAGCTCGATCGGCTGGATCAACCGGGGAAGATTCTCAATGAGCGAATAATCCCTGTTGGCAATCCTTTTATAGGCCTCGAATTGTTTCAATAATGCCTGTTTTCCGACAAACTTTCCCTTGATCGTTGAAAAACTGACTGCAAAACGGGCCAAATCACAAGCAAAAATCGGAATTTCCGTACCCTCCGGATCCAGACCCAATTCATGTCCGTAAAGCGGCAGTCCAGCTTCTAACCGGAGGGTATCGCGCGCGCCCAAACCCACCGGAACGGCGCCTTTTTCCAGTAACAAATCCCAGATCATCGGGGCGTCCTTGCGATCGATAAAGAGCTCAAAACAAATCGGCTCACCAGTGTAGCCGGTACGCGCGACAAAAACGCGACTTCCATTGATATACAAGGTACTCAAACAATTTCTGAGTGGTTCGGGCAGTCTACCGGATGTCATGAGACCGGATAAAATATCTTTGGCTGAGGGGCCTTGCAGACTAAGCATCATTATATCCTCGGTGCGGTCTTCCATCCCTACCTGGTCAAATTTGTCAGTGATGGCCGACAAATGAGTCCAATCCTTGGCACGATTGGCGGCGTTAACGACCAGTAAATACTCATCCTCGACAAACCGGTATAAGTAAGCATCGTCAATGGCCCCGCCGTTTTCATTCGGAATCATCGTGTATTGACCTTCTTCGATTTCCAGGGCGGCTGCATTGTTGGTCAGTGAATATTGTAAAAATACAAGGGCCTGGGCCCCACTGACAATGAATCGGCCCATGTGAGAAACATCGAACAATCCAGCCCCTCTGCGAGTACTTAGATGCTCCTGCACGATGCCGGATTCATATTGCACCGGCATACTCCAGCCACCAAACTCCACCATTTTGGCACCGAGATTGACATGCTTGTCATAGAATACAGTTTTGAGGAGCTGTGTCATTGTCTTAATTCCTTTTTAAATGGTTAAACAGCGGCTAGGTCATGGAACCGCCATCAAAATGATAGACTGAAATAATAAGAAAAAGGCCGGGTTATGTCAATTGATTATCCTGGTAAGGCCAGGGTTCAGGCATTTGCAATTTACCGGAGGATGAAAGCACTCGTTGGATCTCCTTGAATTCATATTGGCCAATTATGAAAAATTAATATTGACACCTGAGTGGTAAGCTATTAAAATTTATATAAAATATTAAAATCCTTCGTCGAGCAAAAAGTAGGAGGACCAATGAAGCTACTAATTACGTTAATGATTATTGTATTAACTTTTTTTTATGTTTCAGTTCTGAATGCTGATGTTTATATTTGGACTGATGAAAACGGTGTCAAGCACTACAGTGATCATCCCCCTGAAAACGTGGATGATTACGAAGTTCTAAAGAGACCCCAACCAAACCGGAACAACGTTGATGTAAATACCAAGCAGGCAGAAGAAAAGAATAAGGATGTCCAGGAGTTCATCCAGCAAGCAAACGAAAATTTTGAAAAACAGCAGCAGGAAGAAAAACGCCAGGCTGAGGAAGCAGAAGAAAACCGCGCCCCAACTGAGGAAGAAAAAATTGCTGCCGAAAAAGAAAAACTTGAGCTGATAATATCAGAGCTCGAAGAGCAGCCCCTGGAATACTTCGGATCTCAAAAAAACAAGCGCGCCCGGATCGGATTTTACCGCTACAGACTGGAGACTCTGCTACAGGACCCGGATAAATATTTTAAGAATCCTGAAACCTTCGAAGGTAATATTAAAGAGTCCGACTAGAGAAGCCAAATGGAGGTGGGCATGCCAGTTGCCAATATGATGAGTATCACATCGAACCCTTTCTTATCCATGATGATTTGGATTGTGTTAGTGCTCGCGACACTATATTTCGCTCGCAAACCTTTTCATCGCTCGGTGGGATCCCTGGCAAAGATTGTCCACAATGCCATGCGTCTGTCAGCCACATCAGTGATCTCAGCAGAAAAGAAACTCTCACAGCGCAACCGCGAAGTTTTGATAGCTACGGGCCTTCAAAAGGCCGAACGAATGCTGGAAAGGGAATTTGACCGAATCAACTCTGCCGTTGTAAGGGATCTGGCAAGTTATCCATATCTTCAGCGTCACCTTATGGAACTCACTGCCCGCCTTGATGAGGACTACTGTTCCGGTGCGGATGTTCCGCCATCCTTGCCAAACTGGCGACCGATCATTGAATCGATCGCTGGCATTACACATACTGGCGATTCCATGGTTGCCAGCATGCTGGGTGAAATCAACCGCACCCTGACGGAACAGCATAAGTCAGCGATGGACAACTATCGAAAATCGAATGCATCACGCTATGGAATATTAAAAAAAATGCTGCCTGTCTGGCGCAAGGTGCAAAGTGACCTCGCTAAGGTTGGTAATTCAATCGAAAACTTGAACCAGCGTGCCATAGACATTGACCGGCACATGGATGAATATGAAAGAATTCGCCTACAAACAGATAAAACCGCCAGGTTGCTATCTTCCTCTTCACTGACACAGTTTTTTAGTTCGGGTCTGTTACTGTTGATTGCTTTAGGCGGAGCCCTCATCAACTTTAACATGATATCAGCGCCGATGTTGGAAATCATCGGCGGCGCAAGTTATATTGGATCTTTTAAGTCAGCTGATGTGGCTGTTTTGGTAATTATTTTGCTTGAATTGACTATGGGCTTGTTTATAATGGAGTCGCTTCGAATCACGCGGCTCTTTCCCACCATTGCCAGTATGGATGATGTAATGCGCCGGCGAATCATCTGGATAGCCTTTTCTTTGTTGGCAATATTAGCCGGGATGGCGTCGGCATTGGCCTTTGGGGGAGATCGCATTGTCGGAGGTTTAAGTACATTAGGCCAGTCAACGACCGGGATCGAGCAGAGTGTACGGACCGGTATGATTCCCGCTGTGGGACGAGGGCTCATAGGCTTTATCTTTCCCTTTGTTTTAGTGTTCGTCGCCATACCACTGGAATCCTTTGTAGCTTCTTCACGCACCGTCATCGGAATAACCATCGTCGGTGTACTCAAATTCCTCGCCTATTTGCTTCGTTTGATCGGAAATCTTGGATATTATAGCGGCAGATTCGTGATTAATCTTTACGATTTACTTATTTTCCCAAGTATCTGGCTGGAAGGGGTGCTTGCAGGCTCCTATACCAACAAGCATGAAAACGCCGACAAGCATGTATATGAAGGCCGCAGCATTTCTGAGAAATAATTGATAAAATAATATTTTAGGAGACAATTTATTGCGCTTAAAGCGATATGCAGGTAGGCCGAAAGTGAATTCACCATTTGTGATTCAAAATATTCGCCTTTTTATCGCTTTTCGCGTATTTTTTAATGCCCGATTTTATTATCCTATTTTCACCATCCTATTCATAGATTTTGGTTTGACCCTCGAGCAATTTGCCCTACTCAATGCCGCTTGGGCGGCATCTATTGTGTTGCTGGAAGTCCCATCCGGCGCGCTGGCCGATATCATCGGCCGTCGTAATCTTTTAGTCTCAACCGGCATTTTGATGGTGATTGAAATCGCGCTGTTATGTTTCGTCCCGATGGGCAACCTTCATTTACTCTTTGTAATATTTCTGATAAATCGAATTTTGAGTGGAGCAGCAGAAGCGGCAGCCAGTGGTGCTGATGAGGCCATTGCATATGATAGTCTGAAGAGAGATGGTGATGCCCGAGATTGGCCCCGGGTTCTCGAAAAACAAATGCGAATTCAATCCATCGCCTACATCGGTGCCATGAGTCTGGGTGCCGCCGTATACGATCCGGCGCTAATGCAGCGATTGTTTAACGCACTGGGGATGAATTTACATGTGACCCAGGAGATCACCATGCGTTTTCCGTTATACCTAACCTTTGTAATGTCAATCATGACATTGCTGACCACCTTAAAACTTCAAGAAGACATGCCATCCGAACAAGCCAAGAACATACCATCCGAAAAATTTGGCAAATCTGTATTTCAGGCTTTCAAGCTGACGCTGCAAGCCGGCGGTTGGATATTGAAAACACCCTTTGCCTTGGTGATCATCCTAGCAGGCCTCATGTTCGACAATTGCATTCGCATGGTTGTCACCTTGGGCAGTCAGTATTACCGGATCATAGATCTACCCGAGGCATCCTTCGGTTTGATCGGCTCAGGATTAGCGATGGTGGGCCTGATCATCCCCTGGGTGGCATACAAAATGGTCAATCGGTATTCCCCCGCCTATAATCTTGGAATAATGGCCGTGGTCACCATTGTCGGCCTGATCGGGATAACGTACGTCTGGCCGCTCATCGGATTGTTGCCCATAGCTCTGCTCTCGGTTGTGATGTATATGGGGCGTTTTTTTCAAAGCCACTACCTGAATCGTATCACTGCTTCACATCAGCGGGCAACGGTATTGAGCTTTAAAGGTCTGTCTTTCAATCTGGCCTACGGTTTGATCGGCATTTTATATTCTGTTTTATTGGGTTTCCTGCGGCCCCAGATTGCAGCTTTCAATCCTGATTTAAGCCGCGCCGGTATAGAAAATTTGGTATTTATAAAATCACTCGGGTGGTTCCCAGGGTATTTTATCCTGACCCTGGTTTCTTTGCTGGCGGTCGCTCGCTGGCAGCTGAAAAATTCCGATATACATAAAAAGCCCGGTTAACGGCATTATTTCCTGTTGCCTTTATTCTAAAATGAGATTATCACCTAAATTCTAAATCCCGTTTGGTACCTGGACTATGCAGCTCGAAATCCCTCAACCTGCAGCGGAGATCGAATCTCGGATGCAAGTCCAAACTGTTTAACTGGGGTTATATTGTAAGTACATATAAATAAAATAAGAAAGGCTATCCATTATGGTGGACCAAAAATTTGAGAACCACGAAAATTTTGTTATCAATGGCAAATACGATGATGAAGAAGTACCGGAGTTGAACCGCGAGGATTATTATGACGATCATTCGGGGATTTTCCCTAAAAAGTATTTAACCCCCATCACCATCGGAGGAGCAGGATTATTTATTGTCGTAGTCCTGTTGACAGTCTTTTTATCCGGCCCGAAGGAAACCGACGATGACAAACAACTGCTATTACTCCAGACGAAGATTCAGCAACTGGAACAAGAATTTGCATCCATGGGCTCATTCGATCAAACTCTGGATCGGTTGGGAAAATTAGAACAAAAATTGAGCCTGGTTAGCGACAAATTCGAACATTTCAATTCGACTGTAGCGACTCAGATAGATCAAATCATAAAAGAATTAAGCGTGTTACAACAAAAATCAGCTCAAAAACCGCAACCGGTCACATCAGCTCAAAAACAATCAAAACCCCAATACCATCAGGTTCGCCCAAAAGAGACCCTGTGGGGGATTAGCCGCCAATATGGCCTGACATTGGACCAGTTGCGAAGCTACAACCGTATGGGCTCCAATGCAACCATTCAGCCCGGCCAGAAACTCAAGCTGACCCCCAACTGAAATCCATCGCGGTCGGAAGGATTTATGATTGAGTTTAATTTTATCTACAATAAAATTATTCCCAGAAAGAATCATGATAATCTGACGACGAACAACTTAAAGCCAGCAAGTCTAAATAAACTATTTCGACCATCCAGGGTAAATTCTACTGATGCCCCATTCCGAATTTAACGGCCTCGGATTTCACCCGATCATAGTGAAATGGTTTAAAAGCCGATTTTCAGCCCCAAGTCCTCCCCAGAAAAGCGGATGGCCGTCAATCGCTGCCGGAAATCACACGCTCATTTTGGCTCCAACAGGATCCGGTAAGACGTTGGCAGCCTTTCTATGGAGCATAGATCAATTATATCGCAAATCCTTGGAAATGGATCCCCGGAAATTTGACCAAAACCGGTCCGGTGTTCATACCTTATATATTTCTCCGCTGAAGGCCCTCAACAACGATATCCATCAAAATCTAAAAGCACCTCTCAAGGAAATTAAACAACAGAGTGAGCAGGGTGGCTCTCATGTGGCTACAATCAGGATTGCCGTCCGAACCGGCGATACGCCTTCCCATGTGCGCCGGTCCATGTTAAACAAACCTCCTCACATTTTGATCACCACTCCAGAATCATTTTACCTGCTGCTAACCTCCCAGCGCAGCCGGAATCTGTTCTGGGCATTGAAGTATGTAATCGTTGATGAAATTCATGCCCTTTGCAACAACAAGCGCGGGGTTCATTTAAGCCTTTCACTTGAGCGATTGACACCACTATGTCAAAATGAACCTATTCGCATCGGTCTCTCCGCCACCCAAAAGCCCCTCGCTCGCATAGCAGCCTATCTCGGTGGTCGAAGATATGATGCCGATAAGGCCAAGCTGATTCCCCGACCGGTTGAAATAATTGATTGTGGTCAGCGTAAGCGAATGGACCTTGAAGTCATAACACCGGTCACAACTTTCCAGGAACTTCCCGAATCCAGTGTCTGGCAACCAGTTTACCAACTGCTTTATAAGCTGATTCGAGCCCATAGCACCACGTTGATCTTTACAGGAATGCGGGCCCAAACTGAAAAAATTGCCAGGGAATTAAATCGATTACACCACCAGATAACCGGAAAAGAACCAACGAAATTGGCCTTTGCCCATCATGGAAGCATCTCCCGGCAGGCACGGTATGCCATTGAAGCCCGCCTGAAATCAGGCTGCATCCAGGCCGTGGTTGCCACTGCCTCTTTGGAGCTGGGAATTGATATCGGCAGCATTGATCTTGTGGTACATCTTCAAGCTCCCAGAAACGTAACCGGTGCGTTGCAGCGGGTCGGAAGAAGCGGACACTTGTTATCTGCCACCAGCAAAGGGCGGATTATCGTTCTGTACCCAGCGGATCTCGATGATGCGGTCGCCATCACGCACTGCATGCATCATGGAGATATTGAGGAGACTCGGATTCCGCAAAATGCCCTGGATGTACTGGCGCAGCAAATTACCGCGGAAGTAGCCCTTAAAACCTGGGATTACAAGGAATTATTTTATCTCGTACGTCAAAGTTATTGCTACCGTAACCTGCCGGAGTCGGAATTTAAAAATGTTGTGGAAATGTTGTCCGGCAATCTTTTAGAGTCACCCTTGCAGGCTCTGATTCCGCGATTGAACTGGGATCGCATCAACAATCGACTGATAACACGACGCGGCAGCCGACTGGCGGCAGTGATGAATGGTGGTACCATACCGGATCGGGGATATTTCGGCGTCTATTTGGAAAACACAAATATAAAAATCGGAGAGGTTGAAGAAGAATTTGTATTTGAATCCCGGGTGGCAGAGGTGTTTTTTCTCGGTAACAGTGAATGGTTGATAAAAAAAATAACAGACGATCGTGTCATTGTAAGCCCTTTTGCAGCGATCAGTCCCCGGGCACCTTTCTGGAAAGGGGATATCCTGCACCGTGAGTATTCCACCAGCATCAAAATTGCGCGATTCCGAAGAAAGCTGATTGAAAAAATTCAAAGCGGCCAGGCGCAAAATTGGCTGCGTGAAAATTTCTCGATTGACCAAAATACTGCCATCAATTTGGTCGACTACTATGTGCGGCAACTACATAAGGGAGGGGGGATTGCAACCGACAAAGGGGTGGTTGTAGAAACGACGATTGACAGCGGTGGTGAGCCGTTGCTCATTTTACATGCAGCTTTTGGAGCCCGGGTAAATGGTGCCTGGGCGATTGCCTTGTCCGCAGCACTCGAGCAGCAGTATCAAACCCGGATTCAATATTCGTATGACGATGACGGGATATTAATTCGATTGCCGGATACAGTGAGCCCTCCCCCATACGATTGGCTATTTGGTTTATCTGCCCACAGGGTTGAACAGTATTTGCTAGCGGCCCTTCCCCAGTCTCCGGTCTTTCAAGTTCATTTCCGTTATAATGCGGCTCGCTCCCTCATGCTTCCGCGATCGAATCCGACAAAGCGGATACCCCTTTGGCTGCAACGGTTAAGGGCTTCAGATCTGTTGCAGATTATCGGCAATCAAGCCGAATTTCCCGTGGTAATCGAAACATATCGCGAATGTTTGCAGGACATATTCGATTTGGCAAGGCTGAAGGTGATTGTTGCAGAATTGGGCAATGGGCACATCGATTTGCGGCAAATCGACACTTCGCATCCTTCGCCTATGGCCGCCGGTATCCTTTTCAAATTTGTTTCTGTCCACCTTTATGAAACAGATCGAAGCAGGCAGCCTATTGAAGGCGGGAGCCTCACCAGTGAGTTGATACATTCAATTATAGATCAAAAGTCCATTCCTGCAATCATCACCCCAGAATTGGTAAAACAAGCAGAAAGACGATGGCAGCATCTGGATCCGATGTTTCAAGCTGCAACCAGAGAAGATCTTTTTGGTGTCATTGAAAAGTTGGAGCCTATCGATGATGAAAGTTTACGTCTGCGCACCAAAACTGATCCTGCTGATTTTTTGAATGAACTGGAAATCTCAAACCGCATCGTTTCATCTACAACCCATAAAGGGGATAAAATCAGGCGGCTCTGGCGCACGCGAAAAAGGAATTCCAATGTTGTTGCTGTCGATGACCGCTTACAAACTACCCATAGACTGCAGCGATATCTACGGGTCCGGGGGCCGGTCGACATCAATACAATGGCAGCTGATTTGCGGATGTCTCCATCTGTTATCCTTGCGGTTCTGGAAGATCTGTTAAGTCAAAAAAAAGTGGTCAGCGGTGAACTGATTGCGGACGCGAAGGGCATCCAATGGTGTGACCGTCATAATTTCAACCAATTATATCGCATGGCAGTAGCTCGCCGTCGCATTGTGCAACACCCCGCAGACCGCAGAACATTTAACCGCTTTTTAATGCGTTGGAACCATTTATCAAAGCCTGAACAATTTCTTGAGAATCTTATCAAACGCTATCGCGGATATCGCTTTCCCCTGTATTTCTTTGAACGTGAAATTTTGCGCAGTCGATATTATGATGGATCTAATTCTGCATTTGGTGCCAGTCTGGCAATACTGGAAGAATTAATTTCTGATGGTGATATCATTGTTTATCCGGTTCGAACCAATGAAACGGGAAAAAGATATGTCGATTTCCGTCTTAGAGGCGAAGGTTGTTTGCTCACAGACCCGAAGGTGCCTGAGGCCGCAGCACAGACTTTGGCTTCATCTGCCAAAACCCTTTTCGAATTCTTAAAAGAAAACGGGGCCAGTTATGGTCGTGATTTGCTATGGGCTACAGGCATGAGTTCGGTGACACTTAACCGGGCGCTTCAGCAATTGGCTGACCGGGGACTCATCGGATGCGAAAATTATCAATCTTTCATAACAATATTTCAATCTTCAAGGCTGGAACAAAAATCAAATTCCGATCTGTTTTTACGTCACTCTAAAGTCCGAGGTCGGGAGCCGGGAAAGCATCATCGACAAATTAAAAAATCCGACATCCGAAAGATGGTTCGGGATCACTCCCGAATTAAAGATGGCCGCTGGTTTTTGACCACATCTCTGGCCATCACGGGAGAGCCATTGGATGATCAAACACGCGCCGAGAGACAGGCACGATTACTGCTGAACCGCTATGGCATACTCATCAAAGAATGGTATCGCCGGGAAAACGGTATGCTGCCCTGGCATCAAATTTTCCTAACGCTCAAACGTTTGGAATGGCAAGGCGAAATCCGCCGAGGTTATTTTGTTGCCGGACTATCCGGCATACAATTTGCCTTACCTGAGGCGCTAGAGTTGCTTGAAAAAATGACCAAAAGGCCTGCTGATTCGAAATGCGGCCCTATTTTGCTCAGCTGTTTGGATCCTGCCTTGCCATATGGCGGCGTTATAGATTGGGGAGTCGTTGATTCCAGTGGAAATTCCCTAAAAATTATACGTTCAGCCGCCAATCATCTGGTTATCGAGGACGGCCGTTTTATCGTGTACAGCGAGCGCTATTTCCAGCGACTGTTTGTTGTGGATGATTTTTCGCAAGCTAGCTGTACAAAACTGACACGAATACTTCAAAGCTACCTGAAAATGCCCTTTCCATTTAAACCGGCTAACCGAATTGAGATTCAGCAAATCAATAATCAACCTGCGGCCTCAAGCCCTTTTGCCGTGTATTTGCTGAAAACAGGTTTTGAGATGGACGGCACCAACCTAATTCTATGGCCGTCGGCGATTTAACACAACCGCCAGATACGGATCTATCTGAAACTGGATTGCAAAGTTGATAAATTTTTCCAGTGCATAGATTACATTGCAATATCAACCCATCCCATGAAGAAGCTATTGCAATCAGCAAACGCCAGCCGAACTGGGGGATCATATCCCTGAGGGGACGGCACACCTCTGCTGGAAATGCTGATCAGAAAATAGGGCCTCCTCAACCACCCTCATACATTGTTTGCTCTCAGGCCATCTGATATACCAAAAAATAAATAAAGCTTTGCCCGATTGTGCCGATATTGGGATAAAAGCTTCGTCCCGTTTTTAGATTTTAACAAGGTAAAGATGCCATTTCAGAATCAATCATGGTGAAAAGGGTTTTGCATTTACCCTTTGAACCTATGAAGATATAACCTAATCAATTAAGGGGATAAATTATGACTTTTGCGCTGGGTATCACATTTATGATCATGCAGATCATGTCCATCGTTTTCTTTTTCATCGTACTGATTAAGTTATTTAAAAACGAAGGTGCATTGAAGGGAATATTGGGTTTTATTTTCGGTATTTATGCCTTCATCTGGGGATGGATCAAACACAAAGATTTGAATTTAACGAAAATTATGGTGTTGTGGAGTGTCTTCACGGTAGCCTCGATCGTTCTGGCACCCGTAATCATTGCCAGCGGTACGATGGAACTTATGAAATATGCCGCACAATTTTCTGATAATTCTGACTTTAAACTGGCGAATAAGAAAGGATCAATCGATACCCAGAAAATTAATTGGTCAAAGAAAGCGAAAAAAAGAAAGACAGCATCGAAAAATAAAAAGACAAATCCGGTAAACCAAGCCTCAAATCAAAATATGGACTGGGGCAAAAAAGCAATGGCGCTATGGAAAAACGGTAAATACAAAAATCCCAATAAAGCGATCGAGTATTGGGGCCATGCCATTAATCAAAAACAAAATGTCCCTCGAGCTTACAATAATCGAGGCCTTGCCTACTACGATTTGAAGCAATATCAAGCGGCGATAAAAGACTACGATAAAGCAATCCAACAGGATCCAACCTATGTAGCGGCTCTCAATAATCGCGGAAATTCCTATTATGAATTGGCCGAGTACCAGCGCGCATTAACGGATTTCAATCAAAGCCTGCAACTCGAGCCGAACTACGCGAAAGCTCATTTTAATCGGGGTTTGGTGTACTATCAATTGAATCAGAGCGAACTGGCCTGCAGCGATTTTCAAAAGGCGTGCGAGCAAGGCGATTGCGAAGGCATAAAATGGGCCAATAAAAACGAGGTATGTCAGGAAACGGAATTGATGGGACTTCGCTAAAAATTTTTTAGCCGGTGTTAGGAAAGGTGGAATGCTTCAAACGGCGGCCCGCCTGCCCTTGATCAGCAAGGGTGGCGGGCCGTTTAGTTTATTCTCTCAATAAGGCATCTGCGACAATGGAACTCAGAAACTCGACCTTGACCCCCATTTTGTAATGATCATTTAAATTGCTCAACTGGGTGTGACAGTTCTCACAGGCAGTGGTGAGAATAGCGGCACCGGTTGCTGTAACCTGCTCCGCTTTGACTCGAGAGGATTTCATCCTGAAATCCAGGGTATCTTCTCCAAGCGCTACCAGCCCTCCGCCGCCGCCGCAGCACCAATTGTATACAGGATCCGAGCTCATTTCTCGAAAATCGTCTGTCAAATGCTGAATGATGTAGCGCGGCTCATCTATTACGCCACCGTTTCTGGCAATTTGACAGGGATCGTGATAGGTGAGAGGTCCGTTGATCTTGGTTTTGTCTAATCTGATACGACCTTCACGCAAATATCGGGCATGCAGTTCGGTAATAGAGATAACATTAAATGGCTGCTTGCCGGCAATCTGTTTCATAACGCGAAAGGCCGTGCCACATTCGCAAATACAAACTTCTTTGACTTTTAATCGCTTGGCTTCATTGACAATTCGGTCTAAAATCAATTTAGTTTTGGAAGGATCCCCCACGAAGGCGCCGAAATTGACCGCTTCAAAGAAGCTCAAAGTCCAGTTTTCTCCGGCGGCATTGAATACGGCCGCCGCCGGAATAATGGAATGAGCGCCGGCCAGAGCGACATAGAGAAGATCGGCACCGTCCGCTTCCACCGGAATGGCGGTTTCGCCGGCTTCCAATTTCCATTTTTGAACGACTTCGTCTTCGAGTCTTTTGATACCGTCTAAAAAGCCTTCCTTGAAAAGCTCAAATGATTGACCCTTGGTAATTGAAGTGTCTGCCAATAAGGTCAAAATTTCCGGTTCGGCATTGGCTCCGATTAACAGCAGTTTTGCGATCGACATAATCATCTGGGTGTCAATTCCGAAGGGGCAGTAAACCATGCAACGCCGGCAGCCGGTACAGGAATAAGCCGCCTCGAATAGCTCATCGATGGCCATCTCGGTCAGCTCCTTGGCTTCGCCCACAGACGGCCAGATGCTTCCCCGTGTTTTAAAGTATTTTTTGTAGAGACGGCGGATGATTTCAGCCCGGTATGCAGCAATGTATTTCACCTGCCCCATGGATGCATAGACATGGCACGCTTCCGTGCAAACGCCGCAACGAGTGCAGGTTTCCAGGTAAAATGTCATTGCTTCATTCAATTTGCTTTGAAATAGTCGCAGCAAATCGTCTCTCGTTTTTTGGTTCATGTATCTATCCTCTTCTCAATTTATTCATGGGCAAAGATAAAAATGAATGCATACTTTGGCTGAACGGGAAAAAGAGTAAAAACAAATTTGCAAAAAAGACGTGCAGGACCAGCATGAAAGAATGCCCGTAGTCTGTCACCGCCTCCGGCAATTCAGGTTTTAAAAACAGCAAGCTCTGCAAGTAAGTGCGGTAGTCGTCAACCGTCATCTCTTCGTAGCCATACCATCTTCTGGCCCAATCCATTTCGCTGCCAAAAAGCACAATTAGAAACAGCAGAATTAGCAAATAATAGTCCTCTGGCACCGACAGCTCCCTGACCGGTGATCGAAATCGTCGAAATAAAAAGTAGAGCAACGCCAGGCTGAGAACAAGGCCGATATATCCCTGTCCCAAAAAGACTTCATGGGGAACAATCTGAAATATCTTAAACTCACCCAACAGTTCCAGATGCCCAATGATAAGAAAAAACAGGGCAGTATGAAAAAAAATCAGGAAAACCCACAGAACAGGTTTGTGTCTCCTGATGCTTGGAAATAGGAAGGTGTCATGAAGGGCCCACAACCATGTGGGCTCTTTTTCGGGAAAAATCTGTAATGTGGATGGATGTTTCGGCTGCCGGTATATCTTTACCAGCCGGATGGTGGTGCCGATAGTGAAAACAGCAAAGGCAATGTATACCATCGGAACTAAAATAAAATAGATTAATGTTTGCAAGGTTGCCTCCAGCAAAATAATTGTGCTATATCAGCCAAAGAAACAATGGTATGAGAACTGCCCATTGCATCGACATCATGGGCAGTTTTTGATCTCCCAGGATTATACAAGTCGTTTGATATAAAATTTAATCAACTTGTCTTCCTGATCGGTTTTTAAGATTTCGTTTCCACTGGTTGCGGCCCAGGCCGGAAAATCTGTCATCGAGCCGGGATCAGTGGTTTGGGCCTCTATTACCTGCCCGACCTCGACTTCTTTAATTCCCTTGCTAACTTTGACGACCGGCATCGGGCAAGCCAGTCCTTTCAGATCTAAAACTTTTGTTACTTGAAAGTCGTCACTCATTTTTATCCTCCTGTTGCATCTAAATAAACAATTGTATCTTACTGTTCTGGGCTTCCTGTAAAAAGGTGGCAACACCGGCAAATCCCATATGTTCGTACGCAATGAACTCCTCACGTTTAAATCCCATCAGGTCCATCGACATCTCACATACGTAGATTTGGACACCAAGTTCTTCAGCTAGGGTTAGCATCTCCTCCAAGGAAGCCACATTTTTCTTTTTCATCAATGACTTCATCATGGCGGTTCCCATGCCGCCCATGTTCATATTGGAAAGTTTCACGTCAGCCGTACCGGTAGGCAGCATCGCTCCAAACATTTTGCCCATCATGTCTTTGCCACCGACGTTTTTAGTTTTGTCCCTAAGGACAGGAGTACCCCAAAACGTAAAGAACATTACAACCTCCATCCCCATAGCAACGGCTCCGGTAGCAATGACAAACGCAGCCAGTACTTTGTCAAGATCACCGCTGAACACAATCATAGACAGCTTGTTCTCCGCCGTCTTCTTATTTAGGGCCTCCACTTGAGATTTCAATTCATCTAATTGGACTTCTAAATTCTGCATATCCATAGCTTCCTCCTTTGTTTTTGATGTTAACTTATTTTTTTTATATATTTTTAATAGTTATAAAGACTATGACCATTTATTAGTTTCATGTATGAACTTTATTTCTAAAATAGTGCCTCTGCAATCTCTCGAACCGGCAAGAATATTCATTTTGGGCGGTGGAGAGATCTTAGGATGTTCAATTAAGCGGATCGGCAATCAACGCGGTTGCTGCTAGAAACCAACTCCGTCATTCATCGTATGACATTAAGTTAGAATTTTAAATTGGAAGTTTCCAGTAATCTTTTTAGCGATAATTTTCCACAAATCCTGATCTTGGCCCGCTTCGCTTGACATACGGTATCGTCATACCATTAAATCTTTTACAGCTTCCATCGAGGCTTTCAGAATTTCAAGATTGGTTAGCATGGCTTTGCGTTGATCCGGTGCCATCTGGGACAATACCTGGATATGCACATCTTCCGTAAATTGTTTGATTTCATATATTTTTTTTTGTCCTGCTGCGGTTAGGCTGAGCAGTTTGACCCTTGAATCTTCAGGGTCGACAATGCGTTGTATCAAGTTTTTCTTGATTAAACCGTCTATGATTTTTGACACTCTACTTTTAACCACATTCATTTTGAGAGCAATATTTTTAGCGGTAAGATACCGCTCGTCACCAAAGAGAACCAGGCATCGGAACTCTGCATCAGGCATTTGGAACCTTTCGCATTGGTACTGCATGCGCTCCTGGCAACATTGAAATAAAGTGGCCATAAGTTTCTGGAATTTATCCAGCTGAAACTCTGATACTTCTGTAAGATGGATATCTTTAAAATCGTTCATAGCATGAACCATATCAAATGAAAAAATTTTGTCAAGATTTTTTTTGATCAAATTACACGAATTGAATAGATGAATTGGGGGTATCAAACTAGATCTGGTAACTAATGTAAACGTTCTAGTTTGAACGAACATCGGATTTTCTGGATATTTTTTGGATGATATACGGTAAAAATTAGAAGGAGGGACGGGGATTTTCAAAAATGAGGAATTCAAGTTGGGATTTCACCCTATCTTGAATTCCTCAATCTGTTTCAACTAATTTTGGAAATTTCTCCGAATGTTTTAATTTCTGATGGTAGATCGTCGACTTCGATGGTCATGTCTACCTTAAGCGCATATGCCCTTTCAATGACGTTCTCCAATTGAATCACATTACCAGGCCAATTGTATTTTAGCAGGATATCGAGTGTATCGGGCGACACATTCATGACCGTGTTTTCACGATTCTTGTTGAACTTATTTAAGAAATGATTAATTAAGAGGCAAATATCCTCCTTGCGTTCTCTCAGGGGTGGCATCTGGATAATAACGTCATTGATACAATTGAGAAAATCCTGATCAACAATTTGGCGACCGACGGCATCATCTAAATTTTTATTAGTTGCAGCCAACAGGCGAACATTAATTCCCTGCCCATTGCTGCTTCCAGCTGAATTCAGAACATTTTTTGTAAATACCCGACTGATTTCAGTCTGCATGACATTAGTAATTTCGACGATTTCATCAAAAAAAATGGTGCCGCCGTTTACGGATTTAAACAGGTTAAGGACATGATCGTACATCTGGTCTTCGGCAATACCCTTGCCGAAGCTTTTGCAGTTTACAGGCAAAAAATCTTTCTGGCGTCGATCACTGGATTTATGGATTACATGCGCTGTCAATTCTTTGCCTGTCCCACTTTCCCCCTGTATTAAAACATTTGGACTGGTGAGGCTCATACGGTCAATTTGGTCATAAATTTCCTGCATTTTAAGACTGATTCCCACAAGTTGATCGAACTTGTGCCTTTCTTTTAATCTCGTCTTCAGGATGATATTGCCCTGCTTCAGCTTTTTTTCCTCATAAATCTTTTCAATTAGAATTTTGAGAACATCTAGCTTGAAAGGCTTTTGAATATAATCATAGCTGCCGTATTTCATCGCTTGAATGGCGGACTCCATAGTGCCATGTCCAGTGACGATGATTACCTCCGTCATTGGCCGGTATTCTTTAATGACGGCAAGCAGCTCAAGACCATTGATTTCAGGCATCTTAAAATCCGTAAAAACAACGTCAAAATCTTTGTCCTTAATGAGCTCGAGTGCCTTAAGACCATTATCAACAACACTTATTCTGTAATCAAAGGCGGTCAAGTACTCCTCAACAAGTGAAAGAATCGTCGTATCGTCATCTACAAATAAGATTTCAAAATCTTCCATAAATCTCCTCCACCTAAACCTAATGGATGGCTCAGTCGAACGGCGCCCAACTCAGCATGCCCCTTTATTCAGCGGTCTTCTACGGAATCTTTTTCCAGATTGTATCTCTTTATTTTTTCAACCAAAGTTGTTCGTTTTATCTTTAGCAACTGAGCGGCCCTGTTTTTTACCCAGTTGGTTTTCTCAAGTGCGCTAATAATTAAGGCTTTTTCAAACTCATTGACAGCAGTGCTAAACGAAATACCGTTGCCGCTTGCGTCCAATTTGCGCTGTGCTGCCTGTTCATTTTCAACTCTAAGTTTCTTGGGCAGATCTCGCGGCGATATCACTTCGCCTTCATGCAAAACGACAAGTCGTTCGATTAGATTTTTAAGTTCTCTAACATTACCCGGCCAGGAATAATTCATCAAAATTTTTGTGGCTGCATCGGAAACCTCAACAAGCGGGGATTCTACTTTTTGGCCGAATTGCCCTAAAAAATGGGAAACAAGATAGGGTATATCGGATTTACGCTCCTTTAAGGTCGGCAGCATGATCGGTATGACATAAAGACGGTAGAATAGATCTTCACGAAAATTTCCTTTTTGAACTTCTTCTTCCAAATCCCTATGAGTTGCGGCAATAATTCTGGCTTCGCTCTTTATGGTCCTATTGCCACCAACACGCTCAAATTCACCTTCTTCGAGCACCCTTAAAACCTTCACCTGCAAATCGGCACTCATATCGCCGATTTCATCTAAGAAAATGGTGCCGCCTTTGGCCATTTCAAACTTACCAACCTTATCCGAGGTAGCCCCCGTAAATGCGCCACGCCGGTATCCGAAAAATTCGCTTTCCAACAGGCCTTCCGGCGTTGCCCCGCAATTGATTTGGATAAACGGTTTGCCATTCCGGTCCGAGGCTTCATGAATGGCCCGGGCGATTAATCCCTTGCCCGTACCCGTCTCTCCATTCAACATAATGGTCGTATCACTTTCAGCGACCTTTTCGACCATCCTAAATATCCTTTGCATGGCGGAACTTTGACCAATTATATCCTTAAAAATAACCTGGGACGGTAATTTGATCGGGATGATTTTATTTTTTACCTGGAGATTTGAATCCGTCATAAACTTCCCCCTGGATAATTGAATCCGCAAGCACAACCAATCCGGACAAACAATGTCCATACATCCGTACGCATCAGTGGAAATCCCCGAAATTAGCTGCTCAAACCAAATGGAATTCGTTTGCCTGGAAATTGCAGCGACAATGCTGTAAACTCGGTAAGACACGGTATAAATATCATACTAGTGAATACAAAATGGCATAAAGTCAAGAGAAGGATACTAAAAAATCATAATTTTTCAATGCTTTAATCAAAAATTATGCTGGTTGGTCAATTTTTATCGAATAGAAGCACCACAATCTTAGTACGGATCGAGCAGCCAATTCAATTTTAAGCAATCTGCATACTTCCCAGATAATATCGCAGGTTAAGGATCTTGACTTTGGGCATCTAAGCCTCTAAAGTGGATCTTCTTGTGAAAAAATCACTCAACATCGCGGTTCGGGATATCGTAGCCCATGTGCTGCGTTCGGGCGATCTGACATTTGAGTTTTTGTCCTCTACCCGTCCGGCAGATGCCATTCGGATCCACCAAAAAATCCAGCAATCCCGCCCTGAAAGTTACACACCTGAGGTAGCCGTCTCGCATCAAATTGAAACCGATCATTTTAATTTAACGGTTGGAGGTAGGATTGATGGAGTTTATAATGAACCGAATCGGGTTCTGATAGAGGAGATTAAAACTACTGCCCCCAATGGAGGGGCTCCTGGTTATCTTCATAATACGCCAAATTGCGGGCAGTAGTTTTAATC
>JAAUYD010128780.1_pt1 | contig 23307 bp, 20 predicted proteins | sample 7278101 | NCBI WGS metagenome assembly JAAUYD01 (sample SAMN14350128, study PRJNA611818) | marine sediment metagenome | isolation source: surface marine sediment (0.6m) | place: French Polynesia: Moorea | collected 2018-08
AATAATCGAATGAATTTTATAGTGATAATTTTCTGCTAAAATTTCGGCGATCGCTTCTGCATCTTCTTTGGCTGTTCCTAATGCTGGGATGCCATTTTCATAGTTATTAATACCAATAATAACGGCAATATTTTGTTTAAATTGATGTTTCGACATTTGACTGATTCGGTTAATCTAATTTCACATTGGCGAAATGTTCCATCAACATTCGATAGATGAAAATGTAACACCAAATCTCAAAAGATGGTAGGGTGGGCAAATCAAAAACTTTTCTTAACTATTTATAAGGTAGAAAGTTTTGCCCACCCTACAAAAGTGCTATTTTCAATACTATAACTTAACTATAATTATAATGAATCTTAACTAGACATTTCTTAATAATTAGTCTCGGATTTATTTAGTTTTCTTCATAATAATTTGTATTTGTTTCGTTGTCCAATCTGCATTAGAGTTAGGTTTGCGTCTAATACTACGAGTTATCTTCGGAGGTTCATTCAAATCTGCCCCCATAGTTGATAAGAGATTATTTAAAGGATTAATTATTAATTCTTCTCCCCTGGTTACTCCTCTTCTCGTTAATTCTTCTTTTTTATTTTCTAACTCAAGCTTTAAATTTCCTTTCGATTTTTGTTCTTCATCAAGGGGTGGTAAACTTAACCATTTAAAATTAGCTAATCCTTTGACTGCAAACACTTTCAATGTTTCTGCCGTTTCCTCATAATTATCGCCTTCAGGTGCTTCAAATTCCAACTCATCAAGTTCTAAAACTTCTCCACTATCTAACTCATAAAAAGGTTCATTTTCTTGTTCTATATCAATTTTATAAATCCCCCAAGTTGGTTCTAAATCTAAAATAGCAATATTGAGGGAGCAAAAATAATTATTTTTAATTTGTAAACAAATTGTCCCAGATTCTAAAACAATATTATTAGGATCTGGAAAAGGTTGTTTATTCTCATCAAGTAATTCAATCTCTAAATATTTAGAAAGGGTAGAATCAGGATTATCTAATTCAGCAGTTCCTTGATATTTAGCTAAATGAACTAATCTTTTAACCACTGTTTCAGGTGCATTCGGATCATCAATCATTAATAATGGACGTAGGTTAGTTAATGGCATCCCAATACAAATTTCATATTCTCCTTTTCTTCCTACTGCAACTTGATAATCACTTTCTTCTTCTTCTTTTACTTCTACTACCCAACCATTATTAATTAATGCTTGACGAACTTTTTCTAATGCTTCATTTTGTTTTTCAAATAATTCTTTTGGTAATTGATTTTCTTGTTCTCCTACTTCTTTTTGATAAAAACGAACTCGCCGTATTAAATTAATGGGTGCAGCCAGCATTAATGCAGGACAACCTATTTCTAGTTTTCCTTTAACTTCTATTCCTCCATCTTCTTCTAATAAGACTTTAGCAATAGCACTAGATGCTTGTATTTTAGTAATTTCTACAACTGCTAATACTTTTTCTTTATCACTAAAATCAACAGTATTAAAGGGATAAATAGCAAATTGTGTTCCTATCATTAACCCTTGGGCTGCACCTGCATCTAAAGTCACTTCCGTTTGTTGTTCATTAACACTAATTAAGTTAAGAGTATAGGGAGTTGATATAGTTTTATCACCAAAAACTAAACGATTTTCGTCGCCAAAAAGGAGGGGAAACTGATTAGGAAATTTTCCATTGATCACTCCTTTGATTCGATTGTATAAAGATTGATAAGTTAACTCAGTAGTTGAATTTCTAAGGGTATCAATCATCCAATAAGTTAAAGCCCCATGACGCTCATTTCCCTGTACTGAATATTCATAAGCAAATTCCGAAGGGCGACAAGCTGCTAAGAAAACATAATTTCTTTGATTAGGTAACCATCCTTCTCTTGAATTTCCTTTTTTTAACTGTTTCCAATTATCAATTAATTCGTCTTTATTCGCTACTAAACTTTGAAAAGGTCTATTATTTTTATCTATTTCTGAACTACCTCTAATGGCATAATCTCCTCTAGTTGCTCCTCCTGAATGACAACTATCAAAAATAACGGAAACAATTAACCCTTTATCGGTCATTCGTTTCAGTAAAGTAGCAATTTCAACATCTCGTAAATATTGACCAGATGAACCGATATCTCTGGGAACAATCCCTTCATCTTGCTGATCTGGTTTTATCTCTGGAAAAAAAGTTTTAGCCCGTCCTCCATGTCCCGAATAATGAATATAAATGATATCTCCTGTTGTTGCTTGTTCGGTCAATTTATCAAAGGCTTTAACAATGTTTTGATAAGTGGGTAAAATAAGTTTATAATCAGTTTCTGTGATAGCTTCTTTTTCAAGAGGAGAAATTAACTTAGTAATTTGTTCTTGAGGAATCTTTAGCGTATTTCTAATATAAGTCTCCACTAAATTAATATCTGTTTTAGCACCCATTAAATTTGAATAGTATGGGTTAGGTTCATAATAGTCAATACCGATTAATAGAGCATAAAACTGGGATTGAGAATTAACTGTATTTACCATAGTTTACACTTTTCTTGATCAGATTACTAATAGAGCATTTCCTGGACTCATGAGGTACACCTAATATTCAACATCCAACATCTGAACTCCTACTGGGGAGCATCGGGCGAAGCCTGCCCTCCCGAACTTCTAACTCCTAAAACTAGAAGAGTTTGTACCTCACAAGTATGGGAACTGCTATATTTAGCCAATTTATAAGAAAATTAAGGACTTTCAGCCCTATTTTTGTGTGGATTAACTCAGAATTAGCGATCAAATTGTTAGTTAAAAATATTTTTCTATTGTAAGCGATCGCCTATAATGATATCGGTTCTCCTCACAGTGTAGTATAAAAAGTATAATATACTACATATTGATAATGGTGGATTACGGCTCAGATAAAAACTTATGATGTTTTCATCAAAATTAACCCTGCGCCTAACCCACCCTACGATTTGGTTTATACGGTAAGGTTGTTTAACCATCTCTCAACAATGTTATGCTGATTTAGGCAAACTATTCGTTTTAACACGATGTAACTGTTGTATCAGTTCATCTCTTCCTTTAACTCCTTCAATGCGATGAATAATGTTCCCCTCATTAAACAGAATTAAAGTTGGTAAATTTTTTAAGCGATACGTATTAGCTAATTGAAAATTTTTGTCAGCATTAATACTGACTACTTCCAGAGGACCATCCCACTCACTTTGAATTTTCTGGAGAAAGGGATTAATTAACAGACACAACCCACACCAGGGGGCCCAAAAGTTGACAAGGACAGGGTTAGGGGATTCTAGAACAACATGGGAAAAATTTTGATTGTTAACAGACAACATCATGGATTAAGTTGTGTTTATCTTCTTGTTATAAAATACTTTGAACTATGTTATATCCATTTGGCTTGGTCTGACAAAGAAATTTTCGGTACGGGGATCACGAAGATCAACTTTACTTGTCATTAGTCATGGATTGGGGATCAGAGTTTGATGTAGGAATATTTAGTGATGTTTTGATTATAGCCATAAATAGGTTTGAGCGGTAATTCGATCATAAATTTTTAGTTTTCCGTTGTACAAATTTTTTCGCTGATGATTTCTCCTGCTAATTTATGACCAGACTCATTCCAGTGGCCACTCCCCATGATGGTATTCTCAAACCCGTGTAAAAAGATGTTATGGTTATCAGCATAAGATTGGAATAAAGGGGCTAAGGTTAGCACTTCAAATCCTTGTTGTTTTGCTAAATTGGCAATCCTTTGATCGGGATAAAAGGGTTCATTGACTCCTGCTTGATTAAAATATTGTTCTCGATAATCAGCATCAGGATAAACTTGAGCAGGGTTACTTAATGTTACCACTAATAGCTCGGAGTTGATTGATTGAGTTTCTTGTTGAATTAATTTAATTAACGCTTCTGTCGTATTCCATGCTTCTTGCCAGTTTGGATCACTATTTTTGTAAAGTTCTGGGGTAAAATCAAGATATTGAAGCACGTCTTGACTCTCAGTTTCTGTTTGAGTTCCTAATAATTGACGACTCTGTTTTATTGCGATTCTTGTTTCATTGATCAATTGCAAAATACGAGAATTATTAATGGTAGAAAAAATAGCTTTTCTAGTAAAACTATTACGCCATTTATAAGTTTCTGTTTCCTTAAAAGATAAATCTAGAACATATTTTCCTTCTTTTTTGACTAGAAAGGGACTAAACCTATCATCAGGACTTAAGGTTTTTGAATTGTTAATAATATCGTTACCAGTAAAAACCGCTAAAACAACTAAATCAGGAGAATATTGACTAACATGATGTTTTAAGGTCATATATTCTTGTGTTGTACCATAGTCACCTACCCCAAAGTTAATCACTTCAATTGTTTTATTTTCAAATCTTTGACATTGGGGTAATTGATTTTCCATAATCGACCAAAATGTATCCTCTGCGTTAACTTGTATTGCTTCAGCAAATGAGTCACCAATAACAGCAATTCTCAAGGTGTTTTCAGGCTTTTCTTTACTATAATTTTTATCTCTTAATCCATCTTTATTAACCGATACCCAACCCTTACCTTCATGTTGCCACCATCCTGATATTCCTGGAATTAAAGCATGGCCACGATGGGGATCAGCTTGATAAAAACTAGGGTAAGCAATACCTATTATTCTCAGAGCAATTTCTCCAATAATTAAAGCAAAAATTGCTCCTCCTAATCCTAATAAAACATTGCCACTTAGTTGTTTAAAGTTGTTTAATTTAGGCATAATTTTCCATTAAATTTATCTAAAATTATGTTTTTATAATCTAATTTTACTACTCAATTAATTATTGTTTTAGTAAAGATTCTTCAGTTTCACTATCAAAAAGATGTATTTTTTCTTGATTTAAAGACAACCATAATATGTCTCCTATTTTTACTGATTTATCTCCCTGAAGACGAACAATAATTTGAGAAGAGATGTCATCTAATGTTTCGGTAAATAAATAAATTTCATTGCCTAGGTTTTCAACTAAATTAACTTTAACCTGTAAATTTTCTGTACTAGAAGTCCCTACGGTAATATGTTCAGGACGGATGCCTAAAATAGCAGCCTTTTTATTATGTTCTTTTAAGTAAGATTGCCAAGCTGAAGGGATAATAAAGCTAAATTTACGGTGGTTAATTTGTAAAGGATATTCAATTTGTACTGGTAAAAAATTCATGGAGGGGGTTCCAATAAAGCCAGCAACAAAACAATTAGCAGGATAATGATACAATTCTAAAGGCGAAGCAACCTGCTGAATTTTTCCTTGATTCATAACCGCAATTCGCTCACCCATCGTCATTGCTTCTATTTGATCATGAGTGACATAGATAGTTGTAATGCCTAGTTGACGCTGCAATTGAACAATTTGGGATCTCGTTTCTGTCCTCAACGTTGCATCAAGATTAGACATGGGTTCATCCATCAAAAAAACTTGAGGATTTCTAGCGATCGCCCTTCCTAAAGCTACCCGTTGTTTTTGTCCTCCAGATAAATCTTTGGGTAAGCGATTTAATAAGGATTCTAATTGTAATAATTGAGCAACTTGTTGTACTTTTTGATTAATAATAGTTTCTGTTGCTGAATGATAACGAAATTGCTTAGGAAATGGCCTAGTCAAACCCATTAAACCCTTTTCAAGTCCTTCTGGTAACAAGGATTTATTCTCCTCTTTTATCCCTTGAGTCATACGACGTAAACCAAAAGCAATATTATCATAAACATTGAGATGGGGATAAAGAGCATAATTTTGGAACACCATAGCAATGTCCCGTCGTTTTGGGGGTAAATAGGTCACATTATCTTCCCCTACCAAAATGTCTCCTGATGTGGCTGTTTCCAGTCCAGCAATCATCCGTAACAGGGTACTTTTTCCGCAACCTGAAGGCCCTACCAAGACCATAAATTCCCCATTTTTAATGGTTAGGTCAATGTGGTGTAACACCTTGACCTCATCTCCCTTTGACTTTCCCCCTCGTTGGGGAAAACTTTTGTTGATATCTCGTAAAGTAACTTTGGCCACGTTAATACAATAGAACCGTTTGTTTGATATTGTACAGTTTGATTAAGATAAGAAAAAATATATCAAGAAATGTAAGGGTTTTCATGGCGGATCAACTTATACGTGCAACAGCAGCCGATGGAGGTATTCGGGCGGTTAGCCTAATTTCTACCCGACTCACAGAAGAAGCAAGGCAAAGACATCAACTGTCTTATGTGGCTACAGCAGCCTTGGGAAGAACCATGTCAGCCGGTTTATTACTGGCTTCTAGCATGAAAAAAGAAGGGTCTCGCGTCAATATTCGTGTTAGAGGGAATGGTCCGTTAGGGGGCTTATTAGTAGATGCAGGGTTAGACGGAACAGTACGAGGTTATGTTGCCAACCCTAGTATCGAACTACCTCCTAACCCCTTCGGTAAGTTAGATGTTGGGGGGGCTGTTGGCCAAGAGGGGTTTCTCTATGTGGTACGAGATATGGGCTATGGTTATCCCTATTCCAGTACCGTAGAGTTAATCTCAGGGGAAATAGGAGACGATGTGACCCATTATTTAGTCACCTCTGAACAAACCCCCTCAGCGTTGTTATTGGGGGTATTTGTGGGGGCGCAAGGGGTAACAGCAGCCGGTGGTTTACTGTTGCAAGTGATGCCCAAAGCAGCCAGAGATGAACAATTAGTAGCCACCTTAGAATCTCGTATTGGCAAGCTTTCAGGGTTTACCCCTCTATTACGGGCCGGAAAAACGTTACCGGATATTTTAGAGGAATTATTGGGGGATTTAGGGTTAGTTATTTTTCCTGAAGTTCAGATGTTACGGTTTGATTGTCGTTGTTCTTTTAGTCGGGTTTTAGGGGCTTTAAAATTATTAGGAGAAGCAGAATTACAAGATATGATTGAAAAGGATGATGGGGCTGAGGCAACTTGTGAATTTTGTGGAGAAGTTTATCAAGCCAACAGCGATCACTTAGCCCAATTAATTGAAGACTTAAGAACAGAATCAGTTTAACTAGCTATCAGCTATCAGCCTAAAAAAGCGAGTATGTAATTTCGAGGAAACCTCGAAATTACACACTCAAGAACCTGAAAGCTGACGGCTGACGGCTGACAGCTTTTTCAACAGAATTACGGAAAAGCAACGGCTTGTAATTCAGTCGTAACAACAGCAACATACTCTTCATTTCCTAGAGCATTATTGTTAAGTCTTCCTTTAGCAATGGCACTTTTGATGAGGGTTTCCGCATCAATTTTATCTGCTGCAACAGCATGGATAAAAGCCACATGGGAAGGGATTCCTAAATCAGAAAAATAACCTTGATAGGCAAGTTGAACTAAGGTTGTTGCCAATAAGGTTGAGGTCGCTTGTCTGCCATAATTCGTAACGGCTGCCACTTCTTCAGAAGCAATTACAGGGGTTACAATGGTAGCTAATAAAGCAGAAGATAAACCACCAAGGATGAGATGTTTCATCATAATTTTTAGGAAGGGTAAGTTATCTTGAAAGTTAGAAATTTAATCGCTATTATCAGCAATTAAACCCTAACAAATGTCATAAGTGTTCTACCTAGCTAAAATCTTCATTCTACCTAGATGTCATCCGTTAACAAGCTCATTATAAAGGCATCATTTATCCATAATCTTCCTCTAATTAGTTCATTCTCTTAGGTGAGTTATACAGATAAAAAGTATCAAAATTCACAAAAAAATACTGATTGTTAATCATTTATAGCACTACGTGCTAGGGAATGGGGAATGGGCAATAGCCAATAGTCCACTGTACAAAGGTTTCAGCTTGTAGAAAGGTCCTAACAGTAATGCGTAGTGCTATAGTAATTAATGTTACTAAAAACAAATTAGGTGCATTATCTTTGATTAATGCACCACAAAACAACTTAAATTTAATTGTGCCGTTCAATTAAGCAAAACGACGACGTAATAAAGGTTGAATAGTAAACAAGATTAAGACATCAAACCCTAGCAATAACAACAAAACCCCAAGAAAATTAATATTACTCCAAGGAGTTTCTAGAACAACACTCCCTAACGACCATTGTCCATTAAGATAGATATAGCGAATTGGTTCAATGGCATAAGTTAAGGGGTTTAAACTGGCTACTACTTTTAACCATCCTGCCATAAAGGATAAAGGAGCAAGGGCGGTACTGGCAAAGAGTAAGGGTAAATTAGTGACAAAAATGACAGCAATGAGTTCAATATGACCTGGTAAAGCAAAAGCTAACCCTAAACTCAGTCCCGTTACCCCAGCAACAATCAAAAAAACAATTAAAGCGATCGCCCCTAATCCGGCAACACCAGGTAAACCTGCCCCCAACATAGCACTGGCCGCTACAATAACAGCGGTTTGAATCATGCTCAGGGTAATAATATACAAAGTAGAAGCAGCCACAATAGAGTATCGAGAGGCTAACGGGGCAACCAATAAACGGTTAAGAAAGCCAAATTCCCGGTCAAACATCACTGGAAGTCCTGCGTTCAAAGCCCCAGAAAAAGCTGTAAAAACAATAATGCCAGGGGAAAGAAACTTAGCATAGTTGAGATCTTCCCCAAATAATCCTTGAGGGGCGTTATAAAATAAAGCCCCAAACAAAATTAACCACATAAACGGCTGAATAATACCAGCCATCAACGTTGAGGGACGGCGTTGTAGTTGAATAAAGAGACGCTTGGTCATGGCCAAGGTTTCTTGGGAAAAGTCTGAGAACCAGTTTCCCTCTGGTTGAATATCGCTGATGACATTGGGGGCTAAACTGTTCTTAGTTTGAGATGGTGTAATGGTTTGACTCATATTATTTATCTATTTATTCTTTGAGGTTATTTTGATCTTAATCCCTTTTTTCAATGGCTTAAGCTAACTCATCTGTTGTTTTTTCTCTTTTTTGAGATCCCGACTACCAGCAGCCGCTAATTCTGCATCCATTAAGGTTTGTCCCGTTGCTGCTAAATAAACATCATCCAAACTGGGGCGAGATTGGGCTAGGCTAAAGATGGGTAGATTGGCTTTTTCTAAGGTTTGCTCAATTTTACTCAAGGAGTTACTGCCAGTTGTGACGATTAAATTAAGAGAATTGCCTTGAGAGGGGTTAATGATGATTTCTTCGACAAAAGGCAAGGTTTCTAGGACTTCTTTGGCTTTTTCTGCCTGGGTAATGGGTGAAAATTCTTCTATTCTCAAAGTAACGCGATCGCCCCCTAAACGGTCTTTGAGTTGGGATGGGGTTCCTTGGGCGATGACTTCTCCTTTCTCGATAATAGCCACCTGATCCGCTAATGCGTCGATTTCTTCGAGGTAGTGACTGGTAATGAGTACCGTTGTCCCGGCTGCTTTGAGTTGTTTGAGAAAGTCCCAAACGATGAAACGACTTTCGATATCCAAGCCTACTGTTGGCTCATCCAAGACTAACACATCGGGCTGATGAAGGAGTCCGGCGGCTAAATCTAGACGTTTACGAATTCCCCCTGAGTAGGTTCCTGTTTTGCGATCGCTGTATTCTTCTAAGTCTAATAAGCTTAATAATTGCTCAATTCTTTCCTTTGCTGCTTTTCTGGGCAAATGATAGAGGGCTGCCTGTAATTCTAGTAATTCTCGCCCTGTTAACATTTTATCTAAGGCTACTTCTTGAGCAACGTAACCTAAGCGGTTTCTGACGGTTTTGGGGTCATCTAAGGCTGAAACCCCGTTTACTTCGATTTTTCCGCCATCGGGCTTCGCTAGGGTACATAAACAGCGAATGGTAGTAGTTTTGCCTGATCCATTTGGCCCTAACAGTCCGAATATTTCTCCCGTTTCAATGGTAAAAGTGATGTTTTTTAGGGCTTCTACGGCCCCATAACTTTTTTTCAGACCATCAATGATGACGATAGGATTATTCATAAATTTTGTGTTATATTACTGTTTCGGCTAAGTGAAATAGTCTTTTACTATTTTATGTATTTCACAGGTTTAACGTCTTCTTCTGACCTTAAACAAAAATTAAAAATTATTGGTCTAGTTGATGTACCTTGACTAATCACTATTATTCATTAGTTGTTGCCACACTATAGTTTTATTTTTTGTCTTCTTCCGTTTGGTAGATATTTTTAGGTAACAAAAAATTGCCTAATTTGACAAGAATCTATCTTTAAAACGTGAGTTCGACGGAGGGAAAAACTACTTCCGTTATCTCAAAATAAAATCAAGCCATGAGGATAGAGAGCGATCGCTAACTTTCTACATTCCTCATGCCTGATTCTACCCTTAGCTATTTTCATTACAATTTGTTAGAAATCTTTAAGTGATCTTACTTGTTAGTTATAATAACACACAAGAAACAAAGAATACCTCACTAATTATGAACCATATCAGTCTTAATAAAATCATGATTTTTCATCTATTCAATCAATTTTTAGAAAAATGTTCAACTTTATTTTTAGTAGTAGGAATTCCTCTGATGACTGAACCAAGTTTAGCTTTTGATTTCAAATTTTCTACTAAAGAAGTTGTTGTAGTGAATGATGATTTTAGTGACGATAGTGGGAATTGGCTCCTAAATGGTACCAGTATTAATTCAGGATTTTTATTCAATAATGGCACAAGGAGCTTTGCTACAGCTTCATATTCTTTTAATTCCGCTCTTAACTTAAATGATGGTGCAATTAATTTATATTGGAATGTATTATTTCCAACCATCAATGTCAATCGAGAAACCGATGCTTATATTATGGGACTTCAATATGAGAAGAACCCTGTTTTTTGTTGGAATCCAAAAAATAATAATGAAGTTGTCCTAGCCACCAATAATGATTGCTCTTCAGAATTCACCAAAGTAGAAGAAGATGCTGAATTGAGAGTTTGGCATCGGCCAACTGCCAGTGGACAATCTCTACCAATAAGATCATATATAGACCCAGATTTTACCCCTGGAGTAGAACCTGAAAACCGTACAGATTTTCCTTCTCTCTTACTTGATAACATAGGAAATTCAGAAACAGACTATCGTTTGCGCATAGAGAAAAAAAATCAACGAATTGAATCCCAGCTTAGCTTTTTTGACGATGCCCAGAATCGTTGGGTGGTATTGGGAGAACCTCTGGTAGCAACTCCATCACAATTTCAATACGTCGTCGCTCAAAATTTTGAGGGAAACTACGAATACGGGATAGATGCTCCTATAACTTTTGAGTCGCTCAATATTCTCTTAAGAAATGATCGTAATAATTCTCAGAATCCTACTCAAATACATACTATTGCTGTCACACAAGAAAAAATAACTGGAACAGCTGTTCCAGAACCTCTAACTATTCTTGGAGCAGGAACAGCAATAATCTTTGGAACAGGATTCAAACGTAATTTAGGTAAAGCTAAGAATAGATAAATTCTGTGACTAATTCTGAGATAACTTGTACCGTATGTTCGGGTTCGGTTCCCCCGTTGTGCCATAAATAATCAGACTGCGGCCCGTTCGGTGGGGGCAGCCAAACCAATTTTTTTACCCATGGCCTGCCACAGTGCGACAATGGTTTTTTGCGTAAAAGTTTTTCCAGACTGGGGGACTGGGAGAATAAACCCTACACCCTACACCCCACACCCCATACCCTGTCTTCACTTTAACCTCCTTGTCACCCCATCAGGTAAATAACTCTTTTCTCTAATCATACATTCTGTTACCGGAAATTTGGGTTTAAAGCCCCGTCCCTTTTAGGACGGCTTCTTGAGGTCAGATAATCTCCGAGGTTTCCTCGGAGTTCTGGCCTCGCTTTTCCAGGTTTTTAATGTCATGTATAATTAGAACTATAGCGGATAGGGTAATCAACCGCTCTAAAAACCCAGTCGCCTAATGGCAACGCACCTTGAAAACTCAGGCTATGGGTTCTGTACAGAAAAGCTTGTACAAGTAAAAGCTTTAAGCATCAAGTACCAGACCAACCAAGTTTTTCGGTTTTGAACTGTATCGTAGGGCATACGAGAACAGACCTCTGAAATGGGGTGAACGTCTGAGGAGAGAATCGCCTCTGGGTTAAAGGCTGAGAAGACTTTAATGTAAGCGAACTCGTTGAATCAGAAATCCACAACAGTGATGTTTGGAGAATCCACGCACTTATAGGGCGTGGAGTATGTCAAACTACTGTGACCCTCTTTTTTCTAATGACAATTTGAAAAGCGTCACTCTGAGGAAACTTATCTCTGAGGCTTGCGTCACAATACAAGTGTGTGTGAGGAGTAAGAACGAAAAGACAAAAGCCTTTGAGGTCGAAACATGGCCAGACTCTTAAAGGCTTTTTTTTCTGTTTATTCTTCAGTTTGTGCAAAATTAACCCCTTCATAAACATCTGTAAGATTGATTTCTAAAGAAATAGATTTTAATTGAATTATGGATGTTTCTTTTTCATATTCCTGCAACAACCAATTATTTTCTGGTGTTTTAGTATAGTGCATAATTAATGTTTGCTCTTGTGCGATTAAAAGATATTCTTGAAACATGGGAAGAGAACGATAAAAACGAAACTTATCTCCTTGATCGTAGTTTTGTGTGGATTTTGATAAAACTTCCCCAATTAAACAAGGATTTGTAACGGTTGTTGTTCCTTTTCCTTCATAAGTGGGTTGACCCTTAATAACCATAATATCAGGATAGGTATAAAGACGATATTGAGCAATCCACAAACGAACATCTCCAATATAAGTTTCATAGTTTTGTCCTTTCAGTGTGAATCGTAAATAACTATAAAAGTTACCTGCAATTTTATTATGATTGGTTGTTCCACCGGTCATAGCAATAATTTTTCCGTCTCTATATTCATGTTTACAATCTGCTTTTTCTTCAAGAGCTAAATATTCTGCCGGTGTATAATATTGGGTTTGAGTTTGAGTAACCATTGCTCAATTAACAATAATTTTCTTTAATTGTACTTACATCGTTTTAATTATTTTACTTCTAATTGGTTTTAAATTGACTACTAATACCAATAAACAATAAAGTTAATCCTTGAATTACTGCTACAATTGTTACAGGAACTTCTGCACTTCTTTGCATAATATTTGCCCCACTTAATAATGCTCCAAAAAATAAGGAAGTGATGAAAACACCGATGACATTACCCCGACTTAAAAAAGCGATCGCAATGGCATTAAACCCATAACCAGGGGAAAAGTTTTCAAATAAACGGTATTTTAATCCCATTACTTCTGTTGCTCCGGCTAACCCGCATAATCCCCCTGATAATGCCATGACTAAAAGAATGGTTTTGTTAACAGAAATTCCTCCATAAGTTGCAGCTTTAGGATTTAAACCAACCACTTCAATTTCATAACCTATAATTGTTTTTTGTGATAAAATACCAACAATAATCATAGCGATAATTCCTACAAAAATGCCGGCATGAGCTAAGGTTTTTGGTAATATTATAGGTAACTTAGCTGCTTCAGCAATTAAGGGAGAATAAGCACTAGGAGCATTGGGTTCAGCTAAAGGATAATGAACTAAATAACTAATAAAATTAATGGCAACATAGTTTAGTAATAAGGTAGTTATCACTTCATTGATACTTTTATAAGTTTTCAAATAGCCAGGAATAATTCCCCATAACGCACCGAACAAAAATCCAGCACTTAAAGCTAAAAGAATATGCAAAAAACTAGGTAAATTGTGAATAAATAAACCAACTAAAGTGCTACCTAATGCTCCTAGATAAATTTGTCCTTCCCCTCCAATATTAAACTGTCCTCCTTTCAAAGCAATTAAAATTCCTAAACTAGCTAACAGTAATGGACTGGTTTTGGTTAACGTATTAGCGAAACCATAATAATTAAATAAAGATTCTTGAAATAAAATACTGTATGCTTCTAAGGGATTTTTACCGATTAATATAATTAAAATTCCCCCAAGGATTAAAGACATTAAAATGGCAACAATAGGGTAAATAAAACTATTAAATCTATCTAACAAGGTTAAAAAATTCCTCAATAACATGAATGAACTTATTGGTTATTAATATACATCTTCTCTTTGTTTGTGCCTTCTCCCCATCCCTCCGACACTCCCTAAAAACCCTTTGAAGAAGAAGTCAGAATACAGGAGTACAGGAGTCACGAGTCTCCTGACTCCTTGCCCCGAAGGAGCGATAAATTTTAATCCCGACTAAATTAGTCGGGTATGTTTGACGGGGGTTTTTGACCGTGTTACTATCCAAAAAGATTGACAAAATGTTACTCACGTACCCAACCATGACCCAGGCAACTCAAACCCAAACAACACCAGGCTTTGCGCCCACCTTTACCCACCTCGTTTCCAAAGAAGGTGGGGTTAAATATCCCCTCAAAGCCCTTCATGTTTGCGAAGAAACCTTTTCTCCTTTGGAAGTGGCTTACGACTATGACGCTATTCGTAATCAAGTGAGTCGCGCAACCATCGAAGCCGGTCCTAACTCCATCTGGCGTTATAAAGCATTTTTGCCCGTAGAAAGCGAAAATCCCATTGATGTTGGCACAGGAATGACCCCGCTGGTTAAATCTCACCGTCTCGCCCGTCGCCTGGGTCTAAAGAATCTTTACATCAAAAACGATGCGGTCAATATGCCTACCCTTAGCTTTAAGGATCGGGTCGTTTCCGTCGCCTTAACCCGTGCCAAGGAATTAGGGTTTACCACCGTTTCTTGCGCGAGTACCGGCAATTTAGCCAATTCTACCGCAGCGATCGCAGCCCATGCAGGATTAGATTGTTGTGTGTTCATTCCCTCGGACTTAGAAGCAGGGAAAGTGTTAGGAACCCTCATCTACAATCCTACCGTGATGGCAGTGAAAGGGAACTACGACCAAGTGAACCGCCTCTGTTGCGAAGTCGGTAATACTTATGGTTGGGGTTTTGTCAATATTAACTTGCGTCCTTACTATTCTGAAGGTTCCAAGACATTAGGGTTTGAAGTAGCGGAACAGTTAGGCTGGAAGTTACCGGATCATGTGGTTGCCCCCTTAGCCTCTGGTTCTCTTTATACCAAGATTTACAAAGGGTTCCAAGAGTTCATCAAAACTGGCTTAGTGGAAGACAAAGCGGTTCGTTTCAGTGGCGCACAAGCAGAAGGCTGTTCCCCCATTGCTTCTGCGTTCAAAGAAGGACGAGACTTTGTGACCCCTGTTAAACCTAATACTATCGCAAAATCTATTGCGATCGGCAACCCGGCCGACGGTTACTACGCTTTAGATATTGCTCGCAAAACCAATGGTAATATTGAAAGTGTCACAGACCCTGAAATTGTTGAAGGCATTAAATTATTAGCAGAAACCGAAGGCATCTTTACTGAAACTGCCGGCGGAACCACCATTGCTGTTCTCAAGAAGTTAGTTGAAGCAGGAAAAATTGATCCTGAAGAAACCACCGTTGTTTACATCACTGGAAACGGACTGAAAACCCAAGAAGCAGTACAAGAGTACATTGGTCAACCTTTACTTATTGAGCCAAAATTAGATAGTTTTGAGCGTGCATTGGAACGTTCTCGTACTTTAGATCGTCTAGATTGGCAACAAGTTCTCGTTTAGTCCCCCTTAAAGTCGTCAGGGTTTTTCTTCTTGTATCCTTGACGGCTGTTTTTTTGGCAATTTTTCGTCATCATTATTGATAATTGGTTCATTTTTGGATAACTATGGCTGTCAAAGTATTAATTCCCACCCCTCTACAAAAATACACCAACAACCAAGCTACCTTAGAATGTAGTGCAGAGAATGTGGGTGCATTAATTGAAACCTTGGAAAGTAGTTTTCCTGGGATTAAAGCCCGTTTATGCGATGATGATGGTAAACCTCGTCGCTTTTTGAATTTTTATGTGAATAGTGAAGATATTCGCTTTTTGAACAATACCGAAACCGCTTTAAACGATGGGGATGAAGTGAGTATTGTTCCTGCGGTTGCTGGTGGTTAGATTTATCTATAGCGGTATATGATGTAACGTGATGAAAGTCCTGCGAATGCGGGATTTTTTCTTTTTATATGAAATCCGCTTAATCACTCAACGTTAAAATTCTGACTCTAAATCCATCTTCCCCATCCTTAGTATAGGTTTCAATATTTTGGATACATTCTTGGATATTACTAAGATACAATTGATTATTTTTCATAGAGGAATAGATTCTTTCAATACTTGTTCTTTAATCGTTTCATGAAGTAGTTGAGGTTTAACAACATCAACTTTACAGTTAAGTAAATCTTCTAATTCTTGAATTAAACTAATACGATGCAGTAAACTATGTCCAGCTTCTATATCCATAAGAAAATCAATATCACTATTTTCCTTAGCGTCTCCTCTAGCAACTGACCCAAAAATTCTAATATTATTTGCTCCATATTTAGCTGCAATTTGCTGTATTTCTGTTCTTTTTTGGTGAACTCTCTGCTTAAGATTATCTGACATTGATAACATTTTCGCTGAAACTTTCTACAAGATTAGTTAACCTAATTATATATCTCTTTATGGGAATCCCTCGTTTTTAACGATGGGAGGTTCAAAAGTATCCTAAACATAATGAGTAATGCTCTAAGTAAACACAAAAAATCTAGCTTTAGTGAAAACGAAAAGATCAACGAAAATTTAGAGCAGAACACCATATTGATAACGTTCTAAGATTTGATCCAATAAATCAGAGTTATCATCTATTAAGTTACGTGACACTCCTCCCGACGCTGGTCTCGCTCCGCGAGTGCGGCTGCACCCAGTTGGTACAGCGCGGGCTTCCCTACCTCACGATAGGACGTTACTGTTTCATCGGTCCTTTCTAGACATACAAATGGCAACATTTGTATGTCCCCGTCCAGATACCTCCACTCCTCAGCACTACCGACTATCCATCGGCTGTAATGTATCGAATTTTTATCCAGAAAAGCTTTCTTCCCTGTTTCCAGCTTCCGAAGCACTCTTGATTGTCTGGGGCAATCTAGGGACGCATATCTCCACTGGCTAGAGCGATGGGGTTCGCCCTTTAATTTCTTAGCCTGTTTCCAGGTGTCGATTAGACTTCCTCAAGTATATCGATTTTTTGGATAATTGACAACAATTTTGTCAATTATCGGGGCATTGAACCCCTCAATTGACCCGCCTATCATCCAAATGATTCTATAAATGGACAATCAATATTCAGACCAGTGTATAGTATGCCATAACTCTGTTTAGGACCATCAAAACGTCCCTCACCGCTTCTATCGAAATAAAGACTAGAAGTGTAAGGTTCTCCACTCCTGTTTTCTGTACGATTTAATCTATATAAGGGGTTACTAGCTGGAATTGTGAAATGAGGAAGAAAAACCTCATCGAAGTTGCTTGGAGGTAAAGGAAAATCGTCCACACTCAAAGTTAAACAGTATCTAAAGCTATATTTTGAGTTAGAGGATAATGAGCGAGTGGGAATTACTTCTTTAAGACGATTGATGTTTAGACAAGGATATATCAAATTTAGTGGTTTGGATGAGGGTATTAAACAACAATTAAAATCAACAGAGATATTGACTCAGGATAAACCCGTCTAAATTTAGTTAACATATCATCATAACTATGGATAAAAAAATACATAAAAAAGCAGATTTTTGGGTAAACTTAAGCTACGGCTGATTTATAGCATTTCCTGGACTCATGAGGTCCACCTAATATTCAACTTCTGCTGGGGAGCATCGGGCGAAGCCTGCCCTCCTGAACTCCCGAACTCCCGAACTCCTAACTCCTAAAACTAGAAGAGTTTGTACCTCACAAGTATGGGAACTGCTATATACCTCAGAGAAATTATTTAACCATTATTTCTTTCAAGAGAAGTTAAATAAGAATTAACTCGTAATTTACGTAATTCTCTAACTAATCGTAACCCTTGATGATGATATAAAGGAACAGGAAAAATAGTCGGTAATCTCTTCATTACGTTCCGTGCTACACTTAAAGAACAACCAGAAATACGTGATAAAACATTAGCTCCTTCAAAAATAGCCTCACTGGTAGCAGCATTTTGAATCTGAATTTTCCATATTTTTTTATCTAATGCAAGTTGTCCTTTTTCAATAGATTTTAACCCATTTATTGTCGCTAAAACCACCAAGTGATCGCCTACAGATAACCTCAATTCTTCATGAGGCATAAAAATAGAAGATTGAGGGGGTTTCTGATACAAAATAGGAACAACTCCATAACCATAAGCGATATCTGCTAACAATAATCCATTTAAAGTATCCTCAGATTCAATACAATATTCTGTTACTAAAATTGTTTGATTATTAAGACGAAAAAGTGTGATAATATTCTCCCCAAAAGCTGCACCAGCAAAAACTTCTGCGGCAACTTCGTAGGTTCCCACAATTTGAGCATTGGGTAAAATTTGTAATAAATGTTCTCCTAATTGGTGTCCAGCAGTACGAATCACTAAATGACAATCAGGATTGAGTTTTTTGGCGGTTAAGGCAACTTCTAAATTGAGGATTTCGTCATCAGTAACAACCACAATACTTTTAGCTGTTTCTAAATTCGCTTGAGGAAGAATGTTTTGTAAATGTCCAGACATAAAAGGGATATTTAACATCATTTCTGAAGCAGCATCAACTTTAAAACTAATCCCTAATAAAGCTTGTTTAAACTCATGTAATAGTCTGGCAACTTCTCTTCCTACTCTTCCTAAACCGATAATAATGATATGATTTTGCTCAGGAATAGGCGGGCGACGTTTAACAAATTGAAACTTAGCTGATAAAAGCAACTCTGTTAATAAAGCATATAAAACCCCTACAAAAGCAGTACCAGATAGAGTCAATGCTAAACTAAATAATTGTAACCAATGGGGAATTTTTTCCATTTGTTCAAACTCCCCAAATAGATCAGAATAGCCTCCCAATAATAAAATAACAGTGGCAGAAAAAGCAGAAAAAAAAGTTGATTCTGGATAGTATCCATGAATAACAATTGTGCCAAGAAACAGCAAGGTTAACACAATAGCACCACACATTAATGCTGCTCCTCGTAAATATTTCCCTTCTTTTTTCTTCCATTGATAAAGGATCTGTTTAAGTTGGGAAAAAATAGGTTGAGACTTGACTCGAGAAGACGAAGACATCATTGATTTGGAAAAGTTAGAAGTTAACAGATCTTTAACTTCGATATAAGTAATTAAATCCCCAGGTTGTAATCTTGTTTCTGGGTTCCATTGATAAAAAGAACAGGAAAAATTTGGATGCTGATGATGATAGGAAAGTACCAAACGAGTGCGAGTATTTAACTCATAAAGATAACGAGTATAACACCAAGGATCGTTAGTAGTTAGAGGACGCTGAATGATTTGTAATGGTTTACTATCTAGACTAAAAAACCCTTTAATATTGCTTCCTAAAGCAGCTAAAGCAAAGGCTTTAGTTGGAAGTTGAGTGGGTTCATAAGCAATAAAATTTCCTAACTGTTCTTCGAGTAAAATGTTAAGATTATCTTGAGCAGAACGCACTACTAAACGGGTTTTCGGGTTTAATTTACGGATCGCTAAAGCAGTTTCAATATTAACTTGTTCGCTAGTAGTAACTATTAACGCAGCACGGCAATTTTTAATGTTAGCTTGTTGTAAAATTTTTATGTGTCGACAATCAGCAAAAATTAATTCATCAATAAAATCTTCAATATGAGGAATTTCCCAAATTTTGGGTTTTATCAGTTCAATAGCGACAATTTTCACCCCAAATTTTTTCAATGATAAAACACAATGCTGTCCTAAACTTCCTAACCCACAGATTAAAAAGCTATCTTCTTGATAAGATGTTGCTTGAGGAATAGAATTAGACAAAGTGTAATTAATAAATCTTGTTTAAATATTGTTGAATGCTCTCTATATCATCCTCCCAAAGTGTAGCATAATCGAGAACAAATTGTAAGAATAGACGTATTGTAGATAATTGTTCAGATAAGAGTATAGCTAGATATTGATCTATAGAAACTGAATGAATAATTTTTAAGTCATAGTCCAAAACGTAGTGATTTTTTTCCAATAGTAACTTCAATACTGACTCAAAATAATTGATTTTAGGCTCTATATATTGATCAATAGACCAAACCATATAAGCTGGAATATAATATTGCCAACCTATGGGATCTAAATAATGGGAAACGAATAAGATATAATTGCTACATTTTTCCAATGTTGGTTTAGGAATTTCTCTCCATTCATATTCAATATCTTTAGCTCTAACTTCAGCTAACAATTGATTAGCTTCTAGATCAAAAACAGCAAAATTATAGGCATAATCTATAATCCGCCAAATTTCATTGGCTTCATCTAATGATACTCCATTATTTTTGTGTATATTACTAAAAGCATGAAAAACTTTTTTTTTGATTTCTATCCCTTTTTCTTCTATTTGTTTATCTAGGAGTTCCCATTGAGAATCTCGTATTTCTTCTTTGGTTGGACGACGAACATCTTTAAGCCAACGAGAATCACTAGCTCCTAAATTAACAAAATTTAATTGTGCTAAACGTAAGTCGTGGATATCTTTCGTTGATTCATCATCAGTCCAAAAACAAATAGGACAAACTAAATAAGTGCCTGGAGGTTCCTCTTCTAAAGATTTGTATCCACAACAAGGACAGAAATACATGATAATTGTTGAGCAGTAAAATTTAGGATAAGGCATATAGCATTTCCTGGACTCATGAGGTACACCTAAGATTCAACTTCTGAACTCCTGCTAGGGAGCATCGGGCGAAGCCTGCCCTACCGAACTCCTAACTCCTAAGACTAGAAGAGTTTGTACCTCACAAGTATGGGAACTGCTATCAATAAACTATATGTAGCTACAGGATACTACAAATAACTTAAGTTGACATCATGATGAATCTACAACTTGTTAAACTCAAACAAATCTTGTTAATTAGTTTTATATGTCTAACCATATTTTTTAATCCTCTACCAAGTTTAGCCATCACACCCCAAGAAGTTCCTAATCCCAAAATTGAATCTGGAAGATGGGTAAGTGATGTTGCAGAGATTCTCTCACCAACAACAGAAAATCAATTGAATAAAATCATTGATCGTTTGGAAACATTAAATGGGTCAGAAATGGCTATTGTTACAGTTAGTGAAACAAGTGGTGTATCATCTCCTAAAGCTTTCGCTACGGAGTTATTTAATGATTGGGGAATTGGCAAAAAAGCAGAAAATAATGGGGTTTTATTGTTAATTTCAGTTAAAGATCGTCGTGTGGAAATTGAAACAGGGTATGGGTTGCAAGAAATTTTACCCGATGTTAAAGTTCAGGAAATTATTGACACAACAATTCTGCCTAAGTTTAAAGAAGGGAATTTTGATTTAGGGACAGTAGAAGGGACAAAACGTATTGTTGTTTTCTTAGCACCTTCATTAACAGAAGAACTTGATAAGGAAAATCAGTCTGCTCTGAGTATAGGGAACAAAGTTAAATTAGGAATACTCATAGCAGTTGCAGCAATCTGTCTTCTTTGGATATGGTTAAAAGACTTGATAATTGGCACAAAAGTTGGCAGAGGAAGTGCTAGTCGCTCACCAGGATATGCCGAAAATTATGGAGATGGATGCAGTGGTGGGGGTAGTTTTGGCGGAGGAAGTAGCGGTGGTGATGGTGCTGGCGGTGGATGGTGAAAGAAATTTGTTCACTAAGGTGGGCTATGCCCACCCTACGGTTTAAACCTTAAATTGCTCTGTAATGCGTTTCATGGCTTCTTCAACATTGTTTCGACTATTAAAGGCAGAAATACGAAAATAGCCTTCTCCGGCTGCTCCAAACCCCGATCCAGGGGTTCCCACCACATTCGTCGTTTGTAAAAGTTTATCGAAAAAATCCCAACTAGACAGATCATGGGGGGTTTTTAACCAGATGTAAGGGGCATTAACCCCACCATACACCTCAAATCCTGCGCTTTTAAGCTTGTCACAGATGATTTTGGCATTTTCGAGGTAAAAGTCAACTAATGCCTTGATTTGGGCTTTTCCTGCTTCGGAATACACCGCCTCTGCTCCCCGTTGCACTATGTAGGAGACCCCATTAAATTTGGTGGACTGACGACGGTTCCATAGTTTCCACAATTCTACCTCAGATCCGTCGGAAGCTTTGGCGGTTAATTGTTTGGGAACCACAGTAAACGCGCAACGAGTCCCAGTAAATCCTGCATTTTTGGAAAAGGAACGAAACTCAAGGGCGCAGTCTTTGGCTCCTTCTATTTCGTAGATAGAATGGGGTAAACTATCATCGGTGATAAAAGCTTCGTAAGCAGCATCAAAGAAGATAATGGAGTCGTTAGCTTTAGCATAATCTACCCAAGCTTTAAGATACGCTTTTGTGGCTGTGGCCCCAGTGGGGTTGTTAGGAAAACAGAGATAAATAAGGTCAACTTTTTCGGTGGGAATGTCTGCAATAAAGTTGTTCTCTGCACTAATGGGTAGATAAACTAAACCATCATATTCCCCCTTGTCATTGGTTTCCCCTGTGTGGCCGGCCATAACATTCGTATCTACATAAACTGGGTACACAGGGTCTGTTACTGCAATTTTGTTATTTTTGCCAAAAATGTCAAGAATGTTGCCGGTATCGCATTTTGCGCCGTCTGAGACGAAGATTTCAGAGGCATCGATATCACAGCCTCTGGCTTGGAAATCTTGGGCGGCAATTTTTTCCCGTAACCAACCGTAACCTTGTTCGGGTCCATAACCTTTGAAGGTACTGCGATCGCCCATATCTTCTACGGCTTTAATCATAGCGGTTCGACAAGCTTCGGGCAAGGGTTCAGTCACGTCTCCAATACCCAGTTTAATGATTTTAGCCTCGGGGTTCCCTTCCACAAAGGTGTTTACCCGTCTTGCTATTTCGGGAAAGAGGTATCCTGCTTTGAGTTTGAGATAGTTGTCGTTAATAGTTGCCATATTCTACGTCGTTACAAATGCCTTTATTTAGCTTACTCTGGTTTCTGTCCCAAATTCTTAAGTATAGCTAATATTCAACTTCTGAACTCCCGAACTCCTAACTGCTAAAACTAGAAGAGTTTGTACCTCACAAGTATGGGAACTGCTATAATTTATTTTGTGTACTTACTTATCACTGCGATCGCCTGAACATTCAAATTGAGCATTGCTGCCTATTTTATGTTATCCTAGAAAAGTTGTTCAAATCTCGCACATTCAGGACTTCGGGTGTTTCGTCAATAGAAATACACCTGAATGGAGGATTAACCCGAAATAGGAGAAAATTTAATCATGGCAGTCGTATCCCTCGAAGACTTGCTAAATGCAGGGGTTCACTTCGGACATCAAACCCGTCGTTGGAACCC
>JAAUYD010034990.1_pt1 | contig 23299 bp, 15 predicted proteins | sample 7278101 | NCBI WGS metagenome assembly JAAUYD01 (sample SAMN14350128, study PRJNA611818) | marine sediment metagenome | isolation source: surface marine sediment (0.6m) | place: French Polynesia: Moorea | collected 2018-08
CGGTGATCGCTCAACGACGCAGCGCGGCTGGCAATCACCTGCCGCAGGCCGCCGAGAAACTCGGTGTTTTGCTGCTCACTGATACGCTCTGACAGCGGGTGGAACTGTTCGGGATAGATGCCCTGCCCGAGCATGACCTGCACCCACGCCACCTCCTTGAACAGGTCGCCGTCATCGTGCAGGATTCGGCCGGTTCTCCGGAACAACTCGATTTTTCGCGTCAGCGGCTCGGGTACGGACATCTCCCGCCGGTCGATCCAGAACGGGCTATCGGTTCGTTCGTTCGCATGGTAGTGCAGGACGATGAAGTCGCGGACGCTCTCAAACTCATAGATCGACTCTCGATTGAACTCATCGATCGTCGCTGCATCAAATGCCTTGTCCGGGAAGTACTTGATCAACCGGTCGATACCGCTCTGCACGAGATGGATGCTCGTCGACTCCAGCGGTTCCAGGAAGCCGCTCGCGAGACCGAGGGCGACGCAATTCCTGTTCCAGAATCTCTTGCGGCGCCCTGTCGTAAAACGAATCGGGCGCGGATCTGCCAGCGGCTTGCCGTCGAGGTTCTTCAACAACACAACCCGGGCCTCGTCGTCCGACAGGTACTCGCTGCTGTACACATGGCCATTACCCGTTCTGTGTTGCAGCGGAATTCGCCATTGCCACCCGGCTTCCTGCGCCGTCGATTGTGTGTAGGGTGTCAACGGTTCGACAGACTCACAGGGCACCGCCAGCGCACGATTGCACGGCAACCAGTGTGTCCAGTCCTCGTAACCCGTCTCCAGGGCCTGTTCGATCAACAGCCCGCGGAATCCGGAGCAGTCGATGAACAGGTCGCCATCGACCGCTTTGCCGTTCTCGAGCGCGAGTGATTCGATGAAACCGCTCTCGGGATGCAGCGAAACGTCAACGACTTTGCCCTCGGTTCGGACAACGCCATTCGCCTCACTGAGCCGTCTGAGGTATCGAGCAACCAGCGACGCATCGAAGTGATAGGCCGGCACGATGCCCGTCAAACCGGTGTTGCCGAAGGTCTCCATCGGCTCGTATTTATTCTGGTCGGCGGCGACGGCGTTCAGGCAATAGTCCCAGACGCTGCTCTCATCGCCTGCTGCCCTCGCCCGAAGCCAGTACGGATAGAACGACAGCATGCCGAGCGGGCGACCCAGCTCGCCGAACGCGTGAATGTAGGAATCGCCGAGCTTGCCCCAGTTGTTGAACCGGATACCGAGCTTGATGGAACCCTGCGTATTGGCGAGGAAGTCGTTCTCGTCGATGCCCAGGACCCTGAGCAACAGCCGGATCTGCGGGATCGTGGCCTCGCCGACACCGACGGTGCCGATGTCGTCGGACTCGATCAGCTCTATCCTGATGAGCGGCCCCATTACGCGGGCAAGAACGGACGCCGTCATCCATCCCGCCGTGCCGCCGCCGACGATGACTACCTTTTCGATTGAATCAGACAAGGGGCTTTCCCTGTTCTTGCAAGCTCCGAGCTTAAAGTAAAAAGCCCCTGCCGAGAAATCCCGGCAGGGGCCATAAGGCTCGGGGGAGAGGCCTTATTCGAACGTGTATGACGCTCCGATCATGTAGGACGAACCGTAACGCTGGTAGTCCTTGATCAGTTGGTCGTCTCCGAAGTTCGTGATCAGCGGCTCATCCGTCAGGTTGTAGCCCTGCAGCAACAACGTCAGGCCTTCGAGCTGCCCGGAGAAGTTGTAGCTGATCTGTGCATCAACGAGATTTTCGCTGCTGATGTCAGAGAAGAAGCGACCGCCGCCAAAACCGCCGACCTCACCGAGGAAGTCGGAACGATAGCGACTGCTGATACGCGCCGAGAACGACTCATTTTCGTAGTAGAACGTAACGTTGGAGACTTCCTCTGACAGTCCCGGAATCGGGATCGTCGGACCGTCTGCGATCGGCCGGATCGAGCTGTCCGTCTGCGAGTAGTTGCCGACAAGACCGAAGTTCCTGATCGCGTCGTGAATCAGCTCGCCGCTTAAGGAGAAGGCAATCTCGACACCGGAGATGTCGCCGCCTTCGCCGTTCTGCGGAACGCTGCGGAAGCCCTGCGTCGTGCCGAGGATGGCCGGCTCGCCAGTGTCCGGGTCAATCGGCAGCGGATCCGGTACGGGGAACTCGCTGAAGTCGTACAGTCTCGGCAAGGTCACCACGAACTGCTCGATGTCCTTGTAGAAGTATGCCAGTGATACGTAACCGGCACCGTCGGCAAAGTACTTCTCGTACGACAGATCGATGGCATTGGCGACCCACGGCTCCAGCTCGGGGTTACCGCCACCGCCGCCCCAGGGACCGTTGCCGGGGTCGGTTGCGGTGATCCTCTCAACCTCGTCGCTGAAGGACCAGTCGACACTGGCGCGCATCTCGTCCATGCGAGCTCTTGCCACGGTCCGGGCCAGCGCGAAGCGGAAGTAGTTGTCGTTGCCGACATCCAGCGTCAGGTTCACGCTCGGCAGGAACTCGGACCAGTTGGTTCCGCCCTCGTTCAAGATGTTGCCGTCACCGGTATTCTCAGCCGCGGCGAATGCCCTCGAGAACTGGTCGACATCCATGTACTGGAAACCGAAGTTACCCTGCAGCGGGAAGCCGCCGAGCTCGGTGTCTACGCCGAACTGCACGTAGGCAAGGTTGACGTCTTCCTCTACGAACCAGCTCTTGACGACAACATCGTCATCGACGTTCGGGTTGAACGTGTAGATGCCGCTGTTGAACGCCGCGATCGGGTCGTAGCTGATCATGCCACCGGTAATACCGAGGAAGCTCAGGTCTGTCGTGCCCAGCGGATCAGGAATCGGCGCTTCGAGCGCCCCGCCCTGCAGACCGAGGAAGAACTCATCGACGTCTTTGTCCTTCTCGCGGGTCGCAAAATTCGCACCGATCTCAACGTTATTGATCGCGCCATCAAGCTCACGCTCGATCGACAACGCGATCTGTTGCAGGTCGTCGTTGATGTTGAAGTTCTTGTTGTAGCCGACCTGACCGCCCGGCACCTGGTCGCCGCCCCAACCCTGCGGGCTGGTCAGAACGAGGTTCGTGTAGTCCGTGCTCGAGCTGAAAACAGCGCCTTCACTGGTCATCTGGAAGCCGAGCTCGTCGAGATCGCAATCCGGCTCCACGCAACCGTTCTGGCCGGTGCCAGAGTAGGTTTCGATGTCGATGTCGTAGCGATCGACTTCGGAGATGCTCAGGTCAACCGTACCGACCCAGTCTTCACCAATGTTGAAGTCAACGTTGAAGCCGGCCGACAGCAGCTCGCTGTCTCGATCCAGCGCGTCGTTGCGCACGACGCCTTTCACGCCGTCGAACGTTCCGGATGTGACCAGGCCGTTGCTGGCCTCCGTGTTAATCGCGGGCACGCCGCCCCAGACCAGCGGCAGCTCGATACCGCGCAGGAGCTGCTCCTCGTTGAACGTCGAGTAGTAGATATCCAACGCCGTGGAAACCGTGTCGGTCGGGATGTATTCAATCACACCCATATAGCCCGTGCGCTCGAGTTCGGCGGACCGAACATAGGGCTTTGCGCCGCCGATGATGGCGTTACCGTCGTCATCGTTCGGGAAGCCCCAGGCGTTGTAGCGTTCTTCCTGGCCCGGGTTGCTCATGTGCGAGATACCCAGCGCAATACCCAGCGTGTCGTCCATGAACTGGTCGACGTAGGAGACCGTGGCGCGCTCGCCGTCGTCGGCGGAGCCGGCGTTCAGTGCGTCAAGCTCGGTCCATTCGTAACGAATGTTGGCCGACAGCGTGCGGCGGCCGTGTTCCAGCGGACGGATCGTGCGCATGTCCGCCGTTCCGGCAAGACCCGCACCGATCAGCGACGCATCCGGCGTCTTGTAGACGACGACGCTGGACAGCAGCTCAGACGGGTACTGGTCGAATTCGACGCCGCGGTTGTCACCGGTAGAAACCTGTTCGCGACCGTTCAGCAGTGCCGTCGTGAAGTCCGGGCCGAGACCGCGAACACTCAGGGACTGGCCACGACCGTTCAGGCGCTGAACTGTCAGACCCGGCAGACGTGCGAGCGCTTCTGCGATCGACGCATCCGGCAGTTTGCCGATATCTTCAGCGGACACCGCCTCGATGATGGAGTCGGAACTCTGCTTCATCATCATCGAATTGCGGAGACTACCGCGGAAGCCCGTTGTAATGATTTCCTCGATGACCTCTTCTTCTTCAGCCTCCTGCGCAAGCGCGGCGCCCGGCAGCATCATCGCTCCAGGTAGCGCGGCGGCAATCGCCAGAGACAGGGCCGTGCGGCGCACGGTCTGAAGAGGCAGTAGTTTTTCGTCCACGGCGGACGGCGCGGTAGTGCGCGTTGGTTTGACCATCTGGATTCCCCCCGGGTTGGTCTATGACAGATTGAAGTTTCCACATCCTAAGAAAGTCGACGAAGGCCGGCAACCACTGCAAACGTATTCATGCTTTGAATACGTATGCATAACTCGTACTGACGGCGCACTGGCTGCTAAGTTACGCTGGCACCGAAGCGAATGCCTGAATCGAGGCGAATCAGGCACTTGAGTGTGGTCGGAGCGATCTGCGCCGGGGGGCAGCAGCGAGCTCAAGAAGACGGTTTTCCGGTCGTCGCCCGGCGACCGCAGGCCGCAAGGTGCAAAGAAAGAGCACGAAGATCGGGGATAAGTCATTGAACATAAATTCTTTTCCGGCCAACAAGCGCGCCGGCGTCAGCCTGCACATTACCTCGTTACCCGGACCGTTCGGGATTGGCGAGCTGGGCCAGAACGCCTTACGTTTTGTAGACAAGCTAGCCGGTATGGGCATCGGCGTCTGGCAATTCCTGCCCACCGGGCCGACCGCGTACGGTGATTCTCCCTACCAACCGCTGTCGACATTCGCCGGCAATGAAAACCTTATTGATGTCCAGGACCTGATCGAACTTGGGCTGATCGAGGCCAAGGATGCCGCCGCATTGCGCGAATTGCCGCATGAATGTGTCGACTATGGCGCCCTGATCCCGGCCAAACAGGCCATCGTTTCACTAGCGGCCAGCCGCTTTGCAGAGCGCGCACCGGCCGCGCTCAAAGCCGATTTTGACCGGTTCGTCGATGCACACGAAACAGACTGGCTCAATGACTATGCGATCTTTCGCATCCTGAAAGAGCAACATGACTTGCGCCCCTGGCCCGAGTGGGAGCGTCGGTACGTCTACCGCGAGGAAGCGGCGCTGAACGACGTTGCGGGGTCAAATGCGGCCAGGATCGAGACGATCAAGGTCATGCAGTTTTTGTTCTTCAAGCAGTGGGCAGCCATGAAGACCTATGCGAACGAGCATCGCATCCGGCTTTTTGGCGATATGCCGATTTACATTGCGCTCGACAGCTCGGATGCATGGGCGAACCGCGAAATGCTGCGCCTGGATGAGGCCGGCAGGCCTGAGGCCGTCGCCGGCGTCCCGCCCGACTACTTCAGCGAGGACGGACAGCTGTGGGGCAACCCGCTGTACGACTGGCAAAAGCACGCAGACAACGGCTTCTCGTGGTGGATCGATCGCGTCACGGCGACGGCGGAGCTCGCCGACATCGTCCGCATCGACCATTTCCGCGGTTTCGAATCCTATTGGGCCGTGCCTGCCGACGCTCCGACGGCGCGCGATGGCGCCTGGGAACCGGGGGTCGGTGACGAATTCCTGACCGCGCTGAAGGGGTCGCTCGGGTCACTGCCGATCGTCGCTGAGGATCTCGGGGTCATTACGCCGGAGGTCGAGGCCCTGCGTGACCGATACGAGATTCCGGGCATGCGCGTCCTGCAGTTCGACGTTGCCGACCCGGACTTCAGAATGGAGGACATCTCGGAGAATTCGGTTTGCTACACGGGAACCCACGACAACGACACCACGCTCGGCTGGTTCCTCGGCAGCCCGGGAGACATTCGGTCACCTGAAGAGATTCAAAGGACGCAGCAAATGGCGCTGGCGATCACGGGCGGCGCGCCTGAGACCATCGCCACGGACATGATTCGGTTGGCCTTTTCCGCGGCATCGCAGCTCGCCGTCGCCCCGATGCAGGATTATCTGGGGCTGGGCTCGGAGGCCCGAATCAACGTGCCGGGAACGTCCAAGGACAACTGGCGCTGGCGCGTAACGGATTCCCAACTGAGCCCCGAAGTCTGCGACAATGTGGCCGAACTGGTCACTGCGTCCGGTCGGAGTCTCTAACTAAATCGAAGAACTAAACGGGAACCACGTCCCGGACTTCACCATCTTCGCATTGGCATAATCCAACCCGAAATCGATGCGGAGCCCGTAAGCTTATGAATTCAAACAGCCAATCCGACGACGCGCGTTTTGTCAGCCGACTGACACGCCAGACCGTTGCGCTTATTCTCGCGGGCGGACAGGGTTCGCGTCTGCACGAGTTGACCGCGTGGCGAGCGAAGCCGGGGCTGCACTTTGGCGGCAAGTTCCGGATCATCGATTTTCCGCTGTCGAACTGCATGAATTCGGGTATTCGCCGAATAGGCGTTCTGACACAGTACAAGGCGCATTCGTTGATCAGCCACCTCGTGAAGGGCTGGTCGTGGAACCAGTCCCCGGTCGGGTCTCGTGAATTCGTCGAAATCCTGCCGGCCTCGCAGCGCGTCGGAGGCGAGTGGTATCGCGGCACCGCTGACGCCGTGTACCAGAACCTGGACATCATTCGTACGCACAGCCCGGAGTTTGTCCTCGTGCTGGCGGGCGACCACATTTACAAGATGGACTATGGCCACATGCTGGCCGCGCATGTCGATCAGGGCGCCGACATGACCGTGTCCTGCCTCGAGGTCCCGCTCGAAGAGGCTGCGGGCGAATTCGGCGTCATGACCGTCGACGAGACGGGGCGTGTCATCAAGTTCAAGGAGAAGCCCGAGAATCCCGACCCGATCCCGGGCAAGCCTGGATATTGCCTTGCGTCGATGGGTAACTACCTGTTCAACACGGACTTTCTATACGAGCAGGTCATCAAGGATGCCGACACGCCCGATACGCAGCACGACTTCGGCCGCAACGTGATCCCGTCGATCATCAACGACTACCACGTCTATGCCTACGCATTCCGCGACCCGGAGACCGGCAAGCAAGCGTACTGGCGTGACGTAGGAACGCTGAACGCTTTCTGGGAAGCCAACATGGAACTCGTGTCCGTGACACCGCAGCTCAACATGTACGACACAGAGTGGCCGATCTTCACACACCAGGAGCAGGCGGCGCCGGCCAAGTTTGTCTTCGATGAACATGACCGCAAGGGTTTTGCCATCCAGTCGATGGTGTCCGGCGGCTGTGTCATTTCGGGCGCGCGAATCAATCGCTCGCTGCTGTTTTCGAACGTCCGCGTGAGCTCGTATAGCGAGGTGACGGACTCGGTGATCCTGCCTGAGGTCACGATCGGTGAGAGCTGCCGGATTCACAAGGCGATCATCGACCGCGGCGCGACGATCCCGGCCAACACCGTCATCGGCGAGGACGCAGAGGACGACCGCAAGCGTGGCTTCCGTGTCACTGACAAAGGCGTCACGCTCGTGACGCCTGACATGCTCGGGCAGCAGCTTCACTTCACACGGTAACACTCAGGTACACCGGCATCGCCAGCAAGCACGTCATATTCATTGCCGCGGAGAATGGAAGCCTGCCCGGAGGAAAGGTGGGCGGCGTCGGCGATGTCATTCGCGATCTGCCGCCGGCAATCGTTGCTGAGGGCTGGCGCGCGACGATAATGACGCCATCGTTCGGGCAGTTCCACCAGGAGCCGGGCGCCGAGCCGATCGGTCGCTACAAGGTGCTGTTCGGCGGCGAGGAACATGACGTCGAGTATTTCGAGCTGGACGCGGAGATCCGAACCATCCTCGTGCACCACCCCATCCTCGCCCCGACCGATCCGGGACGCGTCTACCATGACGACGGCGCCTCCCGCCCGTTCGCGACGGACGCCAGCAAGTTCGCGTTCTTCTGTGCTGCGTCTGCGGTCTGGATTGCCGAACAAGCGTCGCCGCCCGACGTCGTTCACCTGCACGACTGGCATGCAGCCTACTACCTTGTGATGAAGAACTTCACGGCGTTGAAATCGAAGCTTCAGGACATTCGCACGGTCTTCACGATTCACAACCTGGCCTACCAGGGTCAGCGGCCATTCGAAGGCGACGCGTCCTCGCTGGTCGCCTGGTTCCCGGGCATGGACTACGAGCCTGCAGAGCTCGCTGACCCGCACTCGCCGTCCGCGATCAATCCTATGGCGTTTGCGATTCGGATGGCCGACCAGGTCAACACCGTGTCGCCGACCTACGCGCACGAGATCTGCATGTCCTCCGATCACGGCCGTGGCTTCTTCGGCGGCGAAGGTCTCGAGGCCGAAATCTCTCACGCTGCGTCCGAGGGACGCTTGCACGGCATCCTGAATGGCTGCGACTACGACGTGCAGCATGAGCGTCGGCCCGGCTGGCTGGAATTCCTCGAAGCGAGCGAGCAGACCCTGCAGGGATTTCTCGCGAAGGAGCCGGACGACCCCGTGCACCACAGGGCGCTCGAGAACCTGCGCGCATTACCGAAACGGCGCCCCATGCACGTGCTGTCCAGTATCGGACGCGTGGTCGATCAGAAGATGCAGCTCTTCTTTACAACGTTAAACGACGGCCGTAGCGCACTCGAGCACATCCTGGACCGCCTCGGTGACAAGGGCGCGTTCTTTCTGCTCGGAAGCGGCGACAAAGGCCACGAGGCCACCCTCGCCGACATCGCCGGAAAACACGCCAATTTCATCTATTTTCGAGGCTACTCGGAAGCCTTCGGTAGCATGCTTTACCGTTGCGGCGACCTGTTCCTGATGCCGTCGAGCTTCGAGCCTTGCGGTATCAGCCAGATGCATGCGATGCGCGACGGCCAGCCGTGTGTTGTGCACGGCGTCGGGGGACTCCGTGATACCGTCGATGACAGCAACACCGGATTCGTATTCGAAGGGATGAACCCGCCGCAGCAGGCCGCGAATTTCGTGGCCAGCGTCGGCCGGGCCATGGACATGAGGCGTGACCATCCGAGCAGCTGGGCCGATCTGAAGACGCGAGCGGCCGCCTGCCGGTTTGACTGGGCCAGCTCGGCCCGCCAGTACATAGAGACGCTATATGAGCACAATAGCAGCAGACACTAAGCGGCATAAGGACGCCTTCCAGGCGTTGGTGGAAGGTAATCATGCCGACCCGTTTTCCCTGCTCGGCGTTCACCGCTCGGGTAACCGCCGGGTCGTTCGAACACTGCAGCCGCACGCGAGCCGGGTAGAGATTGTCGACGCCGAGGGTAGCGTACTTTCCGAGATGGAGAGGGCGCACGCCGGGGGCCTCTTTATCGGTGTCCTCCCCCCGAGGAAACGCCATTACCTGCTGAGGATTACGAATGCGGGCGGCGACAGTTACACGATCGAGGACCATTATCGCTTTGCACAAACCCTGGGCGACATGGACCTGTACTACCTCGGCGAAGGATCGGACAAGCAGATCTACGAGAAGCTGGGTTCGCAGGTGCGGACCATCGACGGCGTCAAGGGAACGCGCTTCGCGGTCTGGGCGCCCAACGCCAAACGCGTCAGCGTCATCGGCAGTTTCAATGACTGGGATGGACGTCGTCACGTCATGCGGCTGCACCCGGCCAACGGCATCTGGGAGATATTCATTCCGGGCGTGCAGTCGGGCGACCAGTACAAGTATGAGTTGTTGGACAGCGACGGCCACCTGCTCCCTCTGAAGACAGATCCGTATGCGTACTATCACGAGGCGCCGCCGGGCAACGCATCCATCGTGTTCGAGAGCACCTACGAGTGGCAGGACCAGGACTGGATGAACCGCCGCAGCAGTACCCCGGAGATGGACGGACCGATCAGCATTTACGAGGTCCACCTGGGCTCCTGGCGACGCAAGGCGGACGACCACAATCGTTACCTGTCGTATCACGAGCTCGCTGACGAACTGGTTGGCTACGTCAAAGAGATGGGATTCACGCACGTCGAGCTGCTGCCGGTCTCCGAGCATCCGTTCGACGGCTCCTGGGGCTACCAGCCGATCGGTATGTTTGCGCCGACGTATCGCTTCGGCGATCCCGACGACTTCCGCTACCTGGTGGACCAGTTCCATGCGGCCGGCATCTCCGTCATCATCGATTGGGTCCCGGCGCACTTCCCGCGCGACGAACACGGGCTGCGTCGCTTCGACGGCACGGCGCTCTATGAGCACGAGGACCCGCGCAAGGGCGAGCACGCCGACTGGGGCACGCTGATCTTCAATTTCGGTCGGCGCGAGGTCGTCAACTACCTGCTGGGCAGCGCGCTTTACTGGATTCGAGAGTTCCATATCGACGGCATCCGCGTCGATGCCGTCGCGTCAATGCTCTATCTCGACTATTCCCGCGAAGACGGACAGTGGGTTCCGAACGAGTTTGGCGGCAACGAAAACCTCGAGGCCGTCGAATTTCTGCGCACGCTGAACCGGGAAGTGCACGGCTACGGCGCGACCTCGTTCGCCGAAGAGTCCACGGCGTGGCCGGGCGTCTCGCGACCGATCGAAACCGGCGGCTTGGGATTCACGTTCAAATGGAACATGGGCTGGATGAACGACACCTTGTCCTACATGAGCGAGGACCCGGTCCACCGCAAGTACCACCATGACAAGATGACCTTCGGGCTCGTCTACGCATTCAATGAGAATTTTGTGCTGCCGCTGTCGCACGACGAAGTCGTGCACGGCAAGCGGTCCCTGCTCGGCCGCATGCCGGGCGATGAATGGCAGCAGTTCGCGAACCTTCGGGCCTACTTCAGCAGTATGTACGCACACCCTGGCAAGAAACTCCTGTTCATGGGCAGCGAGATTGCGCAGTCACGCGAGTGGGCGCATGACCAGTCGCTGGACTGGCACCTGCTGCAGTATGGCTTCCACAGCGGCGTGCAGAAGCTCGTTCGTGACCTGAACCACCTGTATCGGTCTACGCCGGCGTTGCACCAGATCGATTTCAGCGGCGACGGTTTCGAGTGGATAGACTGGAGTGACAGAGACAACAGCATCCTGAGCTGGATACGCCGCGATTCTCAAGGCCGTCACATCGCCTGCGTGACCAACTTCACGCCCGTCGTTCGCGAAGGATTCAGGCTCGGCGTTCCGGAGCACACGCAGTATCGCGAAGTGCTGAATTCCGATAGTCATCATTACGGCGGCAGCAATGTCGGCAACGAGCCGCAACACGCAGAAGAACAGGGCGCCCACGGTCGCCCCTACTCTCTCGTGTTGACGCTGCCACCGCTCGCTACCCTATACCTGACACCGGAGAGCTGAGGCTCTCCAGGAGATCACTATGGCTTCTAACATGGATACGTCGACCGGTATCGGCGACATTGAATTGCTCCAGGCGCCGGACCTGCCGATGACGGCAGACGCCATCCTGAAGGACTTCACCCACTACTTCGGCAAGATGCTGGGGCGCCGGACGATTCACACGCGTTCGCCGTTCCTGTACCAGGCGGTTGTGTATGCGGCCCGCGATCGGCTGATGGAGCGCTGGGCGAAGACGTCGATGGCCATCGAACGAGACAGCAACCGGCGCGTCGCCTACCTGTCGCTGGAGTTCCTGATGGGCAGGCTGCTGCACAACGCATTGCTGAACCTCGGCATCGAGGGCGAAACACAGGAAGCGTTAAGCCGGCTCGGCCTCGAACTCGAACAGGTCTACGACAAGGAGGCCGATGCGGGACTCGGTAACGGCGGGCTCGGACGCCTGGCGGCGTGTTTCCTCGACAGCTGCGCAACGCTTGGGCTGCCCGTCATGGGTTACGGCATCCGCTACCGCTACGGCATGTTCCACCAGACGATCGAGAACGGCTACCAGGTCGAGGAGCCGGATGCGTGGCTTCGCGAAGGCTTCCCGTGGGAGATCGAACGCATCGACTATGCGCAGACCGTGCAGTTTGGCGGTCGCACGAGCACATACACGGACCGCAAGGGGCGGCTGCGCTACCAATGGGTGGATACGGAGAACGTGCTCGCGATCCCGTATGACGTACCGGTGCCCGGCTACAACAATGACATCGTCAATACGCTCAGGCTCTGGTCGGCGTCCGCCACGGACGCGTTCGATCTCGGCGAGTTCAACCAGGGCAGTTACGCCGATGCAGTCGCGGAGAAGAACGCCGCCGAGAACATCACAATGGTCCTGTACCCGAATGCCGAAACGGAGAACGGCCAGGAATTGAGACTGAAGCAGCAGTACTTCCTCGCGTCGGCCAGCCTTAAGGATTCGCTGCGCTTCTGGATCGACCAGCACGGTGAGGACTTCACCGAGTTCGCGGACAAGAACTGCTACCAGCTGAACGACACCCACCCGGCCATTGCCGTTGCGGAACTGATGCGCCTGTTGATGGATGTCTATGGCCTCGAATGGGATGCCGCGTGGAAGATCACGCGCAAGACCATGGCGTACACGAACCACACCCTGCTGCCCGAGGCGCTGGAGATGTGGCCGGTCTCGATGTTCCGCCGCCTACTGCCCAGGCTGCTCGACATCATCTACGAGATCAACGCGAGGTTCATTACCGAGGTTTCGCAGCGTTGGCCGGGTGACAGTGACCGCGTGCAGCGCATGTCGCTGATCCAGGAAGGCGGCGAACCCATGGTCCGCATGGCCTACCTTGCGATTGTCGGAAGCTTCTCCGTCAACGGCGTTGCCGAGCTGCATTCGCGGCTGCTTAAGGAAGGTCTGTTCAAGGATTTCGCAGAGCTCTGGCCCGAGAAATTCAACAACAAGACCAACGGAGTCACGCAGCGACGCTGGCTCGCGGCCTGCAACCCCAAGCAGGCCAAGCTGATGTCCGACAAGATCGGCGACGGCTGGGTCACGGAACTCTCGCAGTTGTCGAAGCTTACGGAATACGCTGACGACAAGCAGTTCCAGAGCGACTGGCGTCACGTCAAACTGGCGAACAAGGTTCGGCTCAAGCGCCTCGTGCAGGAGCAGACCGGCATAGAGCTGTCGACGGACATGATGTTCGACGTGCAGGTCAAGCGCATCCACGAGTACAAGCGTCAGCTGCTGAATGTGCTGCACGCCATCCACCTGTACGACCGTATTCGCCGCGGCGACGGCGAAGGCCTGTCACCGCGCGCGATTCTCATTGGCGGCAAGGCGGCGCCCGGCTACGTGATGGCGAAGAGCGTCATCAAGTGCATCAACAACGTTGCCCGCGTCATCAATACCGACCCGCTGATGCAGGACAAGCTCCGGCTCGTGTTCTACCCGGACTACAACGTCTCTGCGATGGAAGTCATCTGCCCGGCGGCGGACCTCTCCGAGCAGATTTCGACCGCGGGCAAGGAAGCGTCGGGTACGGGCAACATGAAGTTCATGATGAACGGCGCGGTGACCATAGGCACGCTGGACGGCGCGAACGTAGAAATCCGCGAAGCCGTCGGCGAGGAGAACTTCTTCCTGTTCGGCCTGACCGTCGAAGAAATCCAGGCGCTTCGTGGCCAGTACGATCCGCAAGGCATCATCGATGCGGACGAGGACTTCAGCCGCGTTATGCACCTGCTCGACAGCGGACATTTCAATCGCTTCGAACCGGGCTGTCTGGATGCCGTCATCCAGTCGATACGCGAGCCAGCCGACCAGTGGATGACCGCCGCCGATTTCCGCAGTTTCGTCGATGCGCAGGCGCGCGCCGATGCAGCCTACCAGGACACCGAGGCCTGGACGCGGATGAGCATATTGAATGCCGCGATGTCAGGACGCTTCTCGACCGACCGCACGATGCAGGACTACAACAAAGACATCTGGAACCTCGAGGCGATCGAGCTTAACGGGAATTGATGCGGGCGGGTAATCCTGGGCAACAGGGCGCAACGCCGGTCGATGACGGCGTCAACTTTGCGCTGTATTCCTCGGTCGCCCGGCGCGTCGAGTTATGCCTGTTCGACGCGTCGGGTAACGAGACCCGATTCGATCTGCCCGAATGCACCGACGATACCTGGCACGGCTTTCTGCCCGGTTGCGAGCCCGGACAACGCTACGGTTTCCGCGTGCATGGCGACTACGATCCGAAAATCGGTGCCCGTTGTAACCCACACAAATTGCTGATCGATCCCTATGCGAAGGCCCTGGCCGGAGAATTCAGCTGGAACCCGGCGGTCTTCGACCACGACAAGGAAACCTATGAGGCGAGCATTGTCGACAGTGCGGCGTTCATCCCGAAGTCTGTCGTAACCGCACCCGACGATAATCCAATCGCGCCCTCGCCCCGCATTTCCTGGGCGGACACGATTTTCTACGAAGCGAACGTGCGCGGCTTCACGATGCGACACCCCGACGTCGGCGCGCAAGCCCGCGGACGCTTCGACGGGATGCGGTCAGGCGCTGTACTGGCGCACCTGAAGAGCCTTGGCATTACTTCGCTGGAGCTCATGCCCGTGCAGGCCTTCATCGACGAGCACCACCTCGCGAGGAAGGGATTGAGAAACCTGTGGGGGTACAACACGATCGGCTTCTTCGCGCCCATGCCGCGTTATGGATTTGAAGACCCGGTGCAGGAGTTTCGTGACATGGTCAACGCGATTCACGATGCCGGCATAGAAGTCATACTTGACGTCGCCTACAACCACACGGGTGAAAGCGACGGCTTCGGGCCGACGCTGAGTTTTCGAGGCATCGACAACCTGGCGTACTATCGCACCCTGCCTGACGATCCTTCGGCCTACATCAATGACACGGGCACCGGCAACACGATCAATGCGGACCATCCGCAGGTACAGCGCATCATCGTCGACAGCTTGCGCTACTGGGTGACAGAGATGGGTGTCGACGGTTTCCGCTTCGACCTTGCACCTGTGCTCGGGCGCCACGCCGACGGTTTCTCCTCGACGCATCCGTTACTGCAGGCCATCACTCACGACACTGTGTTGCAACGGGTCAAACTGATCGCCGAACCCTGGGACCCGGGCCCGGGCGGCTACCAGCTCGGACAGTTCCCGCCCGAGTGGGCAGAGTGGAACGACCAGTTCCGCGACACGACGCGACGATTCTGGCGCGGTGATCACGGCGTCTCCGGTGAGCTCGCAAGACGCATTCATGGCTCGGCCGACATCTTCGACAGTAACGGCAGGGTTCCGGCATCGAGCGTCAACCTGGTGACTGCTCACGACGGCTTCACGCTTGCGGATGTCGTCAGCTACGAGCATCGGCACAACAAGGCCAACGGCGAGGACAACCGTGACGGTCATGCCCATAACTTCAGCTGTAATCATGGCGTCGAGGGCCCGACGACAGACCCGGGTATCGTGGAGGCGCGCCGGGCGCATCGCCTTAACATGCTGGCGACGTTGATGTTTTCGCAGGGTACACCGTTGCTGCTGGCCGGCGACGAGATAGGCCATACGCAGCACGGCAATAACAATGCCTACGCCCAGGACAACGAGCTGGCCTGGATCGACTGGTCAGACGCCGAAAAGGACCGGGATTTCGTGGATCAGGTGCGGGAAATGACGAGACTGCGTCGCGAGCTGCCTCTGCTGCGGCAATCGAGATATCTGCACGGACAAGTAGAAACGGATACGAGCGTTATCGATATTGACTGGCTCGATATCAACGGAAACCCCATGGATGACCACGCGTGGACTGACGCGTCGATATTCACCGTCGCCTACTCGTATGAACGTGTCGGTGAAGAGCAGGTGTTTGCGATGCTGTTGATCAATCGGGGCCGACGTCCGGCACGCTTGTCACTGCCCGAGTGGGTGATTGGCAGCGACTGGCACATCGCGTTCGTGACTCAGGGTGAGGCGCTGGCGATCGATGGTCGAACTGTCGGTTTGCCGCCCCACTCGGTAGCGTTGGTCAGGGACGGCCAGCGTTAGTCAAGAGGCGCGCTATCTGCCTGCGAAGACGTCCCGCATACCCTGGCGAGTGACGCAACCGCATTTGTCCTGCCCGGCGAAACTCTGACAGTAACTGATGTAGCCGACGGGACACTTATGCTTGATGCCCTGCCGCTCTGCTTTTCTCGCAATCAGCCTTTCGCGCTTCTCGACCTCTGACCAGTCGCCGGTCAGCATCGCATCGTTCTCAAGCTGTTCGAGGCTCTTCGTCTGCGCACAACCGACGAGAAACAGCAGTATCAGAAATCCAAATCCTTTCATGTCACGTTCTCCGCTCAGGTATTAATCGCTACAACCTGCGGATAGGAAGTACCAACCGTGTACGCCTCGGTCGGTGACCCACGCCTCATAATCATGTTACGAAATAGTTCGAGAATCCGTCTTGCATTTCACCAACATTCGACCTTGTTGGATAAGGCCCTGCACCAGACACTTGTTGCACAAAAGCAACAAAATCATCACCTTTCGAAAGTGTGATGCCCTTCACTGATTGGACAGTATAGCGGTGAAAAAACTCCCGCCTGCGCGCAGTTTTTTTAAGCCTGGCGCCCCTGCATCGGCAGCTGCGTCGTGTACTTCACACGCTTCAGAACGAACGTGGAACTCGCGGAGTGAACGGCGCGGTGCTTAAGGATTTCCTGGTTCAGGAACTCGGTGTAGGTCTCGATATCGGGGACGACGACGTGCAGCACGTAGTCCCGCTCGCCGGCAACGGTGAAGCACTCGGTTACTTCATCCAGCCGATTGACGTGATTCTCGAACGCCAGCCGATTCTCGTCCGTGTGCTCGGTCATCGATACGGCCAGCAGCACCTGGATGTGGAAACCCGCCAGCTGCGGATCCAATAGCGCAACCTGTCGTTCAATCAGGCCGCTGTCCTCGAAGTCGCGAATCCGCCGCCAGCATGACGTCCTGGACATGCCGGCGATCTCGGCCAGGTCTGCCTGGTTTCGCGTGTTGTCCCGCTGGAGCTCATCCAGAAGGATCCGGTCCGAACGACTGAGCTTCATATGGACTTTTGTCTCGTAAACTGTAAATAAATGAAACTATTGTTTTAGTTTATATCATTACGTGACTATAAATGGGCAGTTATTCGGACGAAATCGCGCATAATGACCGAATAGGTAACGAATTTTTGCAGGTGATTTCCGATGACTGACTTGTTTGAAAACCCCATGGGCCTCGATGGCTTCGAGTTCGTCGAGTTTGCCGCGCCGGATCCATCGTCGATCAAGGCCGCATTCGACCTGCTCGGATTCACAGCGGTCGCGAAGCATCGCTCGAAGAACGTCACGCTCTATCGGCAAGGCGGTATCAACTTCATCCTGAATGAAGAGCCCCGCAGTCTCGCCGATTACTTCTCCCAGGAACACGGGCCGTCGGCCTGCGGCATGGCGTTTCGTGTTCGCGACGCGCACGCCGCCTATGGGCGCGCGCTGGAGCTGGGCGCCCAGCCGATCGAAATTCCGACCGGCCCGATGGAGCTGCGTCTTCCGGCCATCAAGGGTATCGGGGGCGCGCCGCTGTACCTGATCGACCGCTACGACGAGGGCTCAACGATTTATGACATCGACTTCGAGTTTTTCGACGACGTGGATCGCCATCCTAAAGGCTGCGGCTTCACGGAGATCGATCACCTGACGCACAACGTCTACCGCGGCCGTATGGCTTACTGGGCGGATTTCTACGAGCGACTGTTCAACTTCCGCGAAATTCGTTACTTCGATATCAAGGGCGAGTACACGGGCCTGTTCTCCAAGGCGATGACCGCGCCGGACGGCAGGATTCGCATTCCTTTGAACGAGGAGGCGTCGCGGGGCACCGGCCAGATCGAGGAGTACCTGATGGCCTTCAACGGTGAGGGCATACAGCACATCGCGCTGTCCTGCGACAACCTGATCGAATGCTGGGATCGCCTGCACAAGCGGGGCCTCGAGTTTATGACGCCGCCGCCGGACGCCTACTACGAGATGCTCGACGAGCGCCTGCCGGGACACGGTGAGCCGGTTGAAGAACTGAAGCCACGCGGTATCCTCGTCGACGGGACAACCGAGGGCGGGCCGCGCCTCTTGCTGCAGATCTTCTCGAACAACATGGTGGGTCCGACCTTCTTCGAGTTCATCCAGCGCAAGAAGGATGAGGGCTTCGGTGAAGGCAACTTCAAGGCGCTGTTCGAATCCATCGAGCGCGACCAGATCGCGCGAGGCGTCGTCGACACCGAGGAATCGGCCGCATGAAACTGAAACGCATTCATCACGTCGCGTATCGCTGCATCGATGCGAAGGAAACCGTCGACTTCTACCAGCGAATCCTGAATATGGAGTTCACGATGGCCTTCGCCGAGGACCGCGTTCCGTCGACGAAGGAGCCAGATCCGTATATGCACGTGTTCCTGGACGCCGGCATGGGTAACGTTCTGGCGTTTTTCGAGCTGCCGACGAAAGAGTCGATGGGTCGTGACGAGAACACGCCGGCCTGGGTCCAGCACATCGCGTTCGAACTCGGCAGTTACCAGGAGTTGCTCGATGCGAAGTCGCGCGTCGAGGCCGAGGGTATCGAGGTCGTCGGCCCAACCAACCACGGCGTGTTCCAGTCGATCTATTTCTTCGATCCGAACGGGCACCGGCTCGAGCTCGTCTGGAACAACGGCACCGAGGAGCAGCTCGAAGAGTTGAAACGCGTCGCTCCCGCCATGCTCGAGGAGTGGAGCCGGACCAAGAAGGCGCCACGGCATGCCGCCTGGCTGCATGAGCTGGAATTCAAGGGGGACGTCACGTGAGGCTTGCGTCGATGAAGCAGGGTCGCGACGGCCGGCTGGTCGTCGTGTCCGACGACCTCGAGCGTTGTTTCGACGCCGGCGACATTGTGCCGACGCTGCAGGCGGCGCTGGATCGATGGGACGATGTTGAGGGGCGGCTGCAGGAACTGTCCGAGGAGCTTCGCTTCGCACGGGGTAACGCGTTCGTACAGGAAGAATGCGCCTCGCCGCTGCCGCGCGCCTACCAGTGGGCGGACGGGTCTGCTTACGTCAACCACGTGGAGCTGGTCAGGAAAGCCCGCGGCGCGGAGATGCCGGAGAGCTTCTGGACCGACCCACTGATGTACCAGGGCGGTTCAGACACCTTCCTGGGTCCACGCGACGCCATCGTCATGGCTGACGAATCCTGGGGCATCGACTTCGAAGCAGAAGTCGCCGTCATCACGGGCGATGTGCCGATGGGCGTGAGCGCCGAAAACGCCCTCGACTGCATCAAGCTCATCATGCTCGTCAACGACGTGTCGCTCAGGAACCTGATCCCGGGTGAGCTCGCAAAGGGCTTTGGCTTCTTCCAGTCGAAGCCGTCCAGCGCTTTCTCCCCGGTCGCTGTTACACCCGACGAACTTGGCGACGCCTGGTCTGACGGCAAACTTCACTTGCCCATGCTGTCATTTCTCAACGACGAGGCCTTCGGCGAGCCGAACGCCGGCGCCGACATGACGTTCGACTTCGGTCAGCTGATCGCCCACGCGGCCAAGACGCGCCCGTTGAGCGCTGGCACGATCATCGGCTCAGGCACCGTTTCCAACAAACTGGACGGCGGTCCGGGCAAGCCGGTTTCGGAAGGTGGAGCCGGCTACTCCTGCATCGCCGAGATACGCATGATCGAGACCATCGAGGATGGCAAGCCCAAGACCGGATTCATGAAGTTCGGCGACCGGGTTCGAATCGAGATGCTGGATGAGGCGGGCAAGAACGTCTTCGGCAGCATCGACCAGGTCGTGGAACGATACACGGGACCTTAAGGAATGGCGACACTCTACTCATACTGGCGCTCGACCGCGGCTTACCGTGTTCGGATCGCGTTGAATCTCAAAGGCATCAAGCACGATATCGTGTCGGTCGATCTGAAGCCCGGCGTTGAGGACCACCGGGCGGAGGACTACGCGCTAAGAAACCCCCAGAAGCTGGTGCCGTTCTTCGAGGACGACCGGGTCACGATAGGCCAGTCGATGGCGATCCTCGAATACCTCGAGGAACGCTACCCGGAGCCGGCCTTGCTGCCGCTCGATCCACAGCTGCGTGGCGAAGTCCGGTCCGTTTGCCAGCACATCGCCTGCGACGTGCACCCGCTGAACAACATCGCCGTGCTGATCTACCTGAGCGAGGAGCTCGGGGCCAGCGATGCGCAGCGCGACGCATGGTATACGCACTGGGTGCACCGGGTTTTCGATTCGATCGAGCCGATCACTGAGCGACACGCGGGGCCGTATGTCTTTGGCGAACAACTGACGCTGGCCGACGTCCTGCTGGTACCGCAGGTCTTCAACGCAAGACGCTTTAGCGTGCCGCTGGACAACTACCCGGGCATCGTCTGGGTGACCGATTATTGCAATCGACACGCGGCCTTTGACAAGGCGAGACCGGAAAACCAGCCCGACGCCGAAGAATAAGGTCGAGCCTAGTACTCGGCGGCGAGCGCCTCGTCGAGCATCTCGATCAGCTGTTGCCGCGAGAACTCGTAGGGCTGGTCGCGGTTCAGCTGCGCGACTTTGCCCAACGCGGCGCTAATGGTCAGCGTCGCCTGCTCCAGATTAGGCGTCACCATGTAGCGCCGCTTCGGTTTTTCCGCCGTCATTACGTGCAGCGCCGCCTCGGCCACCTCGTCGGGTTCTTTCAGCCCTTCGTTCGAGGCTACCATTGCGTCGAACTGCTGCTTCTGCTCGTCCGTCGGTTCAAGCCCTGCATCCTTCATCTGGTCCAACGTGTGCTGCACGACCTTCTCGCGGATCCGGGACTTGTACCCGCCCGGCTCGATAATGCTGACGTGAACCGAATGGTCGGCCATCTCGACGGCATAGGCATCGGTGTAGGCTTCCGTCGCGAACTTGCTCATCGAATAGGTGCCGCTGTACCGACCCGACAGGTAGCCTGAGATCGATCCGATCAATGTCGTACGACCACCGCTCTCGATGAGCATGGGCGCGAATGCCTTGTTGACCCGGTAGGGACCGTAGACATTGACGTCGAAAACCCAATCGATGTCCTCTTCCGGCACGTCGTTCATCGGCAGGTAGGCCGCAACGCCGGCATTGTTGACGACGCCGTAGAGGCCCCTGCCCTGCGACTTGACGAACTCGACGGCGGCGTCGATCTCTTCATGACGTGTGACGTCCAGCCTGACCGAGCTGATGTTGCCTATTGCGTCGAGCATCTCGAGGTCAGCCGGTTTCCGGGCGCCGGCGTAAACATAGAAACCGTTGGCGGCGAGCTTTTTTGCGATCGCCAACCCGATGCCACTGCTGGCACCGGTGACCAGAACGGCCTTCTGCTCGTCGTGATCGGCCGCCGACGCCGGCGTCGGCATGCTCATGGCGATCACGAGCGTGATGGACACGATTTGTAGCAGTCTCTTCATGGTTTCGACCCCCTGTTCCAGTCAGGGCACCATTTGAACATGGCTGGTCAGGCGGCGCATCTGCAAGCCCCCCTGCACGCAGAATGTTGCGGCGCCGCGATATACCCAGGGAAGCAGTTCAGGCCGCGAAACAATTCGAAACAACTCGAAACGATTGGGTCACCCTCAACAACGCCGGTTAGAGAAGAATGTCGGCCGTTCTCAACATCATCTTGGGGTTCCCATGAAATTCAATAAATTGTTTGCCACGGTGGCAAGCCTCTTCGTTCTGGCCGCTTGCTCGTCGAGCGATCCGGAGCCGCTTCCGGACGCAGGCGACGACGCCGCTGTAACGGCGCCGGCCTTCATCCAGGTTCTGCACGCTTCTGCCGATGCTCCGCCTGTCGATGTCCTTGTTAACGGCGCGGTCGCTATTCCTGACTTCGACTACAAGCAGGGTTCAGGCCTTATCGAGCTCGAGCCGGCAACCGAATACCAGATCGCTGTCAGCGCTCAGCTGCCCGGCGATGACGCCGTTGTCATCGGCGGTGAAGGCGAAGAGGTCTTCCTGACCTTCGACGCAGGCACCATCACGACGATTTCTGCTATCGGCAACGCCGCTGAGATCGGCGCCAACGTCTTCACGCAGCTGAACAACAACCCGACGTCGGGCAATGCTGAAATCTCTGTGCTGCACGCGGTACCGGGCGCAGGCGAAGTCGTCGTCTACGCCACGGCTTTTGATGCGGACCTCGCAGCAAGCGCTCCTGTCGGCACGTTCGACTTTGGCGGCACGCTCGGCCCGGTCGAAGTACCCGCTGGCGAGTACCAGATCCGCGCAGCGCTGGCTTCTGCTCCGACCACCGCGATCTTCGACTCTGGCGCCATCGACGTTCCTGCCGGACGCTTCCTGATCGCTGCTGTGCCGAGCACCACCGGCGGCGACTCGCCGCTTAGCCTGACCGTCCTGACGCAGACCGGCTCCTTCGAGATCTTCGACGTGAGCACGCAGGCTGTCGTTCGCGCTGTACACAACGCAACGGACGTACCGGCTGTCGACATCGCGGCTGGCGGCGCCGTCGCTATCCCGAACCTGACGTTCCCGAACGTCAGCGACACGATCGAAGTCCCGGGTGGCACGTACACGATTGAAGTCGCTCTCGAGGGTCAGTACCCGGCTGGTGTTGCCATCGGTCCCGTCGACCTCGACTTCGACACGGGCACCGTCAACACCGTCGTTGCTCGCGGCACGATTCTGAACGACGACCTGGATGCGTCGCAGCTGGCCGAAGACACGCGCTCCGTCGCGCTGTACTCGAAGGTTCGCGTATTCCACGGCGCCTCGACGGCTCCGGCTGTTGACGTCTACCTGGTTGCTCCGGGTTCGACCGACCTGTCTGGCGGTCCGGCAATTGCCGGGCTGGACTACGCAGCAAGCTCCGGCTTTGCTGCAGTCCCGGCCGGTACGTACGACGCGATCGTCACGCTGGCAGGCACCGAAACGATCGCAATTGGTCCGGCTGCTCTGCCCGAGCTGACCAACGGCGATGTCGTAACGGTCATCGCTCGCGACCCGATGATGGGCTCCGAGGAGTTCGGACTGACTCTGTTTACTGACTAGGCAGAGCGTCGACAAAATAGAATACGGACAGACGCTGTTTGATAACCAAACAACGATTGACCCAATTCAAAAACACCCCGCCTCGGCGGGGTGTTTTTTTTGCGCGACGCATTCAGCGGTCGGCAGGCCGAACCAGGAATGTATTGACGGTAAGGCGCCCGGTCGCCGGGTCGGACGATAGCGCGACATCGTTGTGAATATCGGCCGAGTGCAGGTTCATGCCACGGTAGATGACCAGTCGATTAAACCGGGCCTCGCAGTGATCGATCTTCTCAAAGAATTCGGTGCTTTCGCCGATGTAACGGGGTTGCGGAACGCCACTGTCCCTGATCTCCGCTTCCAGTGTGTCCTTGAACGTCGCGAAGCGATCCGTCGTCACGGTCTCGAAACC
>JAAUYD010054374.1_pt1 | contig 23297 bp, 16 predicted proteins | sample 7278101 | NCBI WGS metagenome assembly JAAUYD01 (sample SAMN14350128, study PRJNA611818) | marine sediment metagenome | isolation source: surface marine sediment (0.6m) | place: French Polynesia: Moorea | collected 2018-08
AGTTCACGCATAGTCTCGAATGCCTACCCTCACCGCAACCCCGTTAAACTTCCCCTTAACTGCCGTTGTTGGCCAAGAAGCCATCAAACTTGCCTTATTATTAGCAGCAGTAGACCCAGGTTTAGGGGGTGTAGTCATTGCAGGAAGACGAGGAACCGCAAAATCAGTCTTAGCAAGGGGAATACACGCCCTTTTGCCCCCTATTGAAAGAATAGAAGATAATCCCTTTAACTGCCATCGCAATAAACCCAGTGAATGGGACGACAACACCAAAGAACAGTATTTAAACCAACGTCCCGAAGACATCCCTACAGAAATAGTCCCCGCCCCCTTCATTCAAGTTCCCATCGGTGTCACAGAAGATCGACTGTTAGGATCGGTAGATGTAGAAGAGTCTGTTAAACAAGGAGAAGCTATCTTTCAACCCGGTTTACTGGCGCAAGCGCACCGAGGAGTGTTATACGTAGATGAAATTAACCTCTTAGACGATCAAATATCCAACCAACTGTTAAGCGTTTTATCCGAAGGGAGAAACCAAATAGAACGAGAAGGGATCAGCTTTCAACATCCCTGTCAACCCATTCTTATTGCTACCTATAACCCCGAAGAAGGGCCATTAAGACGACATTTATTAGATCGAATAGCGATCGCCTTATCAGCAGACGGGGTTTTAGCCTTGGATCAACGGGTACAAGCAGTAAACCAAGCCTTAGACTATGCTAACTCTCCCCAAACCTTTCTTGCTCAATATAACGACGAAATAGACGATATTAAAACCCAAATTATTCTAGCCAGGGAATGGTTAAAAGAGGTCACCATTACCCCTGATCAGATTCAATATTTAGTCGAAGAGGCGATTAGAGGGGGCGTAGAAGGGCATCGCGCTGAACTTTTTGCCGTTCGAGTGGCCAAAGCTTCAGCAGCCCTAGATGGACGAAATACCATCAATTCAGACGATCTCAGACGGGCGGTAGAACTGGTGATCGTTCCCCGTTGCACTATGATGCAACCGCCTCCAGAAGATGCCCCTCAACCGCCTCCTCCCCCACCACAGCAACCTCAAGATGAGTCCAACCAAGATCAAGAGGAACAGGAAGAGGAAGACAATAACGAAGAACCGGAACAAGAACCCCCCGGCATTCCTGAAGAGTTCGTCTTTGACATAGAAGGAGTGATATTAGACCCCAGTGTGTTGTATTTTGCACAGATGGCGCAAAATCAAGGAAAATCAGGGAGTCGTAATTTAATCTTTTCCGATGATCGCGGACGCTACGTTAAACCCATGTTACCCAAAGGCAAAGTCAGACGTATTGCCGTCGATGCAACGTTACGGGCTGCTGCCCCCTATCAAAAATCCCGACGTTTACGGCATCCTGGCCGCAATGTTATCGTCGAACAGGGGGATATACGTTCCAAGCGTTTAGCACGGAAAGCAGGGGCTTTAATCGTCTTTGTGGTGGACGCTTCGGGGTCAATGGCCTTAAACCGCATGCAGTCCGCTAAAGGTGCAGTGATGCGTCTCTTGACAGAAGCGTATGAAAACAGGGATCAAGTCGCCTTAATACCCTTCAGAGGGGAACAAGCAGACGTATTATTACCCCCCACCCGTTCTATTTCTTTAGCCCGTAAACGCCTAGAAACCTTGCCCTGTGGCGGTGGTTCACCCTTGGCACATGGGTTAACCCAAGCGGTTCATGTGGGGATGAATGCAAAGATGTCTGGGGATATTGGTCAAGTGGTGATCGTTGCAATAACTGATGGACGGGGAAATATTCCTTTAGCCAAGTCTTTAGGAGAACCCATACCCGAAGGAGAAAAGCCAGATATTAAACAAGAATTGTTAGATATTGCTGGAAAAATTCGGGGATTAGGCATTAAATTGTTGATGATAGATACCGAGAAAAAATTTGTTTCGACTGGGTTTGGGAAAGAGTTGGCACAAACGGCTGGAGGGACTTATTATCAATTACCAAGGGCAACGGATCAAGCCATTGCACAGATGGCTAGAGGAGCGATCGCTGATTTGAAATAAAAACAAGTACGATTGGAGGTTAAAATGTTATTCACATACTTTTCCTTACTAATCCGATAGTGTGATTTTCAATCTTATAACCTGATCATTGAACTCATTCAACACAGAGGTCAACAACTCATGACAATAGACGTTAGACAAGCAGTTAGTAAAGCCAAAAATCATTTGAATCAAATTATCGATCTTTTTGGTAATGTCAATGATATAAGATTAGAAGAAATTGAACTATCATCAGACAATAAATCTTGGTTAATCACCTTGGGGTTTTTATTTGATCCACCAATAAATCAACAAAAAAATCTTCCTGATGTATTAAAGAAAGCAATGAATATAAGAGAATATAAAATTGTCGAAATAGATGCAGAAACAGGAGAACTTAAATCAATTAAAATCAGAGAATTATAATGGATTATGTTCAGAAACTTTTGAATAGATATCAAAATAAAGGAATTGTAATTGATACCAATATTTTATTACTTTTGATTGTAGGAACTGCCAATCGTAAACGAATTTCTCAGTTTAAACGAACTCAACAATTTATTCCTGAAGATTATGATTTATTAATTGAACTTATTAATCTATTTCCTAAAATAATCATCACCCCTAATATTTTAACTGAAGTTAATAGCTTAACTAATCAAATAGGTGAACCAGAACGATCAAAATGCTTTGCGATATTTGCTCAATTAATTTCGGAAATAGAAGAATGTGCTTTATCTAGTCAAGAAATTGTTAAAAATAATGGATTTATCAAGTTTGGGTTAACTGACTGTGGAATTATAGAATTATCTAAAAATCAATATTTAGTTTTAACTGATGATTTAAAATTATCTAATTATCTACAAAAATTAGGAATTGACTCGATTAATTTTAATCATCTTAAAGTTTATTTATGGTAGTAATGAAAAATCTTGTTAAGTTTACATAAATTAAGGAATTAGAGGTTTAACTGATCTAAAATAGAAATAAATAGGAACAATAAAGTTATGGCAAATACCCCAATACAAGTAACAACAGACCTCAGTAAAATTCTAGATCGTATCGATGACAATCTTAATGATTTTCGCAAGGAGATAAATAAAAAATTAGAAAAAATAGACGAGAGACTTACTAAAATAGAGGTAGGTCAAGCAAAATTAGAATCTGATGTGAGTACCTTAAAAGAAGATGTTAAAGAATTAAAAGGTTCGACTAAAGCGCAAATATGGACATTAATTGGTATTTTAGGAACAGCCGTTATTGGGACAGTTATTCGCTTTGTTATTACAGCTTATCCAGGGGGTAATCCATAAGCGATCGCCGATCTCGTAGTGTGATCGCTGAATCCCAATAGATTAACGCCAATAATGACTAATTAAGAAGTGTAATAAGTATTTATTGATGATTTTATACTAATCTTCCGTGTTAATATTATAAATGCTTGGTTGAAAGTGATCAATCTTATCTGCAAATAGATCCTGAACCAGATGAAGACGTTAGCTTAAATATTGAAGACGAACAGTCATCAGTAACAGATTTAATTGAAGATAATGAGCTTGCACAATTAATTCTCAAGTTCTTGAGACGTTTTGATCTTTGGTTTTTCAATGCAACAAGAATTAAAAAGTGGGGATCTAAGCAACATGGTTTTGCTTCTTTTAGTGAGTATTCAATAAAAGAGATTAAGCTGTGTCTTCAAATGCTTGTTCGTTTAGGAAGATTACGCACTAAAAAGAGTAAAAAAGGGACAACACTATACGCAATCGAATAAATGCGATCGCTTATCTTGTAGGTTGGGTTAAGGAATGAAACCCAACCATCATAAATTTGCGATGTATACAATCAACTAATGCATCTAAATTATACTTATTGACGTATACGATACAATATTAATAGATAATCAGGGAAAGTATGACAATTACTCCAAAACCAGAACAAGAAAGAAAAACAGTGGACAGGGCTAAACAACATAGTAAAATCCTCTTTTTACAACAAGCAGGTGCATTTAATGATGATAGTTCTCTGTCTGAATTAAGAAACAATATTTATCAAGCAAGGGGACGTTCTGAAACTGACGATGATGTATCTTCTTGACACAGATACCTTAACCCATCTTCATGCAGGTAATACTAATGTTATTAATCGATTAGAAAGCTTACAAGATGAAGAAATCGCTATTACTATTATCACAAAAGTAGAAATTTTAAGAGGACGAATAGATTATCTACTTAAAGCTTCTTCAGGACAAGATTTAATAAAAGCACAAGAGCTTTTTTCTCGTTCAGAAACCTTACTCAATCAGCTTCCTGTTATATCAATTGATGAAAACGCTGCTAATCAATTTGAAAGTTTTAAAACGGTTTCTAAATTGCGTAAAATTGGTAGAGCGGATATGTTAATTGCTAGTATATCCTTAGCGAATCAAGCCATATTAGTAACAAGAAATCTTCGACATTTTAGACAATTTCCTAATTTATCAGTACAAAATTGGGTTGATTAATTTACTACTTTTCGGCTCTCCCGTAGTTATGGTGATAAGAAAAATTTATACTTCGTAGCTTGGGTTAGGCGCAGGGTTGATTTTGATGAAAACACCATAGGTTTTGGTCTGCGCCGTAACCCACCATTTTAAGTATGTAGTCTACAATACTTTTTTTACCACAATGTCGGGAGAGCGGATTCTTTTACCTAACTATAATTTGGGAAGAATCACAACACCTTGAAAGGGCTGGTGAGGTTTGAATTGGGCCTATTGATGTAACTAATTAGTCTAAAAACTGTTATAATGGCCATTTTGGAGTATATTGTATATTAGGAGAAAATAGCTTATATGTCTCGTTATAGAGGACCGCGCCTGAGAGTGGTGCGACGACTGGGAGAACTCCCAGGGTTAAGCAGAAAAACCCCCCGTCGGGCTTATCCCCCTGGTCAACATGGTCAAGGCCGCCGTAAACGGTCAGAATATGCCATTCGACTTGAAGAAAAGCAGAAACTGTTGTATAACTACGGTGTTACCGAAAAGCAGCTAGTTCGTTATATGAAAAAAGCCCGTCGCGCTACTGGTTCTACGGGACAGAAGTTATTAGAACTGTTAGAAATGCGCTTAGATAACACGGTGTTCCGTTTAGGGATGGCGGGAACCATTCCAGGGGCTCGCCAATTGGTTAATCATGGTCATGTTATGGTTAATGGGCGTATCGTTAATATTGCAAGTTATCAATGTCGTCCTGGGGATGTTATTTCTGTTAGAAATAAAGACAACTCTCGCCGTTTGGTAGAAACCAATATGCAATATCCAGGGTTAGCTAACCTTCCTGATCATTTAGAATTTGATAAAAACACCTTAACTGGTAAAGTGAATGATGTTATTAAACGGGAATGGATAGCATTGCAAATTAATGAACTACTGGTGGTTGAGTATTATTCTCGGAAAGTATAGTTAATGTAGGACAACTATCATAGTTGTCCTACAGCGATCGCAGTTCCTATTCCTGTGAAAATTTGACCCAGAAAGTTAACTAATTGTACTGTTCAATAATGCCCCCACCTAAAACAATCTCACCATCATAAAAAACGGCTGCTTGACCTGGTGTAACGCCAAATTGAGGTTCATTAAACACTAATTTTACCCGATGATCTTCGAGGGGAATGATAGTAACAGGAACCGCTTTTGAACGATAACGCACTTGGACTTCTGCGGTAATGGGGGAAGCAGGTTCAGTCATAGAAACCCAATTTAACCGTCCTACGGTACAATCAGAACGACCCCCAGCAGCACGGTTTCCTACAATGACCCGATTCATCACTGCATCTAATTTAACCACATACAACGGTTCTGGGGCTGCAATTCCTAACCCTCTGCGTTGTCCAATGGTATAGTGATGAATGCCTTGGTGTCTGCCTAACACCTTCCCATCAAGATCCACAATTTCCCCTTCTTTGGGTTTAATATATTGATCAAGAAAGCTGGCCATAGATCCATGAGCTTCAATGAGACATAAATCTTGACTTTCTGGTTTACTAGCTGTTTTTAGGTCAAATTCTGCTGCGATACGTCGAGTTTCTTCTTTGGTTTGCTCTCCCAACGGGAAAATTGTTCCTTTTAAAATGTCTTGAGAGAGATCGTACAAAAAGTAAGATTGATCCTTATTACGATCAACCGCTCGTAAGAGTTGGTATCTTCCCGTTTGCTCATCATAACGGATACGAGCATAATGACCAGTGGCAATGCGATCGCAGTCTAACTCTTCTTGAGCATAGGCTAACATCGGCCCAAATTTCACCGCACGATTACACTGAGAACAGGGTAACGGGGTAACACCAGACTCATACCCTGATACTAAATAATCAATAATATTGGCTGTAAATAAATCTCTTGTATCCACAATATGATGGGGAACGCCTAACTGTTCACAAATAAACGCAGCATCTACCATTCCCTCGGAACAGCATTGACCTTTCCCTTTCATTAACCATAAAGTTAAGCCGATCACATCATATCCTTGATGCTGTAAACTGGCAGCAGCCACAGAACTATCAACACCACCGGATAACCCAACAACAACCTTCTTCATTGTTAAACGTTTCTTAAAAATCGAAATATTAACCATATACTTCTTCTAGGCTAACATTTTCAGTATTACAATGATGAATAACTAAACCGAAAACGACAAAAAGAATCTTTGTTGTTTAAGGTGTGAGGATGTGTTGATTTAAGGTTTAAATGATGTTTATTAGTAGCGATCGCTTAATCAGAGAGACTGTTGAGCAGATAACCAGGTTCCCTTCCTATGTAAGACAGTCTTCAACTTGGATATGTTGTTTTGTGTTAACGGTGGGTTCAACTTCCATGAGTTTTGCCCAAACCACCTCTAACCGTGAGTTACCTCCACCTCCCTTACCGAAAATGGTGACTCCTCAATCTTCTGCTAATGAAGTTCCTTCTATGTCTATTGAAGTCACGCCGGCGGATGAGACTTCAACCCCTATTAAAGAATATACTTTCCAGGCACCCCAAACCTTACCGGCTCAAACTCTTGATCGCCATCCAGCAACATCTGAGATCAAGACCATTAATACCCAATCTAACAGAAACCCTAGTTTTTATCGTGTTGAGGTTGCCTATGACAACCCATCTTTATTATCTCAGGTTAAAACCATTGAACCAATGGCGTTTATTCGTCAAAGTGAGGGGGTAATTCATGCCGGAATGTTTCAACATTCTCAACAAGCAGAGAAACGAGTCCAAGAACTAAAAAATCAAGGGCTAACAGCCACCGTAGTTCCTGTTTATCAACAGACGAAAACCTCTCTATCGGTACAAATTAAACCTTAGTTATAGCAGTACAAAAAAAGATTATGACATCACTGTAGGGTGGGGAGTGCATCGCCTTACAAGGTTTTGTGATTCTCTCAATGTCCTAATGATAATACGTAGTGCTATAGTCAATAGTGATCACTTACCATTGTCGAAACTTTGATTAACTGTTCACTCAATTTTTTCTAACAACTTACTGTTAATTTTTTTGTCAGTTGTCAGTTATTTTTTTAATTTTAGAGATAAGACTTTTAGAATGAAAGTGGAAGGGTGTGTGGAGCAAATTTCTTCCCCATAAGAATGCACTTTTTTAAGGGAGATCAAGCCCTTATTAAGTTTATTCTTCGCTGTTGAACAGAAGTGGAGGGTTTGCTATGAATTGCCACAAATTATTCATAAATCTCGGTCTTGGAACTTTAATTGCTTTACCAATGGTCTTGGCTAATGGAGAAATGGTCTTGGCCCAAAGAAGAGTCTTAATCATTCATAATCATACAGAAGGAAACATCACTGATTTATATGTTTCTCCTGACTGGTCCAGATATTGGGGTGAAGATCAACTCTATGGTACTTTGAAGCCTGGCGATAGTGCTACAGTCGTTCTAACAGGCGACACTTGCCTCTATGATATTCTTGCTAGGGATATCAATGGGAATGAAGTTCCCCCAGGAGGATTTGGCGAATTTAATGTTTGTGATAATGATCGTTTTGCCTTAACCGATAATACCATGCGGGTTGTGCAATGGCCGTAGGCAAAAAATAACTAATAAAACCTTACTATAGCAATCCTAAATCACCTTTTAAGATCAAAATTTAGGATTGTTATATTTTTGAAACATTTGAAACAACTGACTATTTAAGTTTGACTATTATTATATAGCAATTCTTGTACTCATGAGGTACACCTAACACCTGCCTCCTGCCCCCTGCCCCCTGCCTCAAAGCGATAACCTCTGTATCTCGCAAGCATGGGAACTGCTATAGCTTATTTAGGTATGTTTAAGCTAACCCAACGTCTCATTAATTCAACCGTATAGCTATAATATTCTTCATTTTTCTGAATAATATCATGTTCTTGTAAGATGTCTAAAGCTTGTTCAATAATTGACTGATTTAATTGAGTGCGATCGCTTAATTCTTGAATGGATAAAGGGTGTTCACACAGTTGATATAAAAGGTCAATTTGTTCTTTGGGCTCACTGTGTATTGTTTGTTCCCAAACTCCATTAAAATAACCATTTGCCATACTTCCGGGACTAAAAAATTGGGGATTATTAACAATATTTTCTACCATGTTTAAGGTAAAAAACTTAATTTTATTTCCTTGTCTGAGATATTGATTATATTGTTCGACTAATTCTTGACAAATCACTTGAATCAGAAAAGGTTGATTATTGGTTAACTGCTTCTTCTTAAGAGATATTTTTCTGGGATATTGATTACAGTTTCAATTTTATTTTCTAGTTGTTTTAATTGATCGGGAATTCGTAGTAAAATAGCTTGTTTATTACTCCAAACAAACGATAATCAATAAAGTCTATCACATCTTTTTTAGTAAAGGGTTCAACTGATATTCTATGACAAATATTATCTAATGGGGAGGGATGTTTAAGAGAATCTCGAAATAATTTATTTAAAGGAGAACGACTAGCTGTTACAAGCGTAATATAATTTTGAGAAGTACCTTCTGCTAATCCTCTTAAAAAACTTAATATAGAACGTCGTTTATCATCAGGAAAAGAAGTTAAAGTTTCTATCTCATACCTCATTAATTTTCATAGATTTATCACTTGCGATCGCTATGCCAAATACAATTTATTCAAATTAAAGCAAACTAAGGTTAACTTAACGAACGGATAGCTTCTAATAAACCCCTGGCTTTATTCATGGTTTCCTCATATTCTTTCTCTGGATCAGAGTCAGCTACTAAACCAGCCCCAGCTTGGACAGAGACGAGATGTTGACCATTTTCCAAGGGACGCACCACCATTGTACGAATAGCGATCGCTGTGTTTAATTGTCCTTCAAAATCATAGTATCCATACACCCCAGAATAGGGACCCCTACGTTCGGGTTCTAATTCATTAATAATTTCCATAGCGCGAATTTTGGGCGCGCCACTGACGGTTCCTGCGGGAAAACAAGCTTTAAACAAGTCCCACGGGGTCTTATTCGGGGCTAATTTTCCGATCACATTACTAACGATGTGCATCACATGGGAATAGCGTTCAATGACCATTAACTCGTTTACCGTTACACTGCCTTCACAACAGGCCCGTCCCAGATCATTGCGGCCTAAGTCCACTAACATAACGTGTTCAGCGATCTCTTTGGGATCTTGTAATAAGTCTTCAGCCAAAGCTCGATCTTCTGTAGGGGTTTTGCCCCGTTTTCTCGTGCCTGCAATGGGTCGTAAAATAGCGGTTAAAGACTCATCTTCTGTTCGTTCAGCTTTAACCATCACTTCCGGACTTGAGCCAATAATCTGCCAATCTCCAAAGTTATAATAGGCCATGTAAGGGGAAGGATTAATCAACCGTAGGGAACGATACAAGTTAAACGGATCGTCATTATAATGGGCTTGTAAACGTTGAGAAAGCACCACTTGAAAAATATCCCCTGCACGGATATATTCTTTAGCCTGACGTACGTTTTCACAGAACTGAGCGCGTTCTATGTTGCTGGTATAGCTTAAGGGTTGTGTTTCTTCTGAGTTAGGGTTTAATTCAAGGGTTTTTCCTTGAACCGGTAAGGGTAATTGTAGCTTTAGGACTAATTTCGTGACGCGATCGCAAGCTTGTTGATAGGCTTGTTCTAAACTGATTGTATCGTCTCGTAGATCAGCATAGGCGATCGCCCAGATTTTTCGTTTTACCTGATCAAAAATAATCAGATGGTCTACTTGCATCCAAACCCCGTCTGGGAGATCCTCATCGCTAATAGGATAAATAGGGACTCTTGGCTCGATCCAATTAATTAATTCATAGCCCCAAAACCCGAATAAACCGCCGATCCCCGAGGGAAGTTGAGGTAAAGTAACCGGTTGGATAGATCTTAAACAGTCCGTCAAAATATCAAAAGGGTTTCCTTCAAAGGTTTTTACCGTACCGTCTCGATAGGTTTGGGTAGTGATGTTTCCTCGGGTGGCTAAAACCCAAACGGGATCACAACCTAAAAAACTGTAACGGCCTAAATTTTCCCCACCTTCTACTGATTCTAATAAGAAACTGTAATGGCGATCGCCACAGACTTTATACCAGGAGGAAACTGGCGTTTCAAGATCCGCTACCCATTCCTGATAAACTGGAACAAAATTACCCTGTCGCGCTAATACGGAAAATTGCTCAAAGTCAGGAAACATCATAAGTTTAGGTAAAAATGAGCGGTGGCTAGTTACCAATCATCACATCATCAATGATTATCAGTTCATTGTACCGATAATTGGCCGTTGATGCAGAACCATTGGTATCTAGCCACTGTTAGGTTACTGTGGGGGTTAGGGGGTGGGGATAAAGGTTAAACAATAATGCCTTTTGTGACCCTAACCCCTAACGCTTGGACAATTAAACGTCGTAGGGAGCGTTACCAGAGAATTTAAGGGTGACAGGTTCGGGGTTATCCCCAATTTTTCTGTCAATTTTGCCGTTGTAGTCACGGCCTTCGTTAACTTTTTCAGGAAAGACACCATCGGCAGGGTGAAGATATTGAATTTCACCACTGGGATAGATGCGATAGATTTTATAGTCTTGAATTTTGGGCTTGAACTTAGTCCGTAACTGGGTTCCCAGAGCCAGACATTGTTCTTTGCGGGCTAAATAGAGGAGATTTTCTCCTTGATTCATAATGGCAGCCCCACCTGTTGGCATTTCAAAGACTTGCTCTGTTTTGCTCGTCCAGGTGATGGCGTATTTTTCTTCGCGTTCAGCTTTCGAGAGTAAACCGCCGGTGCTGCCACCGAATTTGGGAAGCTGTCCTTTAAGCTCTTCTGCCATGATGTTTTTATTTCCCTCAAAAAAAGGTGTTTTAGGGAATGGTATCACTCAGTTCTGCTTTGTTACCTAAATTAGTAAAGAACTGTAACAATTGTTGTGGTCTTCAAGTTACCCAGAGTAGAGGCAATCACTTCTTAAATATGGGGATCTATTGTTAAATTACCCCAAAAATTAAGTTATTTAACAAAATCTAACATCGCTAACATTAAAAATAACATCGACCTATTATTATTGAGGGAATGATAGCATTAGCGATTAAAACGTAGGATATTTGTTGATTCCCTGTTCTCCCTTCCCCCTTCTTTGTGATGCACTGAGCCTTATCCCAGTATTTCTGATTAACCCAACAATTGTCCTACCCAATCAACATCCTGCTATCACTTAAGGAAAATTCAGTGTGTTATTTGTTCAAGTGACTAAAAGCTAGAAAATACAAACGTTAAGTGAATGTTTATGCCGAAAATTTGTCGTAGTTTTGTTATAGCTACAGGATGTTTATCCCCGTTTTTTCTCACGGGTACTGTCTATGGAATATCCCTGAATGTGATCCCTTCAGTTGAGACAGTGCAAGTAGAACAATCAGTAAATGTGGATGTGACTATCACTGGACTGGGAAATGGTGAACCCCCTTCCCTATCCACATTTGATTTAGATCTCGACTTTGATCCGACTGTACTCTCATTCAATAGTGCCACTTTCAGCGAGCAACTCAACTTATCAGGTTTGGGAACGATTTCAGCCGTTACTCCAGGAACAGTTAGTGTAAATGCTTTTGAAATCTCCTTTGATTCACCTCAAACCCTAGACGAACAACAGTTAGGAGACTTTACCTTAATCACCCTTAATTTTTCAGCCCTAGCTTTAGGGAGTAGCGATCTAAATCTATCAGTCAATGCTTTAGGAGATTCTAGTTTTTTGCCTCTTATTGCTGAAGAAGTGAATAATGCCTCAGTGTCCGTTGTTCCTGAACCCCTAACTATTCTAGGGTCATTGACAGCCATTGGTTTTGGAACGTTATTTAAACGGAAATTATCCTAAATTTATCCAAGATTTTCAATATAGCAATACAAAATAGAGTTAGCACATTCCTAACTACCGAAATGCAGTGATAGCTCACTGTTGCTTATTTTCGTGTTCCCTAGCACGTAGTGCTATATAGAAATCCCAACACAACACAGACAATTAGTCGTTAAAGCTTTAACGATTAGATTCTCATTGAAAAATAAATAACTAGGTTTGAGGAAACTTAATTATGGATGGTACAGCGTTCAATCCCGCCAACCCCTTTGATATGAACCAGGGAGTTTGGAGTGTTGACGAAAATGACCTATTGCAACAAAATCCCCACGAGTCGGTCGGATCGGTTCCTGAAATATTGCCCCCGCTTAATCATGTTGTCGCTAGTGAGCAGGCCAATATTGCTCAACTAGAACTCTTTCCCCTTCAAGTGGACAGCGACAGCGAAGAAAATTTGAGTAGCAATGACACAACCATTGATATTTTAACAGGAACTGATACCACCTCTCCATTCGCTACCTTTTTGGCAGAAGAGATTCCCCTAGCACAGACAGAACCCATCTTTGGGGATGCTGATGTTGATGGGGATGCGGACAATGATGATCTAAATGTAATCCTTGCGGGTCGTAATACCCCTGCATCGGGTTCTGATGATCCCCGTGATCTTGATGGAGATGGCCAAATTACTGTCCTAGACGGTCGAGCATTAATTGTTCTGTTAGGTTCCAATACAGACTTTGAATCTCCTCTTCTATCCGCCAGTCTCGGTAACGATACAGCACCGGACGGTAATATCAATAATGACGGAATTACCTTTGACCCCCTTATTCAAGGAACCCTAAGTGATGTTAGTCAAGTAACCCGCTTTAAGGCTGGGTTTAACGACACTTTACTGGAAGATTACACCGATATTTTAGGGGTATTCGCAGAAGACGGAAGTTTTAGCTTAACCCCTGGTCAGTTAGCTCAAATTAACGGTGGTTCTTTAGCAGAGGGAGAACAAACCCTACATCTATTTGCTAAAGATCAATGGGGTAATGAGTCCGTATTTGATTTAACCTATACCCTAGATACGGTTGCCCCTGATACACCTTTGGTTAATTTTCTTGAGAGTGAAGGGGACACCCTCACCAACGACAATACTCCAACCTTAGAAATTACCGCAGAAGTAGGTAGTACCGTTAAATTGTTGCAAGACGGGGAAGAAATTGCTCAATTAACAGCTAACCTAGAGGGCAAAGTTGAATTTACCTTAGACGCTTTAACTGATGGTATCTACGAATTCACTGCCACTGCGACTGACACAGCAGGGAATGTTAGCGAAACGTCTGCACCGTTAACCCTAGAAATTGACACCACTGCACCCCTAGAACCCATTTTCGGTCTGGATGCAACTTCTGATACGGGAACCCTTGGGGACTTAGAAACCAACCTAGAAACCGTTACCTTAGTGGGTGAAACAGAAGCCAATGCCACAGTTGAATTAGTGGGAACTGGCCAAACCACAACCGCAGATGAAACAGGACAATTCCAATTTAGTGAAGTTGCGTTAATTATCGGAGAAAATAGCTTTACCGTCACAGCTACTGATGCTGCGGGCAATGTGAGTCAAAATAGTCAAACCATTACCCGAGTAGAAGACGGAGATACCACACCTCCTGTTCCTCCTATTCTAGATTTACTCGCTAGTAGCGATAGTGGGAGTAGTGATAGTGATAATGTAACCAACGAAAACAGCCCAACCATCGAAATTACCGCAGAATCAGGCAGTCTGGTTGAATTATTCCAAAACGGGTCAAAAGTAGGGGAAAATACCGCCAATGAAAACGGGATTGCTGCATTTACCATAGACAGTTTAGCGGATGGAATTTATAGTTTAACTGCCACCGCGACTGACACAGCAGGTAATGTTAGCGAAACTTCTGCACCCTTAACCCTTGAAATTGACACCACTGCACCGTTAGAACCCATTTTCGGTCTGGATGAAACCTCTGATACGGGAACCCTTGGAGACTTAGAAACCACTCTAGAAACCGTTACCTTAGTCGGTGAAACAGAAGCCAATGCCACTGTTGAATTACTGGGAACGGGGCAAACCACCACAGCCGATGAAACAGGACAATTCCAATTTAGTGAAGTTGCGTTAATTATCGGAGAAAATAGCTTTACCGTCACAGCCACAGATGCTGCGGGCAATGTGAGTCAAAATAGTCAAACCATTACCCGAGTAGAAGACGGAGATACCACACCTCCTGCTCCTCCTATTCTAGATTTACTGGCCAGTAGCGACAGTGGTAGTAGTAACAGTGATAATGTAACCAACGACAACACCCCAACCATTGAGATTACCGCAGAAGTAGGTAGTTTAATTGAATTATTCCAGAATGGGTCAAAAGTAGGGGAAAATGCCGCCGATGAAAATGGGATTGCTGAATTTACCTTAGACAGTTTAGCGGATGGAATTTATAGTTTAACCGCTACCGCTACTGATGTAGCAGGGAATGTTAGTAATCTTTCCAACGCTTTACCAGTTACCATTGATACTGTTTCGCCAACGGCAAATATTCCAGGTCGCCTAACCACAGGAACAACCCGTTTAGACGTAACCTATAACGAAGCTATTAATAATGCTGGCTTTAACAGCAGTAATTACAGCTTAACCATTGTTGGGGGAGATAACGACGGTCAGATCATTAATATTAGTTCTGTCACTAGAATTAGTAATCGTGTCGCTCGCTTAACCCTAGAAACCCCACTCAATGCAGGAGTTAACTATAGTTTAGCCTTAGGAGACGCGATCGCCGATTTAGCAGGGAATAACCTTCCTGAAAATAGTAGCCTTGATGTTGCGATCGCTGCTGCGGGTATTGCTTCAGTGTCTCCCAGTAATGGAACCCGTATGGTCTCATTAACCAGGGAAGTGCGAGTTGACTTTGAAACCAAAATTGATCCGACCACCATTACAACAGACTCGTTCTATTTAATTGCTAATGGTCAACGTATTGCAGGACGACGGGCTGTTTCCAGTACCAATCAATTTGTTACCTTCTTCTATGACGAACCCTTACCTCCGTCGACAGAGGTTCGCGTCGTTATTGATGGCAACAAAATTAAAACCCAAGACGGAATTTTCATTGATGGGGACAGAGATGGCAACCCTGGTGGCATCCGAACCGTTGACTTTACCACGTTACCCATTACCAGAATTCCAGACACCGATCTGTTTGGTTACGTTTTTGACTCCTTCAACACCAATGAAGACGGTTCCAATATTCCCGTTGTGGGGGCAACCATTCGCCTCGATGCCTTGCCTAACGTTTTCGCCGTCACTGACGAAACTGGATTTTTCCGATTAGAAGACGTTCCCGCCCCTGACTTTGCCGTTCATATTGATGGGGGAACCGCCATTAACGCCCCCGAAGGAACAACCTACGCCACCGTCGGTAAGATTTTCCATAGTGTACCTGGGGAAGCCACCCAGTTAACCATGAATGGGGAACCCTTTGATATCTTTTTACCCCCAATGGCTACTGAAGATATTCAAACCCTATCTACCAGCGAAGAAACTGAGGTTGGTTTTGGTGATGCAGGGGTAGAACAACTGCAAGAATTATTCCCGGATATCGATCCCGAAGTTTGGGAATTAACCAGAGTAACCTTCCCACCTGGATCAGCCCAAGATGAACAAGGGAATGCTGCCACCCAAGCTGCCATTATTCCCGTTGCACCCGATCGCATTCCTGCGCCCTTACCACCAGGGTTAGATCTGCCTCTGGTTATTTCCATTCAAGCAGGGGGTGAACAAGGATTTTCCCAAGCAGGAGGAGCCACTAATTTTGATGTTCCGGCACCTATACAATTTCCTAATTTATCAGGATCACTACCTGGACAACAAGAATTGATCTGGTCATTTAACCATGATTCAGGAGAATGGGAGGTTATTGGAACAGGTACAGTTAGCGAAGATGGGAAAACGATTGTTTCCGACGAAGGCGTAGGTATCCTAGCACCAGGTTGGCATGGAGCAGCACCAGGCAGTCCTACGGGTGGGCCTGAAGATCCCCCTTGTTTAGATACAGGAGAAATTCTTGATATTGTGGTAGATGCAGGACAAGCTGCCGCTAATTGTGCCAAGAACTTTTTTGAAATCCGTGAGAGCATTCAACAGATTTTTACCGTTGCCTCTGAGATCCGTAGCTTAGTCAGTTCTGCTCAAAAAATTCTTCAGGATATTGATAACGGAACCCTCAACACAGCCAGTGGTGTTGCCAATGCCCTAGCAGGGATTAATGCTGGCAAAACAGCAGTGGTTAATATTATTGACCTCTTCAAAAGTAATGCCAGTCCTATTGATCGAGCATTAAAGATTTCTCAATGTATTGGACAAGCCATCGGCTTTGCAGAAAACTTATGTAATCGGCTCAATACCCCTAATAGTCCCTGTAGTGGCCCAGTGATCAATTTTGTTTGTGTGGGATTAGCGGCTGCTAGTTCAACTCTGGATAAGGTTAATAATTTAATTGCACAAGCTAACGAAGGGTTAGCCAGATTAGGGCTTGCAGCATTATGTGGAACCATTGACCAGATAGCTTCGATTCTCGGTGCTATTCCACCATCACCCAACAATTTTGCTTTACTTCAAAGTTTTGCCACTACTAACGCTGATGATCCCATTCCACCAGAGATCATTGATTTATTGCAACAATTAGTGAATCAAGGAGATGCGGTTTCAAGTGAATTTGACCCCGTCGAAGAATTAGGGACTTCATTGCAAGAGCTAGATACCGATGTTGACACCCTTGAAGATGGCATTGCTCAAGTTCGGGCAGAGTTTGAAACAGCCCCTGCTAATGCACCTTTTATCGTTGAATACAATAATTTCCAACTTCGGGGCGTTACCAATGGGTCTGGAAAAATTAATATCGTGCTTCCTGCTAACACCGAATATACAATCACGATTTATGATCCAGCCACAAATTCCCTAGGTGAAGTCAGCGGTGTTAGTGCTGCTGTTGGCAGAACCACCGAAATTCCCACATTCTTAATGTACCCTGTAGATGCTAATCTTGCAGATACTGATGGAGAAGGATTAGTTGATAAAGCGGAATTGGTTCTCGGTAGCAATATCAATAATATTGATACCGACGGAGATGGTATCAATGATTTCGCAGAAATTCAGCAAGGACTTGATCCTCTTGGGGGCCAAGGTTTCCCCACAGGGGTCATTGCTAATTTACCCCTTCTCGGTAATGCCAGAGAAATTGTAGTTGAAGGCTCAGCCCAAACCACAGGAGAACAAACAGCTTACATTGCAACTGGCTCCCACGGACTGGCTATTGTTGATGCCTCTCAATTTAACAATCCTGTTGTTCAAGGACAGCTTAACCTAGCAGGAGATAATATTGATGTTGCAGTGGATAGTGTGCTACAAATTGCTGCCGTTGCAGGACAAAGTGGCGGGTTACATCTGGTGGATGTGGCTGACCCCATGTTACCCCAACTGATCCAGACCATTAACTTCAACGCGACTCAACTGGATGTGGCTGATGGCTTAGTTTATGCTGCTTCAGGCAACAATCTACGGACGTTCGATCTGCTTACAGGAGACGAAATTCAATCAGTCACGTTAGGTAATACGGTTAATGATATTGCCTTGTTGCGAGATAAAGCCTATGTCCTCAATCAATCAGAACTCGAAATTTACGATAACTCTGGTAGCACCTTAACAGAACTGGGTAGCATTGCTGTTTCTGGCTCAACTGCGCCTTTGGAAGTGGGACGACGATTATTTGTTAGCGATCAATATGCTCACGTCGGTTTCTTTACTGGTTACTCTGTTATTGATATTAGTGACCCCACTGATCCTGAAATAGTCGGTTCTCCTCCTGCGACTCAACTGGCAATTCATGATATTGTCACCAATGGCTCAGGGTTAGTGATTCCCGTAACCAGTTTTGCTGGCACCTCAACCCTACAACTCACCCTTTACGATGGCTCAGACCCCACAGATGTTTCTCAATTTATTACCTCCATTGATACCCCAGGCACTGCTCGAGCAGTAGCCGTCGCTTCTGGTATCGCCTACGTTGCCGATGGTTCAGGGGGGTTAACGGTTGTGAATTATCTCGGATTTGATAATCAAGGTCAAGCCCCAACGGTTAATATTAATACCTCTGGCATCGATTTAGATCCAGATTTAGAAGGGGTTCAAGTCTTAGAAGGCTCATCCGTTCCCATTCAAGTCGATGTAACGGATGATGTTCAAGTCCGTAATGTTGAACTGTTGGTCAATGACATCGTGGTTGATAATGATGTGTCCTTCCCCTTTGAGTTAAATGCGATCGCTTTACCCAGTATTGGCAATAGTGTAACGGTTCAAGTTCGGGCTTTCGATACGGGAGGTAATGCTACCCTCTCTAACCTTCTCACCTTTGATGTGGTTCCCGATACCTTTGGCCCCTTAGTGAGTAGTACCACTCCCACAGAAGGAACCCGACGACGGGCGATTTCAGGGATTTCTGTCCGCTTCAATGAAGCCATTGATGGTACCTTACTCAACCTCAATGGTATGAGTTTAACCAATTTAGGAGAAGATGGTGTCTTAGGGGGTGGCGATGATATGGTTGTGGCCATTGAAGGATTCCAACTGAGTGAAACAGGACGAACCTTATTTATTACACCCCCAGCAGAAGATGAGTTTATCGCCGGTGGTTATGAACTACGTCTTGATCCGAGTATTATTAGCGATCGCGCTGGAAACCCTCTAGAAGAAGTGTTTACCCTCAATTTCACCAAACGTTCTGTTAGCGATCCTTTATTGTTAGGGGAAATTACTAGCGATCGCATTTTTGAAGGAGGAGAAGATCAAATCTTTACCTTTAATGGGGATGCCGGCGATCGTATCTACTTTGATGGCATTAGTGCGGATAACTTTAACCTTCATGCACGGTTAGTGAGTCCCAGTGGTGTAACCTTATTTAGTTTCCAAGATGTGCAAAGCGATGGTGTTCCTCTAAGCTTGATTGAAACCGGACTCTATCAATTAATTATTGATGGTGCTAATAATGCTGTGGGAGAGTACAGTTTCCGACTGTTGGATGCTCAAGGTTCTCAACTAGCGTTAGATACAGACATTGAAGGAACGTTAGATCCTGGTACATCTGTGGATATCTTTAGCTTTGAAGGAGAAGCCAATCAAAAACTCTTCTTAGATGGTATGGGAGATGATGGCAATGCAGACTTTTATCTCTATGGGCCAGCCAATCAGTTTATTGAGGCGACTGATCTACGCTTTGATGATGAATTTACCTTACCAGGAGATGGAACTTATACGGCTGTTATCCGAGGCTTTGGCAGCACACAAAGCGTTGATTACAGTTTCCGTTTAATTACCCCTGAAACTACTGCTACCACACCGATAACCATTGGGGATACGGTGAATGGCAATATTAGTGAACCTGGAGAAGAAGACCTATTTACCTTCACGGGGACAGCAGGACAAACCCTATTCTACGATGGACTAGCAGGTGATTCTAGCATTAATGTTCGAGTTACCAGTCCCAGTGGACAATCTCTATCTTTTTCTAATGTTAATTCTGATCAACAGCCTGTTACATTGATCGAAACAGGAACCTATCAAGTGCGGGTTGATGGTAGTGGCGCAACAACAGGGGATTATAGTTTCCGAGCCTTGGATGTTGCTAATGCTGAGACTTTAACCCTTGATGAATTGATTGAAGGAACCTTAGATCCTGGAACGTCTGTCGATTTGTTTACCTTTGAAGGGGAAGCCGATCAAAAACTCTTCTTTGATGGTCTTTCCGATAACTTTAACGGTTCCTTTGTCGTTTACGGACCAGCTAATCAATTCATTACTTCTTTTAATATTGCCTCAGATCGTGAGTTTACTTTACCTGGAGATGGAACTTATACCGTAGTCATTCAAGGCAATAGCACAGAAACCATTGATTACAGTTTCCGTTTAATTACCCCTGAAACCACTGCTACCACATCCATAAATCTTGGGGAAACAGTTAATGGCAATATTAGCGAACCTGGGGAAGAAGATATCTTTACCTTCACAGGAGAAGCAGGACAAACCCTCTACTACGATGGACTCATTGGAAACTTTAACCTTGATGTTCAATTAATTAGTCCCAGTGGTCAATCTTTGTACTTTATTAACTCAAACTCAGATCGACAACCCATTACACTGATTGAAAGTGGAACCTATCAAGTACGGGTTGATGGTAGTGGTGTTACTACAGGAGATTACAGTTTCCGCTTATTAGATCTAGCTGAAGCAACAGAGTTAACCTTAGATACCATTACCGAGGGAACCCTAGATCCTGGCAGTCAAACAGAAATCTTTACCTTTGAAGGCAGCCAAGATCAACGATTATTCTTGGATGAATTAACCAATGCTTTCAATGTTTCCTATGTGGTTTATGGGCCAGGCAATCAATTCATTGAGTCTAGCAGTTTTGATAACGATATTACCCTGCCTGGGGATGGAACCTATTTCTTAGTGGTACAAGGAAACAACTTTGATGACACACCAGTAGACTATCGTTTCCGTATGGTAACCCCTGAAAGCAATAGTATTGCTTTAACCCTTGGCGATACGATCAATGGTACATTAGGTGAAGCAGGGGAAACAGATATCTATACGTTCACGGGTACAGTTGGTCAACGACTCTATTTTGATGGACTGGATAATAGTAGCATTGCTAATGCTCAATTACTCAATCCCAATGGTAGTAGTATCTTCTCTCGTTCTACTTTCTCTGATACCAGTCCTATTACCCTCAATGCAAGTGGAACCTATCAACTGAGAATTACAGGATCGAGTAATACAGGGGATTATAGCTTCCGATTATTGGATCTTGCTGTTGCTGAAGTGCTTGCCTTAGATACTTTAATCACTCGAACCCTTGATCCTGGAAGAAAGACAGATATCTTTACCTTTGAAGGAGAAGCGGATCAGTTATTATTCTTTGATGGTTTAGGAGATGATTCTAGCAGTTCCTTTGTGGTTTACGGGCCAACTAATCAATTTATTACCTCTTCTAATGTCGTCTCAGATCGGGAGTTTACGTTACCGAGTGATGGAACTTACACTGTTCTTATTCAAGGATCTGGTACAGAACCCGTTGATTACAGTTTCCGCCTGGAAACCCCTGATATTATGGATGAAACCTTAACCGTAGGAGATACGATCAACGGTTCCATTGATAATATCGGCGATCGCATTCGTTATACGTTTACAGGGGAACCAGGACAAAGACTGATCTTTGACGGACTTGATAGTACCTTTGACTTTACGGCTCGTTTATTTAGTCCTAGTGGTAATGAAATTTCTCTGTTTAGTCAATCTACATCTTTTGATAGTAGTCCTTTCAGTTTATTAGAACCGGGGACTTACGAGTTAATTATCGATGGGAATAGTACAACCACAGGAGGTTTCAGTTTCCGACTGTTAGATTTAAGCACAGCAACGGAGACAACCCTAGATTCAACGGTTACAGCAACCCTTGATCCTGGACGGGAAACCGATCTCTATCAAATTGATCTCCAAGCAGGACAGACTATTCTATTGGATGGGTTAGGATCAGAATCGGGTGGATCTTATCTTATTTATGGGCCAGGAAATCAATTTATTAGCTCAAGCAATATAACCAGCGATCGCCAATTTACTGTTACAGGGGATGGAACCTATACGCTAGTGGTACAAGGGTTTAACGAGACACCTGTTAACTACAGTTTCCAATTCACACAAGTCTCCTTTGATGATCCGGGCGATCCAACTGGAACGGCGTTAAGCTTTGGGGAAACGGTCAACGGTACGATTAGTGAGGTGGATGAACAAGATGTCTATTTATTAGAGGCAACAGCCGGACAACGAGTTTACTTTGATGGACTAAGTAATACTTCTAGCTTTGTGCGTCTTGTTAGTCCCACTGGTCAAACGATCTCCTCATTCTTTAATACCTCTTCTGATCAAGATCCTTTTGTTTTACTAGAAACTGGCACTTATCAAGTGATTGTGGAAGGATTCGGTAATACTGGAGATTATAGTTTCCGTGTCTTTGATGTAGCCAATGCGACGGCTTTAACCCTTGGGGAAACGGTTGCGGGAACGTTAGATCCGGGTAGTTCTGTAGACTTGTTTACCTTTACAGGAGAGAAAAATCAACAACTCTTCCTAGATGGTTTGGGAGATGACGGTAATGCAGACTTCTATCTCTATGGCCCAGCAAATCAGTTTATTGAAGCGACTGATCTGCGTTTTGATGATGATATTATCTTACCTGGAGACGGAACGTATGTGGTCGCTATTCGAGGGTTTGGCTCAACACCTGTTGATTATAGTTTCCGTCTGGTTAACCCAACTACCGTTAGTACACCTTTAACCTTGGATGAAACCGTTAGTGCAACCATCACTGAAGCGGGTGAAACGGATATCTATACCTTTAACGGAATAGTTGGACAAACGCTTTACTACGATGGGTTAACTGGGGACTTCAATATTGATGCTCAGTTAATTAGTCCTAGTGGTCAATCTCTGCTCTTTAATAACGTTAACTCCGATACTCAGCCCATCAGTCTAACAGAAGATGGGGTTTATCAGTTAAGGGTTAATGGTAGTGGAACAACAGGAGATTACAGTTTCCGTCTGTTTGATGTTGCCAATGCTGATACTTTAACCCTGGATGAAGTGGTTGAAGGAACTTTAGATCCTGGAACCTCTGTTGATCTATTTACTTTTGAAGGGGAAAATGCTCAAAAACTCTTCTTTGATGGTCTTTCTGATAACTTTAACGGTTCCTTTTTGATTTACGGTCCAGCTAATCAATTTATTACCTCTTCTAACATACGCTCAGATCGTGAGTTTACTCTACCTGGAGATGGTACTTATACTGTTGTTATTCAAGGATCAAGTACAGAAACCGTTGACTAC
>JAAUYD010082940.1_pt1 | contig 23291 bp, 16 predicted proteins | sample 7278101 | NCBI WGS metagenome assembly JAAUYD01 (sample SAMN14350128, study PRJNA611818) | marine sediment metagenome | isolation source: surface marine sediment (0.6m) | place: French Polynesia: Moorea | collected 2018-08
CTGCAACAAGTGCGACGTGACCCTCGACCTGACGAAGCCCGAGGGCATGGCCCTGCTGGAGAAGTTGATCGGCGAGTGCGACGCGATCGTCGAGAACTTCACGCCCCGCGTGCTCGACAACTTCGGCCTCACCTGGGAGAAGGTGAGGGCGCTGAACCCCGCGATGATCATGATGCGCATGCCGGCGTTCGGGCTCTCGGGACCCTGGCGCGACCACACCGGGTTCGCCCAGACGATGGAGCAGCTCTCGGGCATGGCCTGGGTGACGGGGCACGTCGACGATCAGCCGCGGATCCCCCGCGGCCCGTGCGATCCGATCGCCGGCCTGCATGGCGCGTTCGCCTTCCTCGTCGCGCTCGCCGAGCGTGTGGCGACGGGCCGAGGGCACCACGTCGAGAGCACGATGGTCGAGAGCGCGCTCAACGTCGCCGCCGAGCAGGTCGTCGAGTGGACCGCGTACGGCAAGCTGATGCAGCGCGACGGCAATCGCGCTGCGACGGTCGCACCGCAAGGGCTCTATCCCTGCGCCGATGGCCAACCGCTCATGGAGAAGTGGCTCGCGATCTCGATCACGAGCGATGCGCAGTGGCGCGCGCTGCGCGAGGCGCTCGGCGACCCCGAGTGGGCCCGCGACCCCGAGCTCGACACGCACGCGGGGCGCCGGGCGCGTCACGACGACATCGACGCGCACCTGCGCGAGTGGACGCGCGGCCACGAGCGCGCGGCGCTCGCCGCCGATCTGCGTGGTCGCGGCATCCCGGCCTCCGAGGTCGCCGACCCGTGTCGACTGCTGCAGACGAACCCCCAGCTTCGGTCGCGCGGCTACTTCGAGACGCCCGAGCACCCGGTGGTCGGCCCGATGCCGCTGCCCGCGATGCCGTTCCGCTACGAGCGCGTCGATCGCTGGCTGCGCACGCACGCTCCCACGCTGGGCCAGGACAACACGGATGTCCTGTGCGGGCTGCTCGGCGTGTCGGAAGAAGGGCTGCGCGACCTCGAGGCGAAGGGTGTGATCGGGACGCGACCCGAAGGTCTCTGACTCGACGTGTCGCGCGTGACCTATGTCTCCGAGAGCCAACCCGCGTGCAGGGGATCCGTGCATCCACGGATACCAGCCGGATTCCGGCTTCGCGTGGCTTAGAATGCAGCTCTGGCCGGCTGCAAACCCACGCCGGGACGTACTGGAGATTCAGATGCATCGATCGGTTCGGGTCGCGCAGATCGGCGCGCTCGCCCTGCTGCTCCTGCTCTGCGCGGGCAGTCTGGGCTGCAAGGAAGAGGGCTCTGGCTCGGCGACGATCGTGCGCTGCAAGCCGGGGAGTGGGGGGCCGGGTGCGTCGACGAATGCGATCGACGTGTCGGGTGGCAACGCGCTGTCGACCGGTGGCACCGGCGGCATGGCCGGCGCGATCGGCTTCGCGATCTGGTTCGGCGGTGCCGGCTCGATCGAGGTGAGTGAAAGCGGCTCGGTCGACGCGAGCTTCACACCCACGACCACGTTCGCGCCCGATCTCGGGAGCAATGCGCTGGTCGTCACCGGCGATCTCTCGATCCCGGTCGTGACGTCGGCCCCCGCCCTCGACGTGCCGTACACGCTCGAGGAGGACTCGAACCTGTACGTGTCGGACGGCGACATGGATCTGGGGGACGAGACGCCAGTGACCGGTATGCAGGTGCAGGCGGGCGCCACGCTGACGCTGGGGCTGAATCTGAACGTCACGAACGGCGGCTGGCCGACCGGTGGTCTGACCTTCAGCCACGACGTGGTCAACGACGGCACGATCACGGTCGTCGACGCCGATAGCGAGCAGCGCGGCTACATCGACCTCTACACCGATGGCGACTACATCGGCAGTGGCCGCATCGAGACGTACGGCACGCTCCCCGGACAGAGTGGTGGCTCCATCGAAGTCGGCGTGCTCGGCAACGGCTACAACAGTGGCGATTGGCTCTCGTACGGCGCCGACCAGACCGATGACCGGGGCGGCGACGGAGGCGGCATCTACTTCTACACCGGGTTCTACAACTACGAAGAGGATTTCGAGGGCGAGCCCGGCGGCCTGATCGAGAACACGGGCGACATGAATGCGAATGGGGGCACCGCGTCGGGTGCCACCGGTCTTGGTGGGAGCGGAGGCGAGATCGCCATCCTCCCCTATGGCTCGCTGTGCAACTCGGGCGATCTCGCGTCCAGCGGTGGCAATGGAGTCGGTGAGGGCGGCGACGGCGGCATCATCCAGGTTGCGGGCTACTACCGTGGCGAGCTCCGCAACAGCGGCGACCTCACGACCGACGGCGGCGACGCATCCGAAGACGAATCGTTCAGCTACCCGGGGGATGGAGGCTGGATCATCCTCGGGGCCGCGGGGGGCGATCTCCGGTCGAGCGGCGTCGTGCTCGCCCGCGCCGGTGACTCCTCGAGCGACAGCGACACCGAGTTCGACGGTCTCGGGGGCGAGATCAGCTTCTACACCGAGTCGAGCGTCGACGACTACGAGGAGCGCGAGCTCGACGTGCCGGCCGGCGACATCTGGGTCTCGGGCGGCGCGATCGCGACGGGCGGAGAGGCCCTCGGCAGCGACGGTCAAGCCACCGCTGGCGGCTACGTGTTCTTCGATATCTTCAACGACGTGACCGCGGGCGCGCAGGCGATCCACGTGCTCGGCATCGACGGTCTGTACGCACGAGGCGGCGACGGCGAGGCCGCGGGAGGCGACGTCAGCGAGGGCATCTACTTCGACCTCGCCATCGGCCTCGGCACGGCCACGGGCTCGGTGAACGTGGAGCCGCCCATGGACAGCTCGGGCGGCGACGCCGATCCCGGTGTGACGGGGTCGCAGGGCGGGGACGCGGGAGTCATCGAGATCATCGCCGGAACGATCAGCTACGGCACGGCCACCGCCGCGGGTGGCAACGGTGAGACACCGGGCGCCGACGGCACGATCACCCCCGAGACCGGGGCGCCCTAGCCGCGGCCTCGAACGATGGAGTCGGGCGGGTCACTCCGCGGGCACGACCGCAGGCGGCGTCATCGGCTGGCCCACGTATCGCTCCAGGCTCTCCCGGACGGGATCTGCTGCGGCGTCACTCTTCGTCTCCCTCCATGCTGCGTGTGCGGCGGCGAGCCGGCGCCCCTGAATCGGCTCATCCTTGCGCACCCCTATTTGGTTAGCTAGCTAACTAAATGTGTTCGGGGAGCTTGCGAGGAGTCGGCCACGATGGATGGGATCTTCGACGAGGCGATTCGCGCGACGGCTGGCTCGTGGCGGGAGGAGTTTCCCGAGCAGGATGCCTCGCCGGTCCTCCTCTTCATGCATCTCGGCTACCTCGCCAGACGCCTCCAGCACTTCCATGACGCAGTGCTGCGGCCACACGGGCGCACCCTCACCGAGTACCAGGTGCTCGCCACCCTGCGCATGAACGGTCCGCAGACGCCGACCCACCTCAACGGCCTGCTGATGCTCACGCGAGCCGGAATGACCAACACCGTCGATCGCCTCGAGAGCGCTGGCCTGGTCCGCCGCGGCGCAGATGGCGCGGACGGGCGTTCGATCCGCATCCGGCTCACCGCACAGGGCACCCGTCTTTCCGAGAAGCTCTTGTTGGCAGAGCGCGAGGCGCAGCAAGAGCTGCTCTCCGCCGTGGGGCGTGATGATCGGCGTGCGATCGATCGCGCGATCGCGACGTTGATCGAAGCCTTCGACGCCCCGGGAGCCGTGCCGGGTCGAGAGCAGACGAAGAGGAGAAGTCGATGAGTTCCGAGGCAGACCGACTGATGACCGGGCAGGCCTGGGAGGAGTGGTGCGATCGACTGAAGGGAGTCGGTCGCTCGATCCTGGCCGAGGGCTTCCCCGACTCACCCCGCGAGCGCGCCGAAGGGTTCCGCTGGCTCACACGGCTCGTCACCCACGCGACCCAGCTGGAGGTCGAGGCGGGTGACCGCCTCCATCCCTTCTTCATCAAGTACGAGACACCGCACAATCAGTGGGGTGGGCCCAACCCCGACAACCTGTACCTCCGCGCGAACATCGACCCCGGTGCCAGCTACCGCGTCTGGGCCGACGTCACCGACGTGCGCCAGCTCATCATCTCGATCAACGAGGGCGAGATGCAGCTCGGCGAGTTCGGTGTGTTCAGCGAGCGCAGCCTCGACGAGCTCGAGGTCGGCCCCGACGGTCTGCTCGAGCTCTGGATCTCGCCGGACGAGCAGCCGAAGAACTGGCTGCCGGCCAACCCGAAGGGTCGCCTGCTGACGATTCGCATCTATCAGAGCGATTGGGAGCGCGATGCGGCGCCGGTCTTCCACATCGAGCGCGTGGGGGCGGAGGGAGAGCCACGCCCGCCCATCGCGCCCGCCGACCTGGCGCGTGCCCTCGACCGCGCGGCCAACTGGGTCGAGCGCACGGCGGTCTTCTGGAACGGCTACACCAGCAACGCGTGGGATCGGGCCAAGCCCAACGTCGCCGCTCCGGCCGGCTCGACGCCCGGAGGCGCCGACAACATCCTCTACGGCAGCTGCTTCTGGGAGCTAGAAGAAGGCGAGGCGCTCGTCCTCGAGTGCGCGCGCCCCGATGCCGCCTACTGGGGGCTCACGACCCATACGCTGGGCTGGCTCGAGTCGGGTGACTTCGCCGATCGACAGACGAGCTTGAGTCACCAGCAGATGTACGTCGACGCGGACGGCCGCTTTCGCGTCGTGGTGGCTCACGATGATCCGGGTGTCCCCAACTGGATCGACAGCGAGGGACGACGACGAGGCATGCTGGTGTACCGCTGGGTCTGGGCGAACGACAACCCCGAGCCGACCTCCCGCGTCGTCGCCCTGGGTGACGTGCGTGCGCAGCTTCCCGAGACCCATCCGACCGTGACGCCCGAAGCGCGCCGGCGGGCGCTCTCGAAGCGTCGCGAAGCGGCATGGAACCGCTTCCTGTGAGCAGCCGAAGCGATCGAGGAGCGACGCCATGAGCTGGTCACCGCCTGCGCGACCCGCCTGGGTCGAGAGATTGATCGAGCACGGCGAGGCGATCGGCGGCCCCGAGCATCTGGTCTCGCTCGAGGCCGACTCACTGCTCGATGCGGCCACCCGGTCGACCGGCCTGTCGGATTTCGGCGAAGGCGAGTGGCGCACGCACTTCGACGTGCTGCTGCGCGCGCTGGAAGAGGAGTCGAAGCTTCACCTGGTCGGGCGGACCATCGTGCGCACCGAGCTGGTCCAGACGCTTCGCAATCGTCTCGGGCTGACCGGGCTCTGGAAGCAACGGCCGGAGATCCTGGACGAGCCGGTCGAGGCGCCGGTCTTCATCGTGGGGAGTCCCCGCTCGGGCACCTCGATCCTCCACGAGCTGATGGCCTGCGATCCGGCCAGTCGCTGTCCTGCCTTGTGGGAGATGCACCGCCCGGTCGAGGCCGTCCGGGGCGAGGACTGCGGCCCGTCGGCCGATCGTGTCACCCGGTTCTGGCATGACGTGCAGCCCGAGTACGAGACGATGCACGCGAACTCGGGCTTCCTGCCCAACGAGTGCCTCTTCATCACGGTCCACGAGTTCCTCTCGGATCACTGGGGCGGCAATCACGTCGTGCCCTCGTACGACCAGCACCTTCTCTCGACCGATCAGCGCCCCGCCTATCGCTACCACCGCCGCTTCCTGCAGACCCTGCAGTCGCGCGGCGGCCCTCGGCGTTGGCTGCTCAAGGCGCCGAGCCACCTCTTTCAGCTGCGTGCGCTCTTCGACGTCTATCCCGATGCGCGCATCGTCCGCACCCACCGCGACCCGTTGAACACGCTGCCCTCGGCGATCAGCCTGATGGGGACACTCAAGTGGATGCGCTGCCGCGAGGTCGACATGTCCGCCGCGGCGGCCCTGCTGCCGATCGGCTACGCGCACGTCTATCGGCAGGAGATCGAGTGGCGACGGAGCGGCGAGCTGCCGGACGATCAGTTCATCGACGTTCAGTTCGACGCCGTGGTGCGCGACCCGGTGAGCACGATCGCCGACGTGTACGCGAGGCTGGGCTGGGCGTTCACGCCCGAGGTGGGGCAGGCCATCGCCGAGTATGCTCGCGAGAAGCCGAAGGGGTCGCGCGGCGTTCACCGATACTCGCTCGAAGAGGTGGGTCTCGACGCCGCGGTCGAGCGCGAGCGGTTCTCCTTCTACACCGACCACTATGGGGTGCGCGAGGAATAGGTGGAGCAATCGCGCTTCCACAAGCTGGCTGCGAAGGAAGCGGTCCGCACGGTGCTCTACTGCTACCGGCATATCGCGGCGCTGCCGCGCTACGCCGCGGGGGCTCAGCTCTCGGGCGTGACCGTGCCGTCGGCTCCGTCGATGCCGCCGATCCCGCCCGAGACGTCCACCTCGCGGTAGTCGATGCTGCCGGCTTCGATGACGATCGTGCCTCCGTCGCCGCCGAACGTCGCCCCGCCGCCGGGGTCGGCGTCGCCGCCCGACACGTCGAGCGAGGCCTGCGAGACGAAGGGGCCCGTGCGCGTCGCCGAGACGTCCGAGCCGACGTCGGCCAGGAGGTCGGCTCCGTCGCCCCCCTCTCCGAAGCCGTCCCCGCCGCGGCTCACGATCTGCCCGTAGCCGCGCAGCAGGATCGACTGATCACCCTCGGTGCTCGAGTTCTCGATCACCAGCTCGATCTCACCCCCGTCGCCGCCGACGCCGTTCCCACCGCTGGCGCTGCCGCCGCGCGTATCGATCGCACCCGAGAGCCGGATCTCGCCGGCGGGCGCGGTCGGCGGGTCGGGGTGCTGGCCGGGTGCGGTCTCGATCACGACCGGGCCGCCCTGGCCACCGTCCATGTCGATCGCGAAGGCGTCGCCGCCCGACGTCGTGAGGGTGCCCGACGAGCGCACCTCGCCGCCGTACGTCGTCATCGAGATCTCCCCACCCGTGCCGCCGTCGGCGTTCGTAGCGGTGCCGCCCATCGCCTCGAGGTCGCCCGTGTTGCGGATGTCGCCCTCGTCGAGCGTCGACAGCGAGATGTCGGCGGCGTTGCCCGACAGATCGATCCCGTGCCCACCCGATGTCTGGAGATGCCCCGAGTTGAAGACGTACTCGTTCGCGACGAGCTCGATCGAGCCGCCGTTTCCTCCGATCCCGTCCGCTCCGGCGACGCTCCCGCCGCGCGCATCCATGTCGCCCGTATTCTCGACGAAGCCGGTGAGCAGGTTCGGGTTGGTCACGACCAGGATCTGGCCCCCGTTGCCGGCGTCCGTGATCGGATCGTCTGCGCCGGTCGTGCTCCAGCGCCCCGAGTTGTAGAAGCTGCCGCCGTTCAGCTGGACGAGGATCGCTCCGCCGGCCTGTCCGGGGAGCAGGCCGAAGGTCTCGACCGAGCCGCTGCCCCGATAGCTGGCCATCTCGAGCCGGATCGTTCCGCGCAGGAAGGCGCTGTAGTCGTCCACCGTGATGACACCGTCGTTCCTCACGTCGTGGGCGATCTGGAAGAACGCCCCCACCTGACCCACATCGTTGATCGGCAGCTCGAGCGATCCCGTCGACTCGATCGCGAGGCCGGTCACGGGCGGCTCGTCCTGGATGTCGGGGTCGCCGTCGGAGACGTACAGGCTGGGGTCTCCAATCACCGCGTAGATCACGTCGACCGGTGGACCGACGGTGACCAGCCCGACCACCACGTCGCCGGTGATCGTGAGCCCATCCGGTCCGAGGTCGATGGGCGGCGGCGTCGTCGGGGTGAAGCCCGCATTGGCCGAGCCGCTCTTCTCGATCGAGATCGCACCCGCGCCCCCGTACTCGATCTCGAGCGTGATGTCGCCGCCGTCACCTCCCTCGCTGCCGGTGCCGGGCGGCCCACCGTCGCCGCCGCTCGCGACGATGCAGTCGGGCGGAGCCGAGCTGCCGCCGTCCTTGCATGCGACGCCAGCAAGAAGCAGGGAAAGTGCGAGAGCGATCAGCTTGCGTGTCGGGTATGCGACGAACATGAATCACCTCGAGACAGCGACGAAGCATTTCGTCGCCACTCGAGGGACCGTTCTCCCGCGCCCGCCTGGATCAAGAGACGGAAGATCGATCGTGATCGCTCGCGGCACGCCGCTCCGCTCAGCGGCTCAGTCGAGGTGCTCCTGAATCGCCGCGAGCACGACGTCGGGCCCCGAGCGCCGCTGGTAGTTCTCCGCGACGTCGATCCAGAGCACCTTGCCCTCGGCGTCCACGAGGAGGGAGGTCGGGATCGGCAGCGCCTCGATCTCGTCCCGGGGGTTGCCCGAATGCGTGCCCTGGTTGCGCAGGCCGAACGCGTCGGTCACGGCGAGCGTGCGGTCCGACAGCATGACCGCCTGCAGCCCGTGCACGTGTCGCTGGTCGCGAATCTCTTCGGGGTGATCGGTGCTCACGGTCAGCACCTGAATGCCGCGCTCATCGAGCTCGGGCCGAAGCTCTTCCCATCGCCGTAACTCGGCGACACAGTAGGGTCACCAGTGTGCCCGGAAGAACTTGATGAGCACCGGATGCCCGCGCAGGCGGGCCGAGTCGAAGACCTCGCCCTGATCGTCCGGCGCGCTGAAGGCCGGGATCGTGTCGCCCACCCGGATCGCATCCGGCGGCAGGACCTGCTCGCTGATGCTGACGGTGAACGGAAAGAAGAGGCCGATGGCGATCGCCGGCACGGCCGCCACGCGTCCGATCCATCCGGCCTTGACCACCGCCGCCACGCCGAGGGCGGCGGCGGTGAGCCAGACGCCGACGAAGAGCGCGCGGTTCTCGGGGATGTCCACCGCTCGGATCTGGCCGAACCACAGCACGACGCAGCCGATGGCGATGAGCGGGGCCGCGATGCCGATCCCGTTCCACAACGTCTTCGAGTTCGTCACGAGCTCTCCTCGCTTCGCGGGGGCGCCGAGCTGCCCGGCGCCGCGCATCGAAGGGTCCTTCGGGTCGCGCCCGTTTGACGTTACCGAACGAGAGTGCCAGTCTCATACAAAATGAGACCTCAGGTCTCAGATTTTCGTGTGAACGGCAGGATCCGAACGGGCCCCTCCCGATGGGCGGCGGCGGGAGACTCCGAGCATGACCCAGGCGGCAGCCCCCGTGGCCGATCGCTTCCAGGGCACGCCCGCGGCGACGCGCAGGCGCACGCAGGCGCTCGACGCCTTCATCGACCTCGTGCTCGAGGGGCATCTCCCGCCCACGGCCGAGCAGGTCGCCGAGCGTGCGGGCATCTCGAAGGCCACCTTCTTTCGCTACTTCGAGAGCCTGAAGGCGATGCGGTACGACGCGGGCGCCCGCATGCTCGAGCGCTTTCCGCTCCTCCATGTCGCGGACGCGGGGCGAGGGCCCCTGCGCGAGCGGATCGAGCGCTTCGTCTCTCTTCGCGTCGAGCTGTGGGAGAAGGTCCACCTGCTGGCGCAGCTGCAGCGGAGCATGGTGCTGCAGGATCCCGACGCTGCTCGCATGGTCGACTTCGTCCGCGAGCTCATGGTCGACCAGGTGCGCGAGCACTTCGCGCCCGAGCTGAAGGAGCGCTCGGCGGCCCAGCGTGACGACGCGGCGATGCTCATCGCGATGATCACCTCGGTCGAGTCGTGGGAGCAGCTTCGCAACACCTACGGTCGCACCCCGTTGCAGACGCGGCGCGCGTGGACCGAGGCGATCGAAGCGCTGCTGAGCGCGTCGGATTGATCGAGGGCTCCCGACCGATGTCGAACGTGCATCTCCACCGCCATTGCCAAGACTGCGCGCGGTGGGCGTTCGATGTCGCCTGCGCCCCTGGAATGAGCGGTGGGGGCGGCCACCGCATCATCGCCACGAGGCTGAATCATGCTTGAGCCCGAGAACAATCCGAACCCGAGCATCATCGTCGACCCGCCGGGTTGGCTCCGCCGGCTCATGAGCCGGCGGGTCCTGGGCCCGGAGGCGAACGCCGCCGTCATTCAGAAGCGCCGGAAGAAGGCCGAGGCGCGTCGCCGCCGCCGCGGCGAGCCGCACGTCGTCCACTACTTCCACCAGCTCGACGATCCCTACTCGCACCTCACCGCCCAGGTGCTCGCGACGTTCGCAGCCCGCTACGACATCGAGCTCAGGGTGCACCTGATTCGCGCCTCGGGCGGGGCGAGCCAGCCCGAGCTCGAGAAGCTGGCCGTCTGGGCGCGTCGCGATGCAGAGCTGATCGCCCCCCATCTCGGCCTCTCGTTTCCGGGCCAGGCCGACACCGTGCCCATGTCGGAGCATCAGCTGCTCGCCGGCCGCGCGCTCGCAGCAGGCAGTGACGACACTCGCATCGGCGGCATCGCCGCGGTCTCCGACGCGCTCTGGGCCGGCGACGAAGGCGCGCTCGCCGGCCTGGCGGAGAGCGGGGCGAGCCCCTCCGAGCTCGACGCGGCGTTGGATGCGGGCTCCGCGCTCATCGCGAGGCTCCAGCACTACTCGGGGGCCACGTTCTTCTACGGCGGCGAGTGGTACTGGGGTGTCGATCGCCTCTTCCACCTGGAGCAACGCCTGCGCGAGCTCGGCGCATGCAGGGAGCCCGAGGCGCCGCTCATCGCGCCGCGCCCCACGCCCGACGTCACGGGTGTCGATGCCAGCGGGCTCCGACTCGACTTCTACCCCTCGCTGAACTCTCCCTACACGTCGATCGTGTTCGACCGCACGATCGCGCTGAAGGAGGCCTGCGGGATCGAGTTCCACCACAAGCCGGTGCTGCCGATGGTGATGCGCGGCGTTCCGGCGCCGCGGCCGAAGGCCCGCTACATCGTGTTCGACACGAAGCGAGAGGGGGACTTCGAGGGTGTTCCGTTCGGCAACCTGATCATGCCGATCGGCGAGCCCACTCGCCGAGCCTACTCGCTGCTGCCCTGGGCGATGTCGCAGGGCAGGGACGAGGCCTTGATGAGCTCGCTGCTGAGCCACGCGTTCGCGCTCGGCGTCGGGCTGCACACCGATGCGGGCATGCGGCAGGCCGTGGAGGCGGCGGGCCTCGATTGGGCCGAGGCGCAGAAGGTGATCGGCAGCGAAGACTGGAAGGCCATGGTCGAGCGCAACCAGGACGAGATGGTCGACGGACTCGGCCTGTGGGGCGTACCGAGCTATCGACTGTCGGGCCCCGAGAACGAGCCCGACCTGGCCGTCTGGGGGCAGGACCGGCTCTGGCTCGTCGCCGCCGAGATCAGGCGGCGGGCGTCGTAGCCATGGCCGATCTTCGCATCTTCTCGTACCTGCCCAACCCGCGCATCTACAAGGCGACGGTCGCCGCGCGCTACTGCGACGTCGAGATCGAGATGCGATCGGCCAGGCCCCGCGAGCTGCCCGACTGGCTGTGGGATTTCGACGCGCGTCCGCTGACGAGCGTGGACCGCGAAGACGCGGCCACGCGCCGCGAGGCGCGCGATGGCTTCAGCGGGGCGCTGCACAAGACCGATGCCTTCCTGATCGCCCATCCATTCGGGACCGTCCCCGCAGCCTTCAGCCCCGACGGCGCGGTTGGGATCTTCGAGTCGAACAGCATCATGCGCGCCGTCGCGCGGCTGTCGAAGAACGACTACCCGATCTACGGCCGCGACGCCTACGCCGCGTCGCGCATCGACGGCTTCCTCGACGTGAGCCTGATCTTCCTGCGCGAGTCGCAGCTCTTCCAGCTCGCCGTCGCGCGCGACGCCGTGACGCCGCAGATCCACGACGACATGAGCCAGGCGTTGTCGACCTATCTCGGCGGCATCGAGTCGACGCTGCAACACGGCGACTTCCTGGTCGGCGACGGTATCACGCTGGCCGACATCTGCTTCGTCGCCGAGCTGATCCAGTTCTCCCAGACGAGGCGGGGCGAGCAGGCCATCACGCGCCACGGGCTGGAGCCGCTGGCTGGCGAGCGGCTCGAGGCGGCATACCCGAAGGCAGCGGCACACATGCGTCGCTGCGCGGCGCTGCCCGAGTTCGCTCCCGATCTCGGCGCCTACCTCGCGCACATCGACGAGGCGACGGTCGGGCGCTAGCGAGCTGCCGGCGCAGACCCGATTCCGCATCTCCCCGCTCGATGGAGGGATCCACCATGGGCCGAAAGATCCTGTTCATCACCACCGACCAGCAGCGCTTCGACGCGCTCGGCTGCAATGGGGGTCGGGTGGCGCGCACGCCGGTCGTCGATGGCCTCGCGGCGCAGGGGCTCAACTATCAGCGGGGCCACGTGCAGAACGTGGTGTGCATGCCGTCGCGCTCGACGATGGTCTCGGGCCAGTACGTGCGCACGCACGGTGTGTGGATGAACGGCGTGCCGCTGCCCGAGGATGCGCCGAGCATCGCCGGCTGGCTCAGGGAGAAGGGCGACTATCACACGGCCCTGCTCGGCAAGGCGCACTTCCAGCCCGCTTTCGATCCTGCCGGCGAGTACGCCGAGGGCCGGCTCGCCCGCGACGGCTCGACGGGTCCCTACCGGGGCTTCGACCACGTCGAGTTCGTCATGCACGGCCCGGTGGGCTTCGGCCACTACCCGAAGTTCATGGCCGACGAGCATCGCGATCAGATCCCCCACTTCTACCGCCAGGTCGTCTTCGAGGACGGCGAGCTCCAGCCCAACCACGTGGGCGGTGGCGAGACCGGCGCCTGCCAGGTCCACCACAACCCGGTTCCGCGCGATCTCTACCACACCGACTGGGTCGCCGATCGCACGATCGCATGGCTCGAGGGTCTGCCGGCCGACGCCGACTTCTTCTGCTGGATGAGCTTCCCCGACCCGCATCATCCGTGGGATCCCCCGCAGTCCGAGATCGGTCGCGTCGATTGGAGAGCGCTCGACCTGCCCGACGGCTACCCGGGCAGCCCGGAGCTATGCCGCGAGATCCTCTCGCGCAAGCCGCGCCACTGGCTCGATTGGTTCGAGAAGGGGGGGCTCCTCAACATCGAGGCGCCACGCGGCTTCGTGCCGGCCGCGCTGACACCCGACCAGATTCGCGAGATCAACGCGATGACCCACATCGAGAACGAGCTCATCGACGAGGCCTGTGGACGCGTGCTCGATCACATCGAGGCGCGTGGCTGGGCGGAGGAGACCGACGTCTTCTACACGAGCGACCACGGCGAGTTTCAGGGCGACTTCGGGCTCGTCTTCAAGGGCCCGTACCACGTCGATGCGCTGATGCGCGTGCCCTTCGTCTGGCGACCGGCGCCGTCGGTCGGCATCGTCCCCGCCGTGATCCCCGAGCCCGTCGGCCACGTCGATCTCGCCGCGACCTTCTGCGAGATCGCCGGGGTGCCGACTCCGGCCTGGAACGAGGGGCGCGCGCTCCCCACGGCGGCGGGCAGCGACCGCACCAGCGTGGCCACCGAGTGGGACCACGAGTACCACGGTCACTCGGTCTCGATCCGCTCGCTCTACCGCGACGACTGGGTCTGCACCCGCTACCTCGCGAGCTCGATGTACGACGGCAGCGAGGGAGAGCTCTACGACCTGCGCAACGATCCGCACCAGTTCGAGAACCTCTGGAAAGATCCCCAGCACCGCGGGCAACGCGAGGCGCTGCTCGAAGAGCTGGCCGAGACGCTCCCGCCCGAGCCCGACCCGGCGGCGCGGCTGCCGTGTGTCGCCCCGGTCTGAGCCCGACGCTCGGTCTCGCTACGCGATGGATTCCACCGGCTGCGTCCCTCCGACCCGGGATGCCGTGGCGAGTGGCGTCGGAACCGCGATGTGCGCCACTCGGTGCACAGTTGGGCGATCGGCATCCCGTACGAGGCTCGGTCCGATCGGGCTTCGTCGAGATCCGATACGATGACGAACGTGGATTCGGGTGCCTTCAGCGAACAGATCGCGCTCTCCTTCGACGGCCAGGCGTCGCCGTCGGCAGCGCTGCGGGACGAGGATTCGGATCAGCCGAACCTGCTCCGGTCGCGCTGGGGCATCGCGTGGTACCCCGCCAACCAGCGCGCCGTCACCGTCCTGCGCGACACCGATCTGCCCGACGGGATGGCGCTTGCGGGCCACCTGCAGCGGCGCGAGGTGCTGCGTTCGAGCACCTTCATCGTCCACAGCCATGGCTTCGATCCCCGCGTCGACCCGGGCGACGCCCAGCCCTTCGATCGAGACTACGCAGGCAGACAATGGGTCTTCACGTGCTCGGGGGCCGTGTCGGCCGAGGTGAAGACCGCGCTGCACCTCGACGACGCGTTCGACATCGCGCCCGTCGGCGAGACCGCGATCGAGCACGCGCTCAGCTGGATCCTGTCGCGGCTTCGCGAGCGGCAGTGTCGGACGATCGAGGATTTCGGCTGGAGCGAGCTGCACGCATTGCTCCGCGAGCTGAACGGCTTCGGCGCGGCGAGCTTCCTTCTCAGTGACGGGATCGACCTCGTCGCCTACCGGGACGAGCACGAGCGGGTGCCGCTGCACTGGACGCGCATCAAGCCCCCGCACGAGGAGACGCGGCTCTACGGACGTGCGCTCTCGATTGCGTTCGATCGGCCGACCGACGCCATCCGCACGGTCTTCGTCGTGTCGACCTGGCCGCTGGCCGGGGCGCGCTGGACGCCGATGGAGGCCGGCGAGCTTCGCGTCGTGCGCCGAGGCGCATCGGTCTGGAGCAGTCACCCCGTCAGCATGGACGAGCACGTCTTCGGCGTGGTCCCGCAAGCCGAGGCCGGCGTGGTCGCCTCTCCCTCGACGGGGCTCACCGACTGCGCGCCGCAGCAGAACGCCGCCGCACCCGCGCTGGCTCCGCCCCGATCGTTTCCTCGTCTGCAGGCGCCCGAGCCCGATTACGCGACGCTCTCGGTCCTGCACCGCACCACGTACAGCTACGAGCTGCCGGTCGACGAGAGCTCGCACCGCTTCTGTCTCAAGCCGGTCCGCGACGAGCGGCAGGAGGTCCTCTCGCACGAGCTCTCGATCTCCGTCGATGGCGTCCGGCGTGACTTCGAGGACGTGTTCGGCAATCGCACCACGATGCTCGAGGTGCGAGAGCCCTACCAGGAGATGACCGTCGAGAGCCGCTCGCTCGTGCGGGTCCAGGGCGTACGACCCGCCGATCTGAAGTCACCGCATCGTCGAGACCAGATTCCGCTCGTGTGGATGCCCTGGCAGCGGCAGATGATGGCCGCCTACCTCATGCCGCCCGAGCTGCCCGAGCCCGAGCTGCGCGAGCTCTCCGAGTTCGCGATGAGCTTCGTCGAGCGCTGCGACTACGACCTCGTCGAAACGCTCCTCGACCTGAATCGGACGATCTACCGCGACTTCACCTACGTGACCGGCTCGACGACGGTCGAGACGACGCCGTTCGAGGTCTACACGCAGCGCCGCGGCGTCTGTCAGGATTTCACGAACGTCTTCATCTGCGTGGCGCGTCTGCTGGGCGTGCCGGCGCGCTACCGCGTCGGCTACATCCACACGGGGGCGAGCTACGAGAACCAGATCCAGTCGGATGCGTCCCACGCCTGGGGCGAGGTGTACCTGCCCTGGATGGGCTGGTTCGGCTTCGATCCGACGAACGGCTGCCTCACGGGCAACGATCACGTCCGTGTCGCGTGCGGCCGCCAGTTCCGCGACGCCACGCCGACGTCGGGCACGATCTATCGCGGCGGAGGCTGGGAGACGCTCTCCGTCGAGGTGCAGGTGACGCGCCAGGAGCCCGAGCCCGGCGCCGATCCGCCCGCACCCTGGTCGATCTGAGGCTTCGCGCCGCCGAGCGCGCTCAGCTCGGCAACGGTTCGTTCACGGGATCGGGCGCGGGGGGTGCGACGGAAGCGTCGCTCGTGCTCGAAGCCGCGCCGAGCGGAAAGGGCTCGAGCCGCGCGAACATCTCCTCGAAGCCCCGCTGCCAGCTCGCCCGCAGATCCACGTAGTACGGCGTCGTCTCCTCGATGCGCACGCGCGGGTCGACCAGGAAGGTGTCGGCCCGGTACGTCGCGAAGTCGAAGGGCAGGCCCACGGTGATGTTCGAGCGCACCGTCGCGTCGAGCGACACGAGGGCGAGTCGCGATGCCTCGGCGAGGCTCATCGAGCGGGTGGCGAGTCGGTCGAGTACGGGCTTGCCGTACTTCGTCTCTCCGATCTGCAGATAGGGCGTCTCGTCGGTGGCGGCGATGTAGTTGCCCTGGGGATAGATCAGCATGACCTCGGGCGGGTGGCCGCTGATCTGCCCGCCCAGGATCAGGGTGACCTCGCCCGACACGCCGCTCTGGGCAAGCGCGGCTGCATGCTTGTCCTGGATCTGGCGCGAGAGGCGCCCCACGTAGTCGGCCGCCTCGAACGGGTACATCACCGTGGCCAGTGACTCGCCGTTGGGCGCGTTGTCGAGATCGCGCCGGATCTGATCGACCAGCTCGTGGGTCGTGGCGAGGCTGCCCGCCGCGAGCAGCACGAAGGAGCGATCGGGCGTCGGCTCGAACACGTGGAGCTTCCGGTAGGTCGTCACGTAGTCGACCCCCGCGTTGGTGCGCGTGTCGGCCGCGAAGACGATGCCTTCCTCCACGCGAATCGCGAGACAGTACGTCATTGTTCCTCTCCCCTGATGCGCGCGGGCGCCCGAGCGGATCGGTGCCGTTGGCGACTCGCCCGCGGCTCCGCTTCGCGCCCTCGTCGATCGGCCCCGTTCAGCGCGTCGGCTTTCGGTCGTCGGGCAGCGACGCCCAGCGCATGTCGAGAATGTGCGGGAAGTGCGGGTGCGGCTCGATGCGGATCGAATCGAAGACGCCCTGCGTGTGGCCGCGCCGCTCGAAGCGTGCCAGCCGCCGGCTCTCGGCCGCGGCCGCGTTGATCGGACGGACGTCGGAGGCGCGGCCGCCGGGGTGCACGACGTGATACGTGCAGCCGGAGAGGCTGCGCCGGTTCCACGTGTCGTAGATGTCGATGTGGAGCGGCGAGTGCACCCCGATGCGCGGGTGCAGGCAGTGCGGAGGCTGCCACGCACGGTATCGGATCCCCGCGACGAACTCCCCGTTGGTGGCGGTGGGACGCATCGGCACCTCGTAGCCGTTGCACAGCACCTTGTATCGCTCCTCGATGAAGTCGGCGGCCTTCACCTGCAGCCGCTCGACGGAGGAGTCGACGTAGCGCGCTTGCCCCCCGGCCGTCGCCTCCTCGCCGAGGACGTGCCACGGCTCGAGCGCACCACGCACTTCGAGTCGCATCGCGTCGAGCGTGATCTCGCCGTAGCGGGGGAACCTGAACTCGAGGTGCGGCTCGAACCAGCCTGCGTCGACCGGATAGCCTGCGTTCGACAGGTCGGCGAGCACCTCGCGCAGATCGTGCTCGACCCAGTGCGGCATCATGAACTGGTCGTGCAGGGCCGTGCGCCACTTGACGAGCGGCGCTTCATAGGGCTCGCGCCAGAACATGGCGAGCAACGAGCGCACGAGGAGCTGCTGGACACAGCTCATGCGCTCGTGGGGCGGCATCTCGAACGCCCGCAGCTCGACGAGCCCGAGACGACCGGCCGGGCCGTCGGGCGAGTAGAGCTTGTCGATGCAGAACTCGGCGCGATGGGTGTTGCCGGTGACGTCGATCAGGATGTTGCGCAGCACGCGGTCGACGAGCCAGGGCGGCACGTCGCCCTGGCCGGGGCGCGGAAGCTGCGCGAGTGCGAGCTCGAGCTCGTAGGCCGAGTCGTCGCGGGCCTCGTCCACGCGCGGCGCCTGTGACGTCGGGCCGATGAAGCGGCCCGAGAAGAGGAACGAGAGGCCGGGGTGGTTGTGCCAGTACCGGATGAGGCTGCCCAGCACGTCGGGCCGGCGCAGGAAGGGGCTGTCGGCTGCGGTCGCCCCGCCGAGCACCACGTGGTTGCCGCCGCCCGAGCCGATGTGCGTGCCGTCGACCTCGAACTTCTCGGCGATCAGCCGCTCCTGACGCGCCGCCTCGTACAGCTCTTCGCTCTGTCGCACGGCATCGCGCCAGCTCGTGGTCGGCGGCACGTTCACCTCGATCACGCCGGGGTCGGGCGTGACCTTGAACTCGACGAGCCGCGGGTCGCGCGGCGGCGGATAGCCCTCGAGCTGGACGGGCAGCCCCAGCTCCGCCGCGGTCGCCTCGATGGCCGCGACGAGCTCGACGAAGGGCTCGAGTCGATCGAAGGGCGGCAGGAAGACCTTCAGCTGACCACCGCGGGGCTCGACGCACAGCGCCCGGCGCACGATGCCCGGCGCCGACTCGCCCTGCTTCGGCCCCGACTCGCGTGCGGCCTCCCACGCGGCGCGAGCCCGCTCCGTCGCGCCCGCCTCGTCGCCCGCGCCGCCCGGCGTCATGGCCTGCAGCCAGGGCTGCGGCGAAGCGGTCGCGGCGCGCGCCTGGCTCCAGGCGGGAGGCGTGGGCAAAGGCGGGCGCGGTTCGTACGAGTCGAGCGGCGCGGACTCGTGGTCGTCGCCTTCGGCGACCCAGGGCAGCGAGTCGAGCGGCAGCCGGTAGCCCATGGGCGAGTCGCCCGGAAAGAGGAAGCAGGGCTCGGTGCGCAGGAACCAACGGCCGGTGCGCCAGGCGCCGTCGTGCTCGAGCGGCAGCACCCAGCCGACGGTGCTCGAGAGGCCGCGCTCGAAGACGCGCGCCAGACGAGCCCGCTCGATGGGATCGGCGAGGTTCGACTGCAGGGGATTGACGTTGCTCGGCAGCCGCCGCTCGCGCCACAGGTGATACCAGGCGTCCTCGAAGGCCTCGATCAACGCGAAGTCATCGAGGCCCAGGCGTTGCGCGAGCCGGGTGGTGAAGGTCTTCGCGTCGTCGACGTCGTGCCCGTAGTCGTGGCCGGCATCGGCGAGCAGCTCGCCGTCGCGCCACAGCGGGTGCCCGTCCGCCCGCGCGTAGCACGCGTGCGCCCAGCGCGGCAGCTGCTCGCCCGGGTACCACTTGCCCTGGCCGTGCTGCAGCACGCCACCGGGCGCCCAGAGCGTCATCAGTCGGCGGAGCAGACGATCTGCGATCTCCTCCTTGCGTCCGCCGAGCGCGTCGGTGTTCCACTCGGGCGCGTCGGGCTCGTCGATGCTGACGAAGGTCGGCTCGCCTCCGGCGCTGAGTCGCATGTCGTGCTCGCGCATCTCGGCATCGACCGCGTCGCCGAGCGCGAGCACGCGCTCCCACTCCTCGTCCGCATAGGGCTTGGTGACGCGCGCACGATCGACGACGCGCGAGACGTGCATGTCGAAGTCGAAGTCGGTCTCGACCTCTTCGACGAGCCCCGAGATCGGCGCGGCGAGCGACGGGCTCGGCGTCGCGGCGAGCGGGATGTGCCCCTCTGCGGCGAGTAGGCCCGAGGTCGGATCGAGGCCGATCCAGCCCGCGCCGGGGATGTAGCACTCGCACCAGGCGTGCAGATCGGTGAAGTCGACCTCGGGACCCGTCGGCCCTTCGATCGGCTTCATGTCGGGCGTCAGCTGGATCAGGTAGCCCGATACGAAGCGCGCGGCGATGCCCATCTCGCGCAGCACCTGGACGAGCAGCCAGGCCGAGTCGCGGCACGAGCCGCGGCCGAGCGCGAGGGTCTCCTCGGGCGTCTGTACGCCGGGCTCCATGCGGATCACGTAGTCGACGGCGTCGGAGACGGCGCGGTTCGTCTCGACGAGAAAGTCGTTCGTGTCGCGCGGGGTCCAGTCGAGCCCCATCATGAACTCTGCGAAGCGCGCGCTGCGCGGCAGCCGCTCGAGCACCGGCTTCAGGTCGAGTTTGGTCTCGGCGTCGTACTCGAAGGGCCACTCCCGCGCCGACTCTTCGAGGAAGTAGTCGAAGGGGCTGTACGCCTCGAGGTCGGCCACCAGATCGACGCTCACCTCGAAGCGATCGACCTTCTCGGGCACCACGATGCGCGCCTGATGGTTGCCGTGCGCGTCCTGCTGCCAGTTGATGAAGTGGTCTTCGGGCTCGATCCGCAGCGAGTAGCGGTGGATCGGCGTCCGGTTGTGAGGCGCCGGACGCAAGCGGATCGTCTGCGGGCCGAGCTCGATGTGGCGGGCGTAGCGATAGGTCGTGCGGTGGTGGAGGGCGACACGGATGGCCATGGGGGGGTCCTCGAGTGACCGGCGGGCGCGAAGGGCTCAAGATCCCCCGATCGGTGGGTGCTTTGCCACTCTGAAGGGTGGGTTTCTCTAGGCGGTGCGCGTGGATGGGACGATGTGCGCCGGGATCGGCCCAACTCGACTCGGGCCGCCGTCCTCGCTCCCCGTTCGCGACGATCTCGCTGCCTTTCGCCCGCCCCGCCCGCCGCCGGAAGCCAGGAGGGCCCCGCGAGCATGCTCGCGAGGCCCTCGACCCGGCGACTGCCGAGCGCCGTGGCTCAGAAGTTCACCACCTCGTCGGGCACGTCCGAGCAGGTCCACTGGCTCATGATGTTGCCGCCCGCGCGCGGCATCAGCTCGCCGATGTCGTCGGACATCAGGCGGGTCGACAGCGACACCCAGACCCGGCCGTCATTGCTGCTCGTCAGGTCGACGAGGTCGGGCTGGCCGTCGCCGTTCACGTCGGCCAGCTCGCAGCCGAACGCCGAGCGGCAGTCGAGCTCGTGGTACTGGTCGACGTTCGAGAGCTCGTAGCCCGTCGACTGCAGGATCTGCACGCGGTAGAGGTGGTGCTTGCGGTCGGGGGTCATGTCCACGAGGTCCGCGCGGCCATCGCCATTCATGTCGGCGAGCTGGCACTCGCCGAAGCACGCGTTCAGGGCGAGAAGCTCGGAGCCCGTGAAGGTCGTGAACCCGCCGCTGTAGTGGTTGTTGCTCCTGTAGATCGAAGCGGTGTGGTCGACCTCGTTCCAGGCGACGAGGTCGGCCCGTGCGTCGCCGTCCACGTCGGCGAGGCGCAGCTGATCCTTGCCCTCGATGGTGAACTGCATGTAGGTGTTCAGGGTGCCGTTCACCATCGTTGCCGGACGAACCCAGAAGGTCGGCCGCAACGCCCGGGCGTCCCACTCGGTGACGATGGCCAGGATGTCGTCGGTGCAGTTGCCATCGAGGTCGGCGAGCAGGAACTCGTCGCGCCCGTAGGCGAGCGAGCTGCTGAGGACGTAGGGCAGGCCGGTCACGCCGGTGAACTCGCCGCCGTACGAGTAGGCGACCCGAACCGAGCCCGAGACCGAGTCGAACGAGACGAGATCCTTCTTGCCGTCACCATCCATGTCGCCCAGGCGGCAGGTCTTGCCGAGACAGAAGCTCGCGCTCCAGACGCCGTCGGGCCGGAACGTACCGTCGGTCTGACCCAGCGCCACGTGGACCGAGCCTCGCAGTGACGAGCTCGCCGTGTCTTCGTAGACCGACACCAGATCGGCGCGGCCATCGTCGTTCACATCGCCCAGGAGCGAGTAGCGATCGTCGCGGCGTCCTTCGCCGATCGCTTCGATCGAGAGTGCGTAGAAGCCGGGAACGCGGATCGGGCCGTGCAGCAGGCGGTTCGCCGCGGCCACGTCGCCCTTGGAGAGCTCCCACCGCTGGCCCACCTCGAAGCCCTCGGGCAGTGCGGTGCGCACGGACATCGTCTTCAGCTCGACCGTGTACGGGTTGTCGGGGTGCCCGTTGCAGGTATCGGGCTTGTCGTCGCCGTCCGAGTCGATGCCGCCGATGTGCTGGTATACGCAGCCGTCGGGCAGGCCCTGGCTGGTGTCGACGTCACCGCTCACGCCCGGGATCGGGCAGCACATCTTGCGTCCGAAGTCGGTGTCGCCGTAGTGCATGATCGAGTTGAAGTTGTAGTCGCCAAAGAGATCACCACTCTTCTCGTACTGGCTGCGACCGCTGCTCTTGACGTTCCACTCGTAGTACTTGACGTGCTTGCTGCGGTCGGTGCGCGACTGCTCGTGGTAGAGGCCGAGCGCATGACCGATCTCGTGCATCACGATGCCGTGGTGCTGCACCACCCGGCCGGTATCGGGGTCCTCGGCGAAGAAGCAGCCGTCGGCGAGCCGCACCTCGCGCACGTCGCTCCCGATGAGTCGCTCGAGCTGGCCCGGGCGTCCGATGCCCGTCGCGTAGCAGCGGCTGTCGTGGGGCTTGAACCGGATCCGGATGTCGGCGCTCGGGTTCTCCTCGAAGGTGTAGTCGCTCTTGGCCTCCCACTCGGCGATCGCCTCCTCGATCTCGTCGAGCTGGGCCCAGGTGAAGCCCGAAGCGATCGAGTAGGGGACCACCGGGCCCCAGGCCGCGCCGGAGTTGATGGCTGCGGTGGGCACGGGCTCGTTCGGGTCGGGGGCGGGGCGCGTGCCCCACTCGAACTCGACCTCGGTCAGCATCACGTTGGTGGTGCCCGTGCGGTAGAGCGTCAGCTCGACGCTGCTGCCCTCGAGGCCGAGGCCGGCGTACGAGCCGTCGGGGAGCTGGGTGCCCGAGATCTGGACGATCTCCTTCACGGTGCCGGTGCCGAGGTTCAGCGGGTGCACGACGACGTCGTCGCCGACGCGGATCTCCGCACGATCGGGATAGACCCCGTTCGGCATGGTGCGCAGGTCGAGGCGCACCGTGTCGATCGTCCTCACGCCGTCGAGGTGGAAGGTGATCGTCGGATCCGACGCCCAGGCCACGGTGCCGGGCTGCGACCAGACGATGTAGCCCGTCTCGGTCGGGGCAGGGGACTGCCCGTCGGTGAGCAGCCCCGTGCCGCCGCTGAGCGCGGCGCCGGGTGCGCCCTGTGTGCCGTCGCCGTACTCGGTGTCGTACATGATCCAGTGCGAGCCATCGGTCATGTCGTAGCTCTCGACCCGGAGCGGCACGGGGTCGGTGACGGTGGCCTGCCACTCGCGGAGCTCGGCGAGGGGAAAGATGACGTCGCCCTGGTAGACCGCCCGCATTCCCTCGAGCTGGTAGGTGGCCCAGCGCGGGCCACCGGGCGAAGGGATCCAGCCCTCTTCTTCGCCGTACTCGCCGGGGCAGCTGCCGTTGCCGAGCGTGGCCAGCAGAATCACGATCAGTCCCACCAGCTGGCGGAGCAGACCTCCTCGCGTCTCTCGTGCCTTCGTCTCACATCGTCGGTTCGGGGTGTCCATCTCGAGCTCCTCGTCGGAAGGCGCGGTGGCGCCGGTTCTGCAAGGAGGTCTTCGAGGCGGGCCGAATCGGATCAGAGGGAGCCCATGATCTCGGACGCACTGTCCGGGGCGGGCGTAAGTATCTGTAAACGTGAGAGAAATTCAGGCCCGGCTCGGCGCCGCGGTGGCGATGAGCCTCCGCTTCCAACTCGAATCGCAAGCAGGCAACGCGGATACCTGGATGTGTTGGCGCGTCTGGGCGGTGCGAGCGGGTCGCCGCGGTCAGGCGCCGGTCACGACGTCTCCGTAATTGCCGGGCGTCTCGCCCGTCCCGCCGCCTGGCTCCGTGTCGCCGATGCCGATCGCCGACTGGTCGGTGAGCACGCTGCCGCCATCCCCGCCGAACGAGCCGGAGAGCGTCGGA
>JAAUYD010034925.1_pt1 | contig 23285 bp, 19 predicted proteins | sample 7278101 | NCBI WGS metagenome assembly JAAUYD01 (sample SAMN14350128, study PRJNA611818) | marine sediment metagenome | isolation source: surface marine sediment (0.6m) | place: French Polynesia: Moorea | collected 2018-08
CGGACAGCGACGGTGCTCGTCACCGCCGCCCTGGTCTTCGCAGCATGCGGAGACGATGACGACGACGACGCGACCAGCGACACAGCAGCAGCGGACGACGGCGACGGAGCGGCAGCGGACGGCGACGGCGACGGTTGCACCGTCGGCGTGTCGTGGAACAACTACCAGGAAGAGCGCTGGGCCAAGTGGGACGAGCCGGCGCTGCAGGCCGCGATCGAGGCCGGTGGCGGCACGTACATCTCGAACGACGCCAAGTCGTCGGTCGAGACCCAGGCCAGCAACCTCGAGAACCTGATCTCGCAGGGCGCCAACGTGATCGTCGCCCTCGCTCAGGACGGCGTGGCCATCAAGCCGGCGGTCGCGGCGGCGATCGAGCAGGGCGTCCCCGTCATCGCGTACGACCGCCTGATCGAGGACGAGCAGGCGCTCTACATCACGTTCGACAACGTGAGGGTCGGCGAGATGGAGGCCGAGGCCGTGCTCGAGGTCGTGTCCGAGGGCAACTTCGTGATCATCAAGGGCAACGCCGCCGACGCCAACGCCGACTTCCTCCGCGAGGGCTACACCAACGTCGGCATCCCGCCGGTGGGCGAGAACAGCGACACGATCACCATCGTCGGTGAGACCTACACCGACAACTGGGATCCCGCCATCGCCCAGACGAGCATGGAGCAGTTCCTGACCGCCAACAACAACGAGGTCGACGCCGTGCTCTCCGAGAACGACGGCATGGCCGGTGGCGTGATCGCCGCGCTCGAGGCGCAGGGTCTCGCCGGTCAGATCCCGGTGTCGGGCCAGGACGGCGACCAGGCCGCGCTCAACCGCGTGGCGCTCGGCACGCAGACCGTGAGCGTCTGGAAGGACGCCCGCGAGCTCGGCACCGCGGCCGGCAGCGCCGCCATCGAGCTGTGCAGCAACCCCGAGGCGTCGGCGGTGAGCGGCACAGCGCCGTTCACCACGCCGGGCGGCATCGACATCACGTCGATCCTGCTCGAGCCGATCCCGATCAAGCAGGACAACCTCGACATCGTGATCGACGCCGGCTGGATCAGCCAGGCCGACGCGTGCGCGGGCGTCGAGGCGGGCGCGGTGGCGGCCTGCGGCTGAGCCACCACGTCATCCACAACTGAACACCTGAGTCGACGCGCCCCCCGCCGCCGGTGGGGGGCGCGTCGGGTGTTCTCCGCCAGGCCGCGGATCTGGCAACATCCACTCACCCGACGTACACGACGAGATCCCCCGGAAAGAGCACGCGCATGAGTCAGGCCGCCGCCGGCACCGCCCCACCCGCCACGACGAAGCGCTCGTGGCGTGAGCTCGTCAGGGCCTCGGAAGTCGACACCCGCTTGTTCGGCATGATCATCGCCCTCGGCGTGATCTGGATCGGGTTCCACCTGATGTCCGACGGGAAGTTCATCACGTCGCGCAACCTCTGGAACCTGTCGGTCCAGAGCACCTCGATCGCGATCATGGCGACCGGCATGGTGTTGATCATCGTGACCCGCAACATCGACCTGTCGGTCGGCTCCTTGCTGGGGTTCCTCGGCTACACGATGGCGCTCGTGCAGACCGACGGACAGATCTCGGTGTTCGGCCTCGACTGGACGATCGACGGCCTGCAGGGCAAGTGGTTCACCTGGCTCGTCGCGCTCGCCGTCGGCGTCCTCCTCGGCGCCTTCATCGGCGGGATCCAGGGCTATCTCGTCGCCTATGTCGGCGTCCCCGCGTTCATCGTCACGCTCGGCGGGTTCCTCGCCTGGCGCGGTGTCATCTTCCGCACCGGGGGCAAGCAGGGTCAGACCCTCGCCCCACTCGACGACACGTTCCGCTACCTCGGGGGCGCACCCGAACGCTCGCTCGGCGACTGGAGGAGCTGGCTGCTCGCCCTCGTCGCATGTGTCCTCATCGTCGCCAGCATCGCAATGGCCCGCCAGCGGCGGCGACGCCACGAGCTGACGATGCGCCCGTTCGGGCTCGACGTCGCGTTCGCCGTGGTCGGCTGTCTCACGGTCCTGCTCGGTGTCTGGCTGATCGCGATCGGCTACGACTCGCCGGTCTCCGGCGACCCGGTCGGCGTCGCCTATCCCGTCCTCATCCTGATCGGCGTGACGCTCGGGATGTCGTACCTCGCCCGCCGGCGACGCTTCGGCCGCTACGTCTACGCATACGGTGGCAACCCCGAAGCCGCCGAGCTCGGCGGCATCAACACCCGCAAGACGATCACCTACACGTTCATGCTGATGGGGGCGCTCTGCGCGCTGAGCGCCGCCATCCAGACCGCCCGCCTCAACTCGGCCACGACGAACCTCGGCGTCCAGAACGAGCTCGACGTCATCGCCGCCGCCGTCATCGGCGGCACGTCGTTCTCGGGCGGCATCGGCACGATCCCCGGCGCCGTGGTGGGTGCGGTGGTCATGCAGTCGCTGCGCTCGGGCATGTCACTGCTCAACATCGACTCGCCGACCCAGGACATCGTGGTCGGCATCGTGCTCGTCACCGCCGTCGCGATCGACGCCCTGCTGCGACAGTCCCGCCGCAACGCCGTGCTCGGGGCGCTGGCGGTGGGCGCCGTGCTCGCCGGCATCGTCATCCAGACCGGGCGTCCGTGAGCGAGAAGGAGCCATCGACATGAGCGAAGCCGCCACCTCGACCGCCACCGCCACCGAACCGCGCGGCACGCCGCTGTGCGAGATGCGCGACATCAGGGTCTCGTTCGGCGGCCTGCATGCCGTCGACGGCGTCACGATCGACCTCTACCCCGGCGAAGTCGTCGCGCTCGTCGGCGGCAACGGCGCCGGCAAGTCGACGCTGGTCCACACGCTCGCCGGTGCCCACGCCGCCGACTCGGGTGAGATCCGCATCAACGGCGAGCTCGTCGAGATCCAGAACCCCCGCGACGCCCGCCACCACGGCGTCGAGGTGATCTACCAGAAGCTCGCGCTCGCCGACAACATCGACGCCGCCGGCAACGTGTTCCTCGGGCGCGAGCTCCGCAGCCTCACCGGCGCGCTCGACGACGAGGCGATGGACGCCGCCACCGCGCGCGTGATGAGCCGCCTCAACCCGCGCTTCAAGAACCTCAAGACCGCGGTCCGGTCGCTGTCGGGCGGTCAGCGCCAGTCCGTGGCGATCGCCCGCGCCGTCCACTTCAACGCCAAGATCCTCATCATGGACGAGCCGACCGCGGCGCTCGGGCCGGCCGAGACGGCACAGGTGCGCGAGCTCGTCGAACAGCTGCGGGCGGAGAACATCGGCATCTTCCTCATCAGCCACGACATCCACGACGTGTTCGACCTCGCCGACCGCATCAGCGTGATGCTGCAGGGCAAGCTCGTCGGCACGGTGAACAAGCACGATGTCACCAAGGACGACGTCCTGGCGATGATCATCGCCGGCAAGCAGCCCGGCGAGGCATCCTCCGAGGAGCTCGCCGAGCTACACGATTGATGATCGGGCTTCGCCGCTGATCAACAGGCTGCGCATGACCGGCCAAGCCGGATCGGCTGCGCCTGCCGAGCTCGGCCCAAGCCGCCGGCGCGACGCAATCGGCCGGAGACATGAGCCGCCCCACGACGCGACCGCCGAGCCGGCTCGGCTGCTCCTGCCGAGCTCGCCGCCTCCGCTCCGCTCCGACGCTCACCCGCCTCGCCGACGCGACGCGATCGACCGGAGACATGAGCCGCCCCGCGACGCGATCGCCAGCCGGCTCGGCTGCTCCTGCCGAGCTCGCCGCCTCCGCTCCGCTCCGACGCTCGCCCACCGCGCCCGTGCGACGCGATCGACCGGAGACATGAGCCGCCCCACGACGCGATCGCCAGCCGGCTCGGCTGCTCCTGCCGAGCTCGCCGCCTCCGCTCTGCTTCGACGCTGCGAGCCCTCCGGGCTCGGCCCACCCCGCCGACGCGATGCGATCGACCGGAGACATGAGCGCCGCCCGACGCGATCGCAAGTCGGATCGCCGGCGCGACGCGGTCGGCCGGTGACATGATCGCTGCGCGACTGCCGCACGACGCGGGCGCCGAGGGCGTCAGCCGCCGGCGAGGGTGGCGAGGTGGCGCCAGCGGGGAACCACGACATCGTCGATCACCGTCCGTCGATCGGCCGGCGCCGTGCGCGCCGCTTCACCCCACAACGCCCGACCGACCATGAAGCCCGCGGCACCACCCTCGACCGCGGCAGCCACCTGCTCGGCGAACGAGTCGAACGACCCGCCGCCCGACAGCAGTGTCCACGGCTGATGACATCGCTCGGTGACACGAGCGCACGCGGCCACCCGCGCCCGGCGATCGCTCACCAGGCCCGGATCGACGGGGAACGGCAGCTTCAGCAGCTCGGCTCCGAGCTCGGCGAACCGCTCGACGGTCGCCAGCACGACCCCCTCGCGGTCGGCAGGGTCGTCGAGTCCCCAGAACAGTGGCTCGAGCACCAGCGGCAGGCCGGCGGCGCGGCATCGGGCGAGCACGTTGCGGGCGACGGCGGTCTGGGTGTCGGCCAGCTCGGCGTCGGGCCGGTACGGCAGCAGCAGCTTCGCAGCCGACGCGCCCGCCGCCGCAGCCTGCTCGGCCGACCACCCGTCGAGCACCGATGTCGGCTGCGCGCCGGGGTCCGCGAGATAGCCCTGCGACTCGAGCGCGGCGATGAACCCGACGCCAGGTGCCACGGAGCCGTCGTCGACGAGCTGCGGGATCGAGTACTCGGGTTCGAGCATCACGCCGGTCGCATGCGGCGAGATCGCACGCACGAGCTCCCGCTTGATGTCGGTCATGGTCTCCGTCGCGACCGAGTCGGGATCGTCGGGCTGCAGGAAGACGCGCAACGAGTCGCGATGATCGACGGCGAGCACGCGGAACCACCCCGCGTCGTCGCGGACGTCGTCGAGGCTCACGTCGTCGGCACGACCGGGAGGCTCCAGGCGCCCGCGTCCCAATCCGCCTCGATCCACGTGTGCTCGGCGTGGAAGCACGGAGGCGTCCGCCGCTCGTCGAGCTCGAGGTCGCCGGCGAGGTAGTTCAGGAAGTACATGTTCGAGCCCGGCGACGCCACCGAGGTGTGGTACCCCTTCGGCACCAGCGCGACATCGCCGTCGCCCGCGACGATCACCTCGTCGAGCTCGTCGCCGGGCCCGTGGCCGTCGGTGAAGTTGCGGTGCAACACGTAGCCCTCGGGCCGATCGAGCCGGAAGTAGTAGACCTCCTCGAGGTACGGCGAGCCCTCCGAGCCGTCGTGGCGGTGCGGCGGCCAGCCCGCCCAGGTCCCGCGCGGCACGTACACCTCGTAGAGGATCAGGTGCTCGGCCGGCAGCGGGTGGGCCAGGGCGTGCACGACCTGGCGGTAGGAGGTGCCACCGCCACGGATCTCGCTGCGCATCTCCGACGGCTCGAAGACGCGTGTCGGCAGCCTGCCCTCGGCGGGCGCCGAACCGACCGACACCGTCACCGCCGAGTCGGTCTCGACCACGTACTCCACCCCCGGCGGCACGTACACGATGCGGCCGACCTCGTCGAACACCGACGACCGGCCGACGTCGACGGTCAGACCGTCGACGAGCACGCGACCGGCCCCGCTGAGCGTGACGATGGCGGTCTCGCGTCCCGCGACGAGGCCGCGGTTCGGCCTGCCCGCACGGACGTCGACCACGGCGAACGCGAGGTTCGCCCAGCCCGCCGACTCGGGGGTGACGTCGATCACGGTCCCCGGTCCGCCCGCCGGCCGGATCGGTTCGGTGCGTGCTGCATTGCTCATGTCATCCCTCCGTGCCGAGGCGCTCCTCCTTGAAGCGCTCGAGGATCAGTCTGGTGGTGAGTGGGGTCGTACCGAGCCGCTCGCTGGTGATCGCGGTCGACAGCGTGGTGTCGTAGGGGACGACACCACGCTCCATGCCACCCGGCTCGGGCGGCCCGTACCGCAGGAGCGAGCGATCGAGATCGAACACGTCGCACGTCAGCTCGGCCAGCTGTCGCCGGGTCACGGGCTCGGCGCCGCAACAGTGGAAGACGCCGGTCGCACCGATCGCTGCGATTCGGTGCATCACGCGGCCGCACTCGCTGGCCAGGCTCGGCGTCGCGACGTTGTTGATGTCGGGCGCCTCCCAGACGGTGAACGTCCGGCCCTCGGCGAGCGCGTCGACGATCGACGCGGCGAGGTACCCGAATCCGCGGTCCTGACGCCTGACGGTCGTCGGTCGCGCCAGGTGGTGGCCCTGCACGGCCGAGACGCGGGCGACCGCCCCCCGGGTCGCGAGGTGTCGAACCGCCTCCTCGCTGGCGAGCTTCAGCACGCCGTAGAGCGTGGTGGGGTTCGGGGGCGTGTCCTCGGCGGCCGGGCCTTGCGTGCCGTCGAACACCCAGTCGGTCGACACCAGGATCAGCAGCGCCCCGACCCGGTTCGCGGCGTCCGCCAGCGTCTCGGTCGTGCCCACGTAGCACTGCCACGCGAGGCGACGGTCGGCGTACATGAGGTCGTGGTCGTTGAGGATCATCGAGTGGACGATGACGTCGGGTCGCCGACGTTCGACGCTCGCGATGACCGCCGCCGGGTCGAGCACGTCGAGGCGCTCGAGCGACAGCCGGGGGTCGGGGTGGTCCGACCGGACCGGGCAGTGCACGTCCGCGCCCTCGGCTGCGAACGCCGCTGCGATGTTCGAGCCGACGAAGCCGGTCGCGCCGGTGACGTATGCCCGCATCATCCGATGTCGTCGACCCGAACGAGTCGCGACTCGCGCACCGACAGGCCGGCGGCGAGCCCGAGCACGAGCGGTGCCCGGCCGTCGGCGAGCGAGACCGGCGTGGGCGTGCCGTCGCGCACCATCGAGAGGAAGGACTCCCACTCGGCCAGATACGACGGGATGTAGCGGTCGAGGAAGAAGTAGGGCACGGTCGAGAGCTGCCCGCCATCGGCGTTGCGGTACACGCTGGTGGTCGTGAGCGGGTTGTCCGACGCGGCCATACCACCCGAGCCGAAGACCTCGACCCGCTGGTCGTAGCCGTAGACGGCCTGGCGTGAGTTGTCGATGGTGGTGATCGCCCCGTTCTCGTGACGCATCGCGACGACCAGCGTGTCGTAGTCGCCGGCCTCGCCGATCGCGGGATCGACGCGTACCGAGGCGTGCGCGAACACGTCGACGACCTCGCTGCCCGTGACGAACCGAGCCATGTCGAAGTCGTGGATGGTCATGTCGAGGAAGATGCCGCCCGACACCTCGATGTACGACACCGGCGGAGGCGCAGGGTCGCGGCTCGTGATCCGGACGAGGTGCACGTCGCCGACGTCACCGTCGGCGACGCGATCACGGACGAGGCGATGGCTGGGATCGAAGCGTCGGTTGAACCCGACCTGCACGGGGATGCCGGCGGCGTCGGCGGCTGCGATCCCGCGGTCGACCTGGTCGAGCGCCAAAGACAGCGGCTTCTCGATGAACACCGGCTTGCCGGCCGCCGCTGCCTGCACGAGCAGGTCGATGTGCGTGTCGGTCGACGAGCAGATCGCGACGGCGTCGACCTCGGGGTGTTCGATCAGCTCGTCCGGCGACGCCGCAACCGCTGCGTCGTACCTGGCGCCGGTGCGTTCGGCTGCCTCGCCGACGACGTCGTAGACCGCGCCGAGCGTCAGTCCGTCGATGCGCCCCGACAGCAGGTCGGCGTGCATGACGCCGATCCGCCCGCAGCCGAGCAGGCCGATTCGCAGTGGTGTGGTCATGGCGTCCTCTCCTCCAGACGGCTCACGATCCGATCGCCGATCCGTTCGACGCGGTAGGCGCCGATCGGCTCGCGGGCCGGCCGGCGCATGGCCGCTCCGGTGCGAGCGTCGAATCGGGCGTTGTGCTTCGGGCACTCGATCTGCCCGTCGACGATCGCACCTCCGGCGAGGTGGACCTGCTGGTGACTGCAGAGCCCGTCGCACAGCGCGAACTCGTCTGCGGTCACCCTGCCGAGCACATAGGTGCGACCGCCGACGTCGAACCGCCGCAGCTCACCGACGTCGAGCGAGTCCGCCGCACCGAGATCGACGGCACCGTCGGGTCCGTGGGCCCAGTTGGTCTCGCCCACCGTGATGCGGTGCCGGGGTGCGCCGGCCACGTCGGGAACGTCGAGCGGGATCTCGTACGCAGGGTCGCGTCGCTGGCGTGCGAGCGTCGTGAAGATCTGGCGGTACGCCGCCGGCGTCGAGGGGACGGCAGGCGCGAGCTGGTCCTTGATCTCGTCGTGGAGCGCGGGAAGAGCGTGGTACGGCACGCTCGGGAACATGTGGTGCTCGACGTGGTAGTTCATGTTCAGGTACAGGAAGCGGAGCAGCGGGTTCATGTACACCGTGCGCGTGTTGTAGCGGTGGTCGAGCACGTTCTCGCGCATGCCCGCGTGCTGGGTGATGCCGAAGAAGACCATCAGCCACGCCCCGTAGATCGTCGGGAGCCCGACGAACAGGAGCGGCACGACGGACCACCACCAGAGGCTGGCGAACGCCGACGCGGCGACGATGCCGACGAACACGCGGGACTCCCACACGACCCGGCGGAGCTCGGTGTCCGGCACGAAGTCGGCGGCCTCGTCGTCGATCCGACCGAACGAGTGCTCGACGAGCCGCCGGAACATCTGCGCGCCGCCCCGGAGGTGGGTGTAGGCCAGCACCGTGCGGACGAGGTCGGGCGGCCGCTGGAACACGATCTCGGCGTCGCGACCGACCACGAGGGTGTCGGTGTGGTGGCGGTAGTGCGACCACCGCCAGACGGTCGGGCCACGCCACAGCAGGAACGACGCGAGGTAGTAGACGGCGTCGTTCGCGCGACCCGACCTGAATGCGGTGCCGTGCCCGCACTCGTGCCACCGGGCGTCCGCCGCACCTCCGGCGAGCGCGCCGTACACCACGAACGCGGGAAGCGACCACCACGACCAGAGCGACACGTACGCCACCACGGCCGAACCGACGAGCAGGAGCAGCCAGACCATCGTGTCGACCGCCGCCCGGCCGTCGGATCGCGCCTGCAGCTCACGCAGGCGCCCGTCGGCGATCTCGGGGAGGAACCACTCGGCGTTCGCCAGGCCTCGCTCGACGGCGACGAGCGACGAGTCGCCCGTCAGGCCGTAGTCGACGACGGTCACGGGACCGGCTCGTCGATCGGCGGTGGCAGCGGCCAGTTCCCGGCCCCGAGCACGGTCTGGTCGTAGTCGATGATCGAGCCGGTCATCATGCCCGCTTCGTCGCTGAGCACGAAGGCCAAGGTGCGCGCCAGCTCGTCGGGCTTGATGAGGCGACCGAACGGGCGGTCCGCTTCGGCCCGCTCGAGCCAGTCGTCGCCGCCGTCGTGGTACTTGCGCTGGATCGCGTCCTCGCCGGGGGTGTCCATCCAGCCGGGGTTGACGGTGACGACGCGGACGTGGTGGCGCATCAGCTGGAACGCCAGCGACTTCGTCATCGTCATCAACGCGCCCTTCGACACGCTGTAGGCGGTGATGAACTCGGGGCCGCCGTACCCGGCGACGCTGCCGACGTTGACGACCGACGCCGGGAGCTGGTTGCGGCGTGCGATGCGGGCCACGCCCTGCGTCAGCAGGAACGGCGCCCGGACGTTGACCGCCATCATCGAGTCCCAGAAGTCGGCGGTGGTCGTCCACACGTCGCCCCGGTCGGTGATCGCGCCGCAGTTGGCGAGGCAATCGATGCGGCCGAAGCGGTCGTCGGCGGCGTCGAGCAGCGACTGCACCGCATCGGCCGATCCGAGGTCGGCCGGGACGAAGGCTGCGTCACAACCGAGCACGCCGAGCTCGTTCACGACCGCACCGCCGCGCTCGGCATCGCGGCCCGTGACCACCGCGCCGGCGAGACCGTCGGTGGCCATGTTCACGAGCAGGGTCCGGCCGAGGCCCTGCGTCGAGCCGGTGACGAGCGCCGTCTTGCCGTCGAACCGGGCCATCACCAACCCACCCGCTGTGCCGCCTTGCCGGCGTCGAGCTCGGCGCGGGCCGCGAGCACCTCGTCACGCGTGCTGACCTCGGGCACGCCGACCTCCCAGAACGACCCGCCCTCGGTCCACGTGTACGCGTCGGTGCTGAGCGCGATGACGGTCGTGCGGTCGTTGCCTCTGGCGCGCTCGAACGCGGCTTCGAGTTCGGCAACGGTCGAGACCCGCTCGGTGCGGCACCCCATGGCCTCGGCGTGGGCGGCGAAGTCGACGCGCACCTCCTCGACGATGTTGGCATCGGCGATCAGGTTGTTGAACGGCACGCCGCCCTGGCCGGTCTGCAGCCGGTTGATGACGGCGAAGCCGCCGTTGTCGCACACGATCACGATCAGCTTGTGGCCCGAGAGCACCGAGCTGTAGAGGTCGCTGTTCATCATGAGGTACGAACCGTCGCCGACGAAGACGACCACCTCCCGATCGGGTCGTGCCATCTTGGCGCCCCAGCCACCCGAGATCTCGTAGCCCATGCACGAAAAGCCGTACTCGGCGTCGAAGGAGTGCACGACGTCGGAGCGCCAGCCGTTCACGAGCTCGCCCGGGAAGCCGCCGGCCGCGGTGAGGGCGTAGGTCGACTCGTCGGCGAGGCGGTCGACCGCTCCGACGACCTGGGCGTACGTCGGCAGCCCGCTGTCCGAGCCGCCGTCGGCAGCCGCGATCTTGTCGATGTAGGCGTGGTACTGGGCGGCCTCCGAGGCGCAGGTGGCGGACCACGAGTCGTCGGCGCGGAAGCCGCCCAGTGCGGCGCTGAGCTCGGCGAGCGTCTCACGGGCGTCACCGACGAGCGGCATCGCGAGGTGCTTCGTGGCGTCGAATCGCGCCGTGTTCAAGCCGATGATCTTCGCCCTCTCGAACACGGTCCACGAGCCCGTCGTGAAGTCCTGCAGCCGGGTACCGACCGCGAGCACCACGTCGGCTTCTGCGGCGAGTGCGTTGGCGGCCGTGCACCCGGTCACGCCGATCGTGCCGGCGTGGAGCGGGTGGGACTGCGGCACCGACGTGCGGCCGGCGACGGTCTCGGCGACCGGGATGTTGTGGCGCTCGACGAACGAGCGCAGCTCGTGCTCGGCGTCGGACCAGTGGGTGCCACCACCTGCGATCACGAGCGGCTTCTCGGCGGCGGCGAGCGCCGCGGCCGCCCGCTCGAGCTCGCTGCGGTCGGGCCGTGGCCGGCGCAGCTCGTGGACGCGCTCGTCGAAGAACGCGATCGGGTAGTCGTAGGCCTGCGCCTGCACGTCCTGTGGCAGGCCGACGAACGCAGGGCCGCAATCCGACGGGTCGAGCATCGTGTTGACCGCATGGGGCAGCGACTGGACGACCTGCGCCGGGTGCGTAATGCGGTCCCAGTACCGCACGACCGGCCGGAAGGCGTCGTTGACGGTGTCCGACGGCGCGTCGAAGCGCTCGACCTGCTGCAGGACGGGGTCGGGGATGCGCGACTGGAACGTGTCGCCGGCGAGCAACAGGACCGGCAGCCGGTTGGCCATCGCCACGCCGGCCGCCGTGACCATGTTCGTCGCCCCCGGACCGATCGACGACGTCGCGACCATGATCTGCCGTCGCTTCGAGGCCTTCGCATGACCGACGGCGGCGAGGGCCATCCCCTGTTCGTTCTGACCGCGCCACGTCGGCAGCTCGTCGCGGTGCTGTTCGAGAGCGTGCCCGAGGCACGTCACGTTGCCGTGCCCGAAGATCGCGTACACGCCGGGGAAGAGCGGGACGCGTTCGCCGTCGACGACGGTGCGCTGCGCGATGAGGTAGCGGACGATCGCCTCGGCGGTGGTGAGTCGAACGGTGTCCATCAGGCATCCTCCTGTCGGATCGAGGTGACCGTCTCCCACGAGCCCGACTCGCACGAGCGCAGCCAGGCGTGCTGGAAGCTGACGTACTCGACCGCCTGCGCGAACCCGGGCTCGTGCTGCTCGCCGGCGGCGACGGCGGTGAGGAACTCGTGGTTCTCGATCACCTTCAGGTCCTCGTAGCCGATCGAGTTCGCATCGCCGGGAACGAAGTGCCCGTGGAACGGGTAGCGATCACCGGCGTAGACCTTCGTGTACCCGCGCGGAGCGGTGCCGGTCTCGTCGACGAGGAAGACGTCCATCTCGTTCATCGTCTCCAGATTCCAGCGGAGCGCGCCCTTCGTGCCGTACACGTCGAAGGCCATCTGCGACTCGGGACCGATGATCGCGCGCGACGACTCGAACGTTCCACGCGCGCCGTTGTCGAACACGACCATCGCGGCTGCGTAGTCCTCGTTCGTGACGGCCCCGGTCGGGTCGTCGGGCCGGCCGCGGTCGTAGTGGGTCCCGCCGGCCCTGGGCAGGGGGCGCTCCTTGATGAACGTCTCCTGCGTGCCTGAGACCGACGTGATCGGGCCGACGAGCATGTGAGCGAGGTCGACGGCGTGGGAAAGGATGTCCGACGAGACGCCGTGGCCGGCCTCGTCGACGAGGAACCGCCACGAGAGCAGACCCATCGGGTCGGCGCCGTACATCGAGAAGAAGCGCCCCCGGTAGTTGGTGATCTCGCCGAGCGCACCGCTCTCGATGAGCTGCTTCGCGTGCTGCACGAGCGGCGCCCACCGGTAGTTGTAGCCGACGCCCGTCACGACGCCGGCTCGGCGCGCGGCGGCATCGACGCGCACCGTCTGGTCGGGCTTGCCGCCGACGGGCTTCTCGCAGAACACCGCCTTGCCGGCGGATGCGGCCGCGCACGCCACCTCCTCGTGCAGCATGTTGGGCGCGGTCACGTACACGACGTCGACGTCGGAATGGTCGACCACCCCGTGCCACGAGTCGACCGACTCGCGGAACCCGAACCCGTCGGTCGCCTGCTCGCGCCGCCCGGCGACGTTGTCGCCGCAGACGACGAGGTCGACGTCGAACGTGCGGTCCGGGAAGAGCGACGAGATGCGGGCGGCGGAGCGGGAGTGGGCCTGGCCCATCCAGCCGAACCCGACGACACCCAGTCCGAGTCGCGGTCTCATCGGCGACCCCCTCGTGGCGCCGGCGGCAACGGCCGGTGAGCGTGCCCGACGCTCACGCCGCACCCCGTTCCGCCAGGAAGGCGTCGATCTCGTCGAGCGTCGGCATGTCGTCGGCGCACATCAGCCGTCCGGCGACGATCGCGCCGGCCGCGTTCGCGAAACGGACGATGCGCGCCGGGTCCCATCCCTCGAGGAGGCCGTGGCAGAACGCGCCGCCGAACGCATCGCCGGCGCCGAGCCCGCAGACCACCTCCACCGGGAACGGCGGGATCCGCTCTCGATCGCCCGCCTCGGTCGCGACCATCACGCCGTCCTCGCCGAGCTTGACCACGGCGACCTCGACGCCGATCGCCAGCAGCCGGTCGGCCGCCTCGTCGGGATCGGCCGTGCCGACGGCGATCTCGCACTCGGCGCGGTTGCCGATGGCGATCGTGACGTGCTCGAGCATCGGCGCGATCTGCTCGCGGGCGGCGGCGGGCGACGACCAGAACATCGGTCGCCAGTCGAGGTCGAGCACCGTGTGGGCGCGGCGTGCGCGCTCGCCGAGCACGCGGCGAACGGTGCCCCGGCTCGGCTCCCACGCGAACCGCGACGCCGGTACCCACAGGATCGGCACCGAGCGGGCCACGTCGAGATCGACGTCGTCGATCACCAGTCGCTGATCGGGGGCTTCCGGCCGCCGGTAGAAGAGGACGGTCGGATCCTCGGGTGGGTCGAGCTCGGCGAAGGCGAGCGGTGTGGGTAGCTCGGGGTCGGTGCGCACCCACCGCACGTCGACGCCGAACGTGTGCTCGAGCGCGTGACGCACGTAGGCGCCGAAGGGGTCGTCGCCGACCTTGGTGACCGTGGCGGCATGATGGCCGAGCCGTGCCGCGGCGACGGCGACGTTGGTCGACGTGCCGCCGATCGACTTCCGGTACGTCGTCACATCGGTCATCGACACGCCGAGCTGCTCGGCGTAGAGGTCGACGCTGACGCGCCCGATCGTGAGGAGCTCTGGAACCGTCACGATGCCGCGGGCGACTCAGTCGGGCGTGGTCAGGTCTTCGTGCCGGATCGTTCCCGCCGCCTCGAGCTCGTGCTCGAGCGCCTGGAGCTCGGCGCCGCCGGCCATCAGCTGGGTCAGCTCGTCGATCGAGATCTCCTCCTTGGCGAACGAACCCATCGACTGGCCGCGGTTGAGGATCAGGAAGCGGTTGCCGACCGGGTAGGCGTGGCGCGGGTTGTGCGTGATGAAGATCACGGCGAGGCCCTGGTTGCGAGCCTCGACGATGCGCTTCAGTACGACGCCGGACTGCTTGACGCCGAGCGCCGACGTCGGCTCGTCGAGGATGAGGACGCGGGCGCCGAAGTAGCCGGCGCGAGCGATGGCCACCGACTGCCGCTCGCCGCCGGAGAGTGTGCCGACGGGCTGTTCGGTGTCGCGGATGTCGATGCCCATCTTGGCCATCTCCTCCTTGGCGATCCGCTTCGCCTGCGGCTTGTCGATCCACTTCAGCGGACCGATGCGCTTCGTCGGCTCGGCCCCGAGGAAGAAGTTCCGCCACACCGACATGAGCGGCACCATCGCGAGGTCCTGGTACACCGTCGCGATGCCGTTCGACAGCGCGTCCCGCGGCGAGCCGAACCGCACCTCCTCGCCGTTCATCCGGATCGTGCCCTCGGTCTGCTGATGCACACCGGCGAGGATCTTGATCAGCGTCGACTTGCCGGCACCGTTGTCACCGAGCACGCACGTCACCTCGCCGGAGTTCACGAACGTGCTCACGTCGCGCAGGGCGATGATGTTGCCGTAGTACTTGTCGATGTTGTCGAGCTCGAGCAGGTGGTCCTCAGCCATGGAGGCCTCCTTCGTGGTTCGGATCGGTGAGCGTCGGCGTGGTGGCCGCACGCGGGCTCATCGGCGGATCCCCTCTGCCTTGAGTCGGATGAATCGGTTCGAGACCACGGCCAGCGCCAGGATCACGCCGAGGAACAGGAACCGCCAGTCGCTGTTCCAGCGGGCGCTCGAGATACCGATCAGGGGCATCGCCATGATCGCGGCGCCGACCGCACCACCGAAGACGGTCCCGTAGCCGCCGGTGAGCAGGGTGCCGCCGACGACGGCGGCGATGATGTACTCGAACTCCTCGCCGTCGCCGGTGTTGGCCTGGAGGGACTGGATCCGGAACGCGATCAGCAAGCCGACCAGCCAGGCGGCGAACGAGACGAGCATGAACAACTGGGTCTTGGTCCGGGCCGCCGGCACACCGACCTGGCGGGAGGCCTCCTTGTTGCCGCCGACCGCGTAGGTCCAGCTCCCGAACCGTGTGCGGGCGAGCACCCACACCATGACCGCCGTGAACAGGATGAACCAGAAGAGGCGGATCGAGGTCTTGGCGGGGGCGATCTCGGCGGCGATCTCCTCCTCGACGGTGAAGAGGAGCCGGAACGCCAACCCGACGACGACCGAGAGGCCGCCGACCATCAGCATCCGCGTGCCGAGCACGTCGGTGTCGTGATCAGGGTGACGGCGCTCGACGAAGCGGGTCGAGACGACCGCCCAGGCGAACAGCAGCACGCCCACGAACATGACCGCTGGGAAGAGAGCTGAGCGGAACTTCTCCGCCTCGGAGTCGACGAAGATCGTGACCGCGATGATCGCCGCTCCGAGGGCCATCGCCGACGTCGCGACGAATTTGGTGGCCGGGTTGATGCTCAACGAGGCCTGCGACGCGACCGCGAGCAGCATCATCCCGACTGCTGCCAACCCGACGAACAGGATGGCGCGCACGCCCTGGGTGGTGAACGGGAAGACGAGCTCGCGCTCCGATGACGAATCGATGATCAGCGCGACCACACCGGCCACCACGACGAGGCCGAGGCCGATCGCGATCCGGCGCGTCATCGCCTGACCGAGCTGCAGGCTGCCGCGGTCGGCGATCGGCTCGTAGCGCCACAGGGCGAAGCCGTGGAGGCCGACGATCACACCGGCGGCGATCACGACACCGAGCACGATGTTGGCGCCGGATCCGTCGGTCACGTGGAGGCCGATGCCGCCGCCGACACCGAGCGCCAGTCCGACGAGGAACTGCGGCAGGCCGGCAGGATTGAGGTGCTCGCGCCGTCGGAACCAGAGCTCGCACACACCGAGGACGATGATCACGAGCCCGAGCGCGATGAGCACGATGTAGAAGAAGTCACGGAGCTCGAACTGGTGGTCGTTGCGAGCCCACTCGGCGGCGAAGATCGGCCGCCAGAAGTCGAAGTCGGGGGCCTCGTCGGTGCGGCCGACCTGGATCTGGTCGACGAACCGCTTGGACAGGCCGAGCTTGAGCCCCTTCAGCGAGAAGAACGTGGCGAGCGTGATGATGAAGCTGGGCTGGCCCGTGCGTTCGACCATCGTGCCGTTCATGTAGCCGATGCCGAGCGCGACCGCGAGCGAGAGCGGGATCGCGATGAACAGCGGCAGCCCGAGACCGCCGAGGTCGCCGGTCTCCTTCACCAGCAGGATGATCAGGATGCCCATCGCCCCGGTCATCGCGCCGGAGGAGAGGTCGAACTCGCCGCCGATCATCAGCATCGACACGGCGACGGCCATGATGCCGAGGGTCGAGGCGATGTCGAGCCAGCCGAAGGTCTGGCCGACGGTCCCGAACGTGCCGGAGACGGCCCAGAAGAAGGTCCAGATCCCGGCGGCACCGATCAAGGCGCCGACCTCGGGCCGGACGAAGAGTCGTTGGAAGACCGATCGATAGGCGAGTCGCTCGTCGTCGGCCGGCGCGTGGGACCCGTCGTCAGCCGACGTCGAGACGTCGGCGGCTGGGTCGATGGAACTGTCGGTCTCGCTCACGTGCCCCCCTCTGGTTCGAGCGTGTCTGGTTGGCGCGGGTCGTCCGCGAGCGCGATCGGACGACGACGGGCCGTGCCGCAGACGGCGGGACCGGGCCGGGGCCCGGACCCGCCTCTGCGGTGAGTGGTGGTCGGATCAGCGAGTGCCCTGCTCGCTGAGCGCCAGCACGTCGGATGCGTTCTCGGGCGTGACGAAGCCCGGGCCGGTCAGCACCGGGAGACCGCCGCCGACGGTGTTCTGGTTGGTGACGTTCAGGAACAGGAACAGGACCGGCAGGTAGCCCTGCAGGTACTGCTGCTGGTCGACGGTGAACGCGATGTCGCCGGCCTCGATCGCGCCGAGCAGCTCGGGCGTGAGGTCGAACCCACCGATGGCGAGATCACGACCGAGGTCCTGCGCGGCGCGCAGCGCCGACATCGTGACGACGGGGCCGACGCCCAGCACAGCGTCGATGTCGGGGTCGGCGGCGAGGGCCGCGTTGATCGTGTTCTGCTGCTCGGTCGTGTCGGCGTCGAGGCCGACGAACTCGATGATCGTCTCGCCGCTGAACGTGCTCGCGAGGCCGTCGCAGCGCTCCTGGAGGCCGACGTTGCCCTGCTCCTGCTGGGCGCACAGCACCTTGGTGGCGCCCAGGTCGTTGAACCGGTTGCCGGCTCCCTGACCCGCGACGTCCTCCGTCTGGCCGACGTGCGTCAACGCACCGATGTTCTGGTAGTCGTTGGAGCCCGAGTTCAGCGTGATCACCGGGACGCCGTTGCCCACGGCGTCCTGGAGCGGTCCGACGAGTGCGTCGGGATCGGGCAACGACGCCGCGATGCCGTTGCTGCCCTCGGCGACCGCTGCCTCGATGTCCTGCACCATGACCTGGGCGTCGTTGACGCCGGGCTTCCACACGACGGTGACGCCGAGGTCCGCGGCTGCGGCGTCGGCGCCGCGCTTGACCACCGACCAGAACGGCCCGTCGTCGGAGTGCGTGATCATGTGGAACACGAGGTCCGAGCCCTGGGAGGCGTCGACCGTGTCACCGGAGTCGCCCGAGTCGCCCGAGTCGCCCGAGTCACCCGTGTCACCGGAGTCACCGGAGTCACCGGAGTCGCCCGAGTCGCCCGAGTCGCCGGAATCACCCGAGTCGCCCGAGTCACCGGAATCGCCGGAATCACCCGAGTCGTCTTCGACGGCGTCGTCGTCCGCGGTGTCGTCGTCGTCGCCGCCACAGGCGCCGGCGACCAACGCCAGCGCCGCGAGCGGCGCGATGATGGTACGCAGTTTCCTCATACGGGTATGTCCCCCTTGTTGTTGGTATCGGCAGTGATCGCCGAGGCGACCGACTGGAGAAACGCGACGCTGCGTGCGACGTCGCGACCTGGGCCCTCGCCGGCGGCCGGGAGGCCATCGGTGAGAGCGGCGTCTTGTTCGATCACGTAGTGACCGCGGTATCCGGTGGTCTCGAGCTGGCGGATCGTCGTCTCGATGGGAGCCTGCCCCTCGCCGAGCGACGGGAAGATCCCGGCCTGGACGGCCTCCATCAGCGTGAGCTCATCGCGATTGAGTGGCCCGACGTATTCGGTGGCCACGTCCTTCAGGTGCACGAGCGCGACTCGGTCGCCGTGCTCGACAGCGAATTCATACGGATCCAGCCCCCCAATGAGCATGTGCCCGGTCTCGAGCACGAAGGCGACACTACTCATTGCGACGACGCGCTCGATCTCCGGAGCGGTCTCGACGAGCGAGTCCACGTGGGGGTGGAACGCCTGGACGAGGCCGCGCTGCTCGCAGAGCTCGTCGATGTGCGCAAGGTTCTCTGCCATCGTGGACCACTGGTCGTCGGTCAGCTCGACGCGCTCCCAGTCGTCGGGGTCGGAGACGGCGCACGTGACGAAGCACGTGGCGCCCACGGCTGCGAGCAGGTCGGCCTCGGCAGTGGCAGACGCAAGCGTCTCGGCCGATCGTTCGGCGTCGTGGAGCACGAGGGCGTTGAAGCCACCGGTCAGGCGCATCCCGAACCGGTCGAGCAGGGCTCGCAGCTCGGACTCGTCGGTCGGGAGGTAGCCGACCGAACCGAGCTCGGTGGCGCGGAGGCCGAGCTCGGCCATCTCGCCGAGGACGCGCTCGACCGGGAGCTGTGCACCCCAGCCCGGCACTTCGCAGATCCCCCACGAGATGGGCGCAGAGCCCACCCGTTCCATGAAGCTGACGCTCACGTCCCCCTCGTCGCTGTTCCCCTCACCCCGTCCGGCCGTCGAGTCCCCACTCACGAGCCTGTTGGAGCGCTTCAACCGTTGAAGCGCTCCAATCATTGTGCTTGCATCGACAACTGTCAAGGGAGGGACGATGGTGAAGCCGACGATGGACGACGTCGCACGCAGGGCGGGCGTGTCGCGTGCACTCGTCAGCCTCGTCATGCACGAGTCGGAGAAGGTCAGCGACCGATCACGGATCGCGGTGCTGGAGGCGGCCGACGCGTTGGGCTATCGACCCAACCTGTCGGCGCGCCATCTCGCCAGCAAGCGGACCCGTACGTTCGGGTTGCTGATCAACGACCTGCACAACCCGTACTTCCCGAGCGTCGCCGACGGCATCAAGCGGTCGGCCGACTCGCACGGGTACCGGCTGCTCTTGAACAGCGCGTTCCTCAACGAACGCGACGAGCGGGCCGCGCTCGAGGGCTTCGTCGACCACAACGTCGACGGCGTGATCCTGACGGGCACCAAGGTGCCGCCGTCGTTCATCGAGCAGATCGCAGATGCCGTGCCGGTGGTGGTGGTGAGCCGGCCGATGCGATCGAAGCGGGTCGACACGATCAACAACGACGACCGGCTCGGTGCGCGCCTCGTCGTCGATCACCTGGTCGAGCTCGGGCACCGCGACATCTGCCACCTCGACGGCGGGCGTGGCGCGGGCGGCTCGCAGCGTCGCGCCGGCTACGAGGCGGCCATGCGCGCCCACGGCCTCGAACCGCACGTCGTGCCGGCGGCGTTCACGGAGGCTGCAGGCGCCAGGGCCGCCGCCAACGCGTTGAGCGGCGGACGTCGCGTCACGGCGATCTTCGCCGGCAACGACCTCAGCGCCGTCGGGGCGCTCGACGTGATCGACGATGCCGGTCTGGCGGTCCCGGGCGACATCTCGCTCGTCGGCTACGACAACACGTTCGTCGCCGCGCTCCGCCACATCGACCTGACCACGGTCGACCAGGGGCGTGAGTGCCTGGGCGAGCTGGCGGTGCGCGCCCTGCTCGAACGGATCGAGGAGGGCCGAACGGTGGCCACCCACCAGGTCACCCCACCGACGCTCGTCGCCCGTGGCACGACCGCTCCTCCGCCAGGGTGAGGTCGACTCGTGTGCGTCGGTTCGGGTGAGCTCAGGCCGAGCGACGACGCTCGACGAGCGCTGCGACCAGTCCGTCGAACTCGGCGGGCTCGAGGTCTCGTTCGAGCGCGTCGGTCATGATCGCCGCGTGCGACGGCGGCGTCAGGCCGTCGAGCGGCGGGTCGTTGTCGAGATTGGTGGGGAACGCGTAGCCGTCCGCGGCGGCGACGACCACGTTGGCGACCGCCCGCTCGGACATGCCACGGCGCCGCTGCCGCAGCACCGGGTAGACCGTGCGGCTCATCGTGATGCGATCCATCGTCTCCATCGCCCGCCCCATCGGCGACGAGATCTGGAGCAGGTTGGCCATCCGCTTGACGTCGCTCGTGACGTTGGAACCAGCCGCATGGAAGAGCGCCGGGTTGAACACCACCACGTCGCCCTTGTGCACCGGCAGTTGCGTCCGGTGCTCGTCGAAGTAGGCGACGAAGTCCGGTCGCCGCCAGGCCAGGTAGCCGAGCTCGTACCGCTGGGAGTACGGGAGGTACATCGTCGGCCCCGACTCGACGGGCATGTCGCAGTGCGCCACCGCACCCTGCAAGGTGAGCATCGGCGACAGCCGGTGGGCGTGCGCCGGGAAGTCCGCTGCTTCGTCGTCGGTCATGAAACCGAGGTGGAAGTCGCGGTGGGGCTGCTGGGCCTCGCCGCCGGGATTGACGACGTTGATCTGCGAGGAGATCTGGTAGCCCGGCCCGAGCCACGACTCGGCCGCGAGCGCGACCATGTCGTTGGCGTAGTAGTCGACGAAGACATCGGGATCGCGCAACGCGAGCTTCTCGATCGCGTTCCAGACCCGGTCGTTGGCGCCGGGCTTGGCGTAGTGGTCGCCGACCGCCCGGCCCTCCTCGTGCTGCTGGGCGATCATCGCCTCGAAGACGGCGGTCGCGCGGTCGACCACGGCGTGCTCGAACGCGCCGGCGAGGACGAAGATGCCGGCACCGGTCCCGAGCACGCCGGCGAGCTCGTCGCGGATCACCCGCCGCGACGTGCGGTCGCCGACGAGACCGGCGAGCGACGCTGCGTCGTAGACCGGCACGCGCTGCCGGACGTGCCTGGCGTGTGGCGGCCGCTCCCCCTCGACCTCGACCAGGGCTCGGAACTCGCCGAGGTCGCAGGCCTCCCGGCCGAACACATCGGTCATCGTCATCTCGGGCTCCCCTCGTTCGTCGCTCCGCGAGCGTAGGACTCAGCCGAAGTTCTCGAAGTACCGGCTCGGCGTCGGGCCCCGCTGGCCCTGGTACTTCGAACCCTTGGCGCCCTTGCCGTAGGGCTCCTCGGCAGCCGTCGTCATCTGCATGAAGCTGACCTGGCCGATCTTCATGCCCGGGTAGAGCGTGATCGGCAAGCTCGCGACGTTGGCCAGCTCGAGCGTGATGTGACCGTCGAAGCCGGCATCGACGAATCCGGCCGTCGAATGGATGAGCAGCCCCAGCCTGCCCAAGCTCGACTTTCCCTCGACCCGGCCGACCAGGTCGTCGGGCACCGCGACCCGCTCGAGGGTGCTGCCGAGGACGAACTCGCCGGGGTGGAGCATGAACGGTTCGGTCCCGACGCCGTGCTCGTCCACGGGCATCTCGACCAGCTCGGTCAGCTCGGTCTGGTCGAGCTTGACGTCGATCACCGGAGCGGTGTGATTGCGGAACACACGGAACAGGTGCGAGATGCGCACGTCGATCGACGACGGCTGGATCAGCGACTCGTCGAGCGGGTCGATCACGATCCGGCCGGCGGCGAGCTGCTCGCGGAGCGAGCGGTCGGAGAGGATCACGGCGTCACGTTAGCCACGGGTGTCCCGACCGGCCGCAGCCTCAGCGCTCGACCAGGCCGGCGGGCCGGCGGCCGGCGCGGAGGTCGACGATGCTCTCGACGATGACCGGCACCGACGTCGTCGGATCGGTGCGACCGGCGATGTGCGGTGTGATCGTGACCTTCGGGTGTGCCCAGAGCGGATCGTCGGCCGGCAGCGGTTCGGTCGTGAACACGTCGAGCACGGCGGCCCGCATCCGACCGTCGAGGGCGGCAAGCAGCGCGCCGGTGTCGACCGTGCCGCCGCGACCGACGTTGATCAGCACGCCGTCGCCGAGAGCCGCAAGCTCCTCCGCTGCGATCGCGTGGTGGGTCGACTCGTCGAGCGGGAGCAGGTTGACGACGACGTCGGACGCCTCGAAGAACTCGTCGTACGACCGGTCGTGGTTCGACCGCGACCAGCCGACCGTCCGGAAGCCGTGCCGCGCGCACGTCTCCAGCACGACCGACCCGATCGCCCCGTGACCGAGTACACCGACCGTGTAGTCCCTCGGGAAGCGGGGCGCCGGCCGCGACCACGTCGCCGTCGGCTGGTCGCTCGCGAACCGGTCGAAGTCGCGCTGGAAGTGGATCACCCAGCTCAAGCAGTAGAGCGCGATGTCGTCGGCCATCGCCGGATCGATCAGCCGCACGACGGGCACTGCGGCCATCACCGCCGCGTCGACGTGGTCGAATCCGGCGCTGGCGAGCAGCAGTGCTCGCAGGTTCGGGTAGCCGAGGATGCGCTCGGTCGGGTGCTTCCACGAAATGACGAACTGGACGGTGGCCGGGTCGACGTCGTCGTCCGGGTGCACGAACTCCTCGTCGGGCAGCTGCTCGCGTAGCAGCGCGAGCCACAGGTCGTGGTGCTCGCCAGGGTCGACGACGATCGCCATCCCGCCACTCTGGCGCACGTCTCCTGTTGGTCTCGAACCCGCACCCTCACCCCGCAACGCTCGTCGCAACGGGAACTCGCCACGGGCACAGACACGAAGACGGACACGGACACGGACACGGACAGGGAGAGCAACACGGGGACGGACACGGACACGGACGCGAGCGCCGCTCGACCTCTGCCCACCCGTGAGCCGACGTCGCGCTCGACGCTGCGGGATCGCGTCGACGCGGCACCGACGCGCCCTGCGATTCCGACATCGTCTGGCCGGGCGCGCTCGGGCCGCACCGATCCGATGTCCCCGGTCGTCGAAGAGCGTCGGGCCGGAGCACGCGCAGGGCCGCACCGATCCGGCGCCGTCGGTTGTCAAGGAGGGTCTGGCCGGCCGCGCTCGGGCCGCACCGATCCGATGTCCCCGGTTGTCGAAGAGCGTCGGGCCGGAGCACGCGCAGGGCCGCACCGATCCGGC
>JAAUYD010074813.1_pt1 | contig 23283 bp, 21 predicted proteins | sample 7278101 | NCBI WGS metagenome assembly JAAUYD01 (sample SAMN14350128, study PRJNA611818) | marine sediment metagenome | isolation source: surface marine sediment (0.6m) | place: French Polynesia: Moorea | collected 2018-08
GAAAAAGCTAATTCCGCGGGGGTGGCGTGGCAAATCACGCCATCCCCCGGGGATCGGGATCAGCTCGGCCTTAGGCCGCCGCGATGGGGGCCAGGCGCTCGCCGTGGGTCACCCGCTCGTCCGCCTTGTGGACCATGGTGTAGGCGTAGTCGACGCCCATGCCGTAGGCCCCGGAGTGCTCGCGGACGATGTCCATCACGGCGTCGTAGGTGTCGCGCTTGGCCCAGTCGCGCTGCCACTCGAGGAGCACCTGCTGCCAGGTGACCGGCACGACGCCGGCCTGGATCATGCGCTGCATCGAGTAGTCGTGGGCCTCCTGGGTCGTGCCGCCGGAGGCGTCGGCGACCATGAAGATCTCGTAGTCGCCCTCGGCCATGGCCGAGAAGGCGAAGCTGTTGTTGCAGACCTCGGTCCACAGGCCGGAGACGACGACCTTCTTGCGGCCGGTCTCGGCGAGGGCGTCGCGGACCTTCTGGTCGTCCCAGGAGTTCATCGAGGTCCGCTCGAGCAGCGGGTGCTGCGGGAACACCTCGAGCAGCTCGGGGTAGGTGTGGCCCGAGAAGCTCTCCGTCTCGACGGTCGTGATCACCGTCGGAATCTCGAAGAGACGCGCCGACTTCGCGAGGGCGACCACGTTGTTCTTGAGCACCTGGCGATCGATCGACTGGACGCCGAAGGCCATCTGGGGCTGGTGGTCGATGAAGATGAGCTGGCAGTTGTCGGGGGTGAGAAGGTCGGGCTTGTTCATGCGGGGATCCTCTGCGCCGACGCCGGCGCGTTGCTCGGTTGGCTCTTCTGGCTGCGGGCGGCTCCCTCTCGGGAGCCCCCCGAGACGCGATGGAGGGCCGGCTCACGCAGCCTCGCTGCGATGAAGCGGCGGCCCTGGTCGAGGAGCCGGCGGACGGCCTCCTCCGAGACTCCGATCTCCCGGGCGACGCGGGTGCGGTCGTTGCCGAGGCCGTCGCAGGCCACCACCACCGCTCGCTGGCTCGGAGGCAGATCCGCGAGGGCGCGCTCATAGCGGGCCTCGGGGCTCGCGGACGCGCTCGAGAGCTCGCGCCCACGCCGGCTGCGCGGCGCGGGCAGCAACGACCGGCCGAGCGCGCGCGTGACGAGGCGTGCCTCGAGCCAGGCCGGGAGACTGCGCTCGCGGTCCGGGCTCTCCGCGGAAGCGGCCTCCACCAGGTGGGCCTCGAGCTCGGCCCGGGCCACCGAGTCCGCGCCGAAGAGCAGCCGCGAGAGGGGCAGGAACCGGCACAGCATGCGTGCGCACAGCGCGGACACACAGGACACGCAGGCGGTCTGGAGATCGGCCAGCGTGACGTCAGGGGTGAGGCCGCAGGAGCCGCAGCCGTGCGGATCGAGCGCGGGAAGAGCCGGGTTCGATCCGGTCTCGAGGGCGATGCCGTTCATGGACCGAGGCTAGGAGCGGCCCGGGCCCTTCCTACGGTTCGCAGGACGGATTTTGCCCTCCACCCAAAGGAGGAGAGGCGCCTCGCCCACGCGGGCGAGCCCTCGGCTCAGACGCGGACGAGCCCCCGCCGGATGGCGGTGGTCACGGCCTCGGTCCGTCCCCGCACGCCGAGCTTCGTGAGGATGCTGTTCACGTGGCTCTTGACCGTCGCCTCGCTCACGAAGAGCGACTTCGCGATCGCGGTGTTGGACTTGCCCTCGGCCACCTGCCGCAGCACCTCGAGCTCGCGCGGCGTGAGCTTGGGCGCATCGACCTGGTCCACGAGGGTCGCAGCGATCGAAGGCGGCACCACGCGCTCCCCCTTGGCGACGCGGCGGATGGCGTCGACCAGCTCGGTACGCGGGGTGTCCTTCAGCAGGTAGCCCCGGGCGCCGGCCTTCAGGCTGCGCTGGATGTCGTCTCCGCCCCCGTAGGTCGTGAGGATCAGGATCCGCGCCTCGGGGTCGTGGGCCCGCAGCTGCTCGATCAGCTCGGCGTCGTGGATCCCGGGCATGTGCAGGTCGAGCACCAGCACGTCGGGCGAGGTGTCGCGGTAGCGCTCGAGCGCTTCGTCGCCGTCGCCGGCCTCGGCCACGACGTCGATGTCGTCCTCGAGGTCGAGGATCACGCGGACGCCGTCCCGCAGGACCGTGTGGTCGTCCGCGAGCATGACCCGGATCGTCAATGCACAGCTCTCCTTCTCCGGCCCGACGCTACCGCGTCCGCCTCAAGGGCACGTCGCACGAGACGCGCGTCCCCTGCCGCTCGCCGCCGGTCTCCGTCCCGAGGTCCAGGATCTCGAGCTTCGCGTCGATCTGCGCCGCCCGCTCCTGCATGCCGATCAGCCCGAAGCCCGCTCCGTGCGAGGCCCGCGACGCCTCTCGCACGCCGACTCCGTCGTCGGAGACGACCAGCTGGGCCGCGTCGCCGGCCACGACGAGCCGCACCGACACCTCGCTCGGGCGGGCGTGCTGGAGCGCGTTGCCGATGCACTCCTGGGCGATGCGCAGGAGCTCGCCCTGCAGATCGAGGGGGATCGCGTCGACGTCCCCGTGCGACTCGACGCGCACGCGGACGGGGCCGGCGTGACCGCGCTCGGCCTCGGCAGCGAGGTGCACAAGCCCGTCCAGCAGGTTGCGCCCGTCCATGGCCACGGGCCGCAGCGCCCACACGGAGCGCCGGGCCTCCACGAGCCCGTCCCGGGCCAGCTGCTGGATGCGATCGAGGCGCTCGTCCACGGCGGCGGGCAGCTCGGGCGCCACGGCGCGCGCGGCCTCGAGCTGCATCAGCGTCCCGGTGAAGGCCTGGGCCAGGGTGTCGTGGATCTCGCGGGCCATGCGGTTGCGCTCGCTCAGGATCGTCGTCTCCTGGACCTTGCGACTGGCGCGCTCGAGCACCACGGCGAGCGTGGCCTGGCGAACCAGCGCCTCGGCCAGCTCCGCCTCCTTGTCGGGATCCTCGCTGCACGAGAAGCGGATGGCGAACCAGCCGACGGCCACGTCGCCCGCCACCATCGGCGCGAAGATCACCTTCTTGATGCCGCGCGCGGCAAGGAACTCCTTCTCGGCGTCGGTCATCCAGCTCTCGCTGTCGCCCGCGCGCCAGATCGAGACCAGCCGGTTGACCTCCTCGTCGGTGGGGCGCCACGGCTTGCCCCCACGGTCGAGCCCCGGCGCGCGCGGATGGTCCGAATCGTCCGGGCCGTGGGTCCCGTCCGGGCCGTACTCGAGGACCATGCGAACCGTCCCGTCGCTCTCGTCGCGCAGCCAGATGGCGCCCTCCACGCCGCCCATGCGTTCGACCACCATCGGGAGGAGCGTGCGCAGGAACTGGTCGAGGGGCGTGCCGGAGGCCAGCTCCGCGAGCGACCAGCTGAGGGTGTCCGCATGGGCGGCGATCAGATCCTCGGCCTGCGTCCGCTCGCCCACCTCGCGCGACAGCTGCTCGTTGGCGGCCTCGAGCTCCTCGGCCCGCTCGGTCGCGAGGTCGCGCGCCGCCTGGGCGGCGTCCTGGGAGTCGCGCAACGACTGGAAGACCGGCGGGAGCGTGATCAGGCCGGCGAAGACCAGGAGCCACATGAAGAGCGAGAGCAGCTCTTCGCCCAGATGGCTTGCCAGCCCGCCCGGGTCGTCGGTGTAGGACGCCAGGGTGAGCGCGTGGCGCACCGCCATCAGGCCGATGCCGGCCGCGATCAAGCCCCAGGCCCGGCGCGAAGCCGTGATGCGGATCAGCCGCAAGACTGCGATGGCGCATCCGATCTCGAGCAGCACGGCCAGGCCGGCCACCACGTGGGTCAGGCCGATGGTCACGAGGCTCCTCCCTGGGCAGGGCCGAGTCTAGCCGCGGGGTCGCACCCGCTCCCTCCACCTTTCGGTGGAGGCGGCGCTCCCCCGGACGGCGCCCGCGAAATCCGATCCAAGGGCCCGTAGGCGGCCGCCGGCCCGTGGATAGCTTCGGTCCAGAACAGGGAACGCGACCGCAGCCACCGCCCTCGAGACCCGAAGGGACCGACATGATCGACTACCAGCCGCCCGCCGACTCCGCCCTGCCCCCTTCGGACCTGGAGCTCGACCCCTCCCGCCTGGCCCTCGTCGTCGTCGATCCCCAGATCGACTTCCTGCATCCGGACGGGGTGGCCTGGGGTGTGGTCGGCGAGAGCGTGATGGAGGTGGGAACGGTCGCCGCCCTGGAAGAGCTCTTCGCGGGTGCCAAGCGGGCCGGGATCCCCGTCGCCGTGAGCCCCCACTACTACTACCCCCAGGACCACCGCTGGCGCTTCGAAGGGGCCCTCGAGAAGGTGATGCACAACATCTCCATGTTCGAGCGCAAGGGCCCCCTCTCGCTCGCGGGGTTCGAGGGCTCGGGGGCGGACTGGATGCCGCAGTTCAAGCCCTTCATCGAGGACGGGAAGACCATCGTGTGCTCCCCGCACAAGATGTACGGGCCGCAGAGCAACGACCTCTCCCTGCAGCTGCGCAAGATCGGCGTCAGCCAGGTCTTGCTCGCGGGCATGAGCGCCAACCTCTGCGTCGAGTCGCACCTGCGACAGCTGCTCGAAGAGGGCTTCGAGGTGGCCGTCGTCTCCGACGCCACCGCTGCCGCGAAGATCCCGGACGGCGACGGTTACTACGCAGCTCTCGTCAACTTCCGGATGTTGGCCAACGCCGTCGTCACCACCAAGGAGATCCTCGACCGGCTCGCCCGGTGAGAGGGAAGGGAAGCGATCCATGAGTCACCACGAGTGCAGCGAGCCCCAGTGCGTCGAGGCCGCCGGTGCGGTCGAGCTGCTCATCCACTCCAAGTCCAAGGACATCGGCGACTTCGAGGTCCGCCGACTGCTCCCCGCCCTGGAGCGCAAGCGCGTGGGGCCCTTCATCTTCTTCGACCACATGGGCCCGGCGACCTTCGCCCCGGGCCAGGGCATGGCCGTGCGACCGCACCCGCACATCGGGCTCGCCACCGTCACCTACCTCTTCGAAGGGATCATCCAGCACCGCGACAGCCTGGGCTTCGACCAGGCGATCACGCCCGGCGCCGTCAACTGGATGACCGCGGGCCGCGGCATCGTGCACTCCGAGCGCACGCCCGAGGCGCTGCGCAGCGCGGGCTCGAGCCTCCACGGGCTTCAAGTCTGGCTGGCGCTGCCCCGCGATGCCCAGGAGATCGAGCCTTCCTTCGTGCATCACCCGGCGGACACCCTGCCGCGCATCGTGGCGCCGGGCCTGAACCTCGCCCTGATCGCGGGGAGCGCCTACGGACAGACCTCTCCGGTGGAGACCGCCTCGCCGACCTTCTATCTGGCCGGCGGGCTCGCCGCCGGAACCGATCTCGAGCCGCCGGGAGAGCACGAGGAGCGAGCCCTCTACGTCGTCTCCGGACGCGTCGAGATCGACGGCGAGTCCGTCGGCGCGGGCTCGATGGCGGTCCTCCGCAACGGGAGCTCTCCGAAGCTCCACGCGAGCGAGGACTCGCAGCTGGCACTGCTCGGCGGCGCCCCCCTCGACGGCGAGCGCCACCTCTGGTGGAACTTCGTCTCGACCTCGAAGGAGCGGATCGAGCAGGCCAAGGCGGACTGGGAAGGCGGCCGGTTCCCGGTGGTTCCGGGCGACACCGAGTCCATTCCGCTTCCGAAGAGCTGAAGCGAAGAGCCGAGGAGCAAGGAGACCATGACCGGCAAGATGCGACGACGCGAATTTCTCGAGGCCAGCGCCCGCGCGGGAGCGGTCCTCGCAGCAGGAGGCTTCATGACGACGAGCCCGACGTGGGCCGAGGGCAGCGCGGAGAAGGCAGAGGTGCTCCTGGTCAACGGCAAGATCGCGACGGGAGCCGACTCGGGGCCTTCCTTCGTGGACTCCCTGGCGGTTCGCGGCGGCGAGGTTGCGGCGATTGGAGAGCGCAAGGCCCTCGAGTCGCTGCGCGGCTCGAGCACGCGGGTGATCGACCTGCGCGGGCGCACGGCCATCCCCGGCCTCAACGACTCCCACACCCACCCGATCCGCGGTGGCCTGCACTACAACCTCGAGCTGCGCTGGGACGGCGTCTCCTCGCTCTCCGAGGCGCTCGAGCGCCTGCGGATCCAGGCCCAGAACACGCCGCCGCCCCAGTGGGTCCGCGTGGTGGGCGGCTTCACCGAGTTCCAGTTTCGCGAAGGGCGGATGCCGACCCTCGACGAGATCAACGCGGTCTCGCCCGACACCCCCGTCTTCATCCTGCACCTCTACGGTCAGGCGCTGCTCAACCGCGCGGCCCTGCGCGCCCTCGGCTACGACACGAACCCGCCGGAGTTCGACCGCGGCCTGATCCAGCGCGATTCGAGCGGGCGACCCACCGGGCTCCTGGTCGCGAAGCCGAGCGCGCTCATCCTCTACCAGACGCTCTCGAGCGGACCCGTGCTGCCGCCCGAGGACCAGGCGAACTCCTCGCGCCACTTCATGCGCGAGCTCAACCGCCTGGGCGTGACGAGCGCCATCGACGCCGGCGGCGGGGGACAGAACTACCCCGACGACTACCAGGTGATCCAGAAGCTCGCCGACGAGGGCCTCACCACCGTCCGGCTCGGCTACGACCTCTTCGCCCAGAAGGCGGGGCAGGAGCTCGAGGACTTCCGGCGCTGGACGAAGATGACGAAGCCCGGCGACGGGAGCGACATGCTCCGCATGCTCGGGGCCGGCGAGAACCTGACCTGGGCGGCGGCGGACTTCGAGAACTTCCTCGAGCCGCGGCCCGACGTCCGCGAGAACATGGAGGAGCAGCTGCTCCCGATCGTGAAGCTGCTCTCCGCCGAGCGTTGGCCGTTCCGGATCCACGCGACCTACGACGAGTCGATCGATCGCTTCCTCGGCGTGTTCGAGAAGGCGAACGCGGAGATCCCCTTCGACGGCCTGCACTGGTTCATCGACCACGCCGAGACCATCAGCGACCGCAACATCGAGCGGATCCGCGCGCTCGGCGGCGGCATCGCGATCCAGCATCGCATGGCCTTCCAGGGCGAGTACTTCATCCGCCGCTACGGCGAGGAGGCCGTCAAGCGCACGCCGCCGATCCGCCGGATGCTCGAGATGGGCGTCCCGGTGGGCGCCGGCACCGACGCGACCCGCGTCGCCAGCTACAACCCGTGGGTCTGCCTCTACTGGCTCGTCTCCGGCAAGACGCTGGGCGGCACGTCGCTCTACGACGAGGGCAACAAGCTCTCGCGGGAGGAGGCGCTGCGGCTGTGGACCCGGGGCAGCGCCTGGTTCTCGACCGAGGAGGGCCGCAAGGGCGCGCTCTCGCCGGGCCAGCTCGCCGACGTGGCCGTCTTGAGCAAGGACTTCTTCTCCGTGGAGGAGGAGGAGATCAAGACGATCGAGGCCGACCTCACGATCCTGGGCGGCGAGGTCGTGCACGCCCAGGGCGACTTCCAGAAGCTCTCGCCGGACCTGCCGCCGCCGAGCCCCGACTGGTCGCCGGTCGCGCGCTTCGGCGGCTCGGCCCCGATCGAGCGGGACGCCGGGCACTTCCGGGCGGGGCACGGCCCCGGCTGCTCGCACCATCCCGTCGCGGGGAGCGCGGGCATGCTCGGCTGCGCCTGCTTCCTCGCCTGAGCCGGCGACGCGACGCCACCGATGACCGAGGCCCAGGAGCCTGCCCTCCCCCCGCGCCCGCCTGCACCCACTGCGGGCGCGGGGGAAGCGGCTTCCAGCGGCTCGGGCGATCCGGAGTCGGCCTGGGCTCCCCTGCGCCGGCCGCTGTTCCGGGCGATCTGGCTCGCGTCGGTCGCCTCCCAGGTCGGGACGTGGGTGCACGACGTCGGTGCGGCCTGGCTGATGACGTCGCTCTCGCCTTCGCCCTTCATGGTGTCGCTCGTGCAGGCGGCGGCGGCCGTTCCGCTCTTCGCCCTCGCCCTCCCCGCCGGCGCACTGGCCGACGTCGTCGACCGGCGTCGCCTGCTGCTCTGGACGCAGTCGTGGATGCTGGCCTCCGCCCTCTTGCTCGGCGTGTGCACCGCGCTCGGCCTCACCGGGCCCTCGCTGCTGCTCGCGTTCACCGTCGTCCTCTCGATCGGGGCCGCGCTGAACGCTCCCGCGTGGCAGGCGATCACCCCCGAGCTCGTCCCCAAGGCGGAGCTCGGCCCCGCCGTGGCCTTGAACGGAATGGCGATCAACCTGGCCCGCTCGGTCGGGCCGGCCATCGGCGGCCTGCTGGTCGGGCTCTCGGGGGCCCAGGCCGCGTTCTTCCTGAATGCCGTCTCGTTCCTCGCGGTGCTCGTCGTCCTCGCCCGCTGGAAGCGGGTGCCCAAGCCGTCGACGCTCCCGGCCGAGCGCTTCTCGAGCGCGCTGCGCGCCGGGCTCCGCTACGCGCGCTACGCCGAGGGCTTCCGCAGCGTGCTGGTGCGGGCCGCCCTGTTCCTCTTCCCGGCGAGCGCGCTCTGGGCACTCCTGCCCCACCTGGCCCGACGCGAGCTCGGGCTCTCGGCGATCGGGTACGGTGGGCTCATGGCGGGCATCGGGCTCGGCGCGCTGCTGGCCGCGAATGCGCTTCCCCGGCTTCGCCGTGCGCTTCCGGGCGGACGCCTGACCGGCTTCGGCACCCTCGTGGTGGCGGTCACCATCGCCGGGCTCGCGGTGAGCCCGAACGCGCTCCCGGCCTGGCCGACGCTGCTCGTCCTGGGCTCGGGCTGGCTGGTGATGCTCTCGTCCTTGAACCTGGGCGCCCAGGCGACGGCCGCGGGCTGGGTCCGGGCGCGCGCCCTGTCGGTCTTCCTCTTCGTGTTCTTCGGCTCGCTGGCCCTCGGTAGCCTCGCCTGGGGAGCCGTGGCCGAGGCGCTCGGCGTGCGCACCACCCTGCTGGTCGCCGCCGGCGTGACCGCACTCGCAGCCTGGCCCGCCCGCTTCTTCCCGCTCGCCACCGGAGCAGGCTCGTCCCTCGCTCCCTCGCTGCACTGGCCCGCACCGGAGCTCGACGCGCCGTCGTCCGACGATCGCGGGCCCGTGCTCGTGACGCTGACCTACCGCGTGGCTCCCGCGGATCGCCCCGCCCTGCTCGAGCTGCTCTCGGAGCTTCGCCCGCGCAGGCTCCGGGACGGCGCCTTCGGCTGGAACGTCTTCGAGGATCCCGACGCGCCCGAGGAGATCGTCGAGGTGTTCCACGCGGCCTCGTGGACCGACCACCTGCGGCACCATGAGCGGGTGACCGAGGACGACCGCGAGCTCCAGCAGAGGATCCAGGCGCTCCAGAGCGAGCCCGACCATCCGAAGGTCCGGCACCTCCTGGCGCCCGAGAAGTGAAGGCGCTGGCGTTCGCCGCCCTGCTGCTCTTCGCCGGGCTCGCCCGAGCCGGGGAGCCGGCCGGCTTCTCGACGTTGCGTTACGAGGACGCACCGCCTCCTCTGGCCGGAGGGGCCGGAGGAGCGGGAGGACGGACATCGAGCCTCTCGGATCGCATGAAGCGCGTCCCCCTGCCCTGGAAGGACTCGTTCGTCTCGTTCGGCGGTGAGGTCCGCCTTCGCTACGACTACCGCCACGACCCCGAGTGGGGCCAGGCCCCACAGGACGACCACGGCGCCTTCCTCACCCGGACCCTGCTGCACGCCAACGTCGAGCTCGGGCGCCACGTGCGATTCTTCGGTGAGCTGCGCTCGGCGCTCGAGAGCGGCCGCGCCGGCCCCCCGAGCCCGGTAGAGCGCGGAGAGCTCGACCTGCAGCAGGGCTTCGTCGAGCTTCGCGGGCCGATCGTCGGGGGGGCGTCTCTCGCTCTCCGCCCGGCTCGGCCGCCAGGAGATCCTGCTCGGGTCCCAACGCCTGGTCTCGGTCCGCGAGGGCCCGAACGTCCGCCGGCGCTTCGACGGAGCGCGGCTCGACCTGCGCGGCGACGGCTTCCAGGCCACGGTCCTCGCCGTCTTTCTCACCGAGAACGAGGACGGCGTCTTCACCGACGGCATCGACGAGGATGCGGCGCTCTTCGGGCTCTACACGGCCTTCGACGCACCGCTGGGCCTGCCGACGGCGCTCGACCTCTACTACCTCGGCACCCGCTTCGACGACGCACGCTTCGTCCAGGGAGAGGCGCGGGAGCGGCGTCACTCCGTCGGCGTCCGGCTGCACGGCGCACGGCACGGCTTCGACTGGAACTGGGAAGGCATCTTCCAGTGGGGACGCTTCGGCTCCGGCGACATCCGCGCGTGGACCGTCGCCAGCGAGACGGGCTATCGCGTGGCGAGCTGGCCGTTGCGCCCGCGCTTCGCGCTCGGCGCCAACGTCGCGAGTGGCGACAAGGATCCGCTCGATCCGGATCTGCAGACGTTCAACCCGCTCTTCCCGCGCGGGAACTACTTCTCCCACCTGGCGCTGCTCGGGCCCCGCAACTTCTTCAACCTGAACCCGAGGGTCGAGCTCGAGCTCACCGAGACCCTCGCGCTCGGCGCCGACGTCAACTTCTTCTGGCGCCTCGAGATGAGCGACGGCCTCTACGGCCCGCCCGGAAACGTCCTGCGCAGCGGACTCGATTCGAGCCGTCGCTTCGTCGGGCCGGCCGTCTCCGCCTCGCTCGACTGGACGCCCAGCCGCTTCGTCGAGGTGGGCCTGGTCTACACCCACGGGCGCGCCGGCCCCTTCGTCGAGGACACGGGCACCTCCGAGGACATCGACTTCGTCGAGCTGACCTTCCGGCTGCGCTTCTAGCCTCAACCGGGCTCGGGCGGCTCGACTCCGATCGACGTGGGGAACTCCTGCTGGAGCTGCCCCAGATGGTGCGTGAGTCGCCAGCCGTGGTGGGTGACGCGCTCGAGCCAGCGAAAGGCGTCCAGGCGCTCGAGCGCCGCGGCGACCGGCAGCTCGCCCTCTCCCGCCTGACGGGTGATCTCTCGGCGATAGACGTCGTGGTGGTGGGCGAGGTCCGAGCGGAAGGCCGAGAGCTCGGCCTCGGACGCGAGCGGCGGCGCACTCTTCGAGAGCCGGGCCAGCCGCTCGGACCACTCGCGAAGGCGAGGCTCGGCCAGCAGGACCTCCCGCTCTGGACGTCCCTCGAAGCGCTCGTGCAGGCGTCGCAGCTGCTCGACCACCTGGATCGCCGCAGTCCTTCGAGCCGCGACGGGCTCCGCGTCGGCCGGGATCTGCTGGACGTAGTGCTCCACCTCCGCGACCGCCAGCGCCAGCAGAGCCAGCTGCTCACTCGGGTCCCCCTCGTCCCCTCCGCTCGCCACCCAGGCTCCCACGGTCCGGAGTGTGCGGTCGGCCAGCTCCTCGAGGCTGGGGGCCGTGGCCCGAAGCGCCAGCTCGGGATCGACGAGCAGGCGCTTCTCGAGGCGCTGTGTGAAGGGGCCCGGCCGATCGGGCACCAGCCGCTCCACGAGCGCCGCGAACCGCCTTGCCGCCGGGACCACGGCCAACACACCCAGCACGTTGTAGAACGAGTGGAAGCCCACCAGCGAGAAGGCCGCGTCGGAGTCGAGACTCCCGGGCGCAAGCCACTCGACGAAGTGCGTATAGGGCGTGAGCAGCAGTAGCGCACCCGCTGCGGTGAAGAGGTTGTAGAGCACCTGGGCCCAGCCCGTGCGCCGCGCAGGAAGCGACGCTCCGACCGTCGCCAGCAACGCCGTGGAGGTGGTCCCGATGTCCATCCCGATCACCATCGCGGCCGCCTGGTGGAAGGAGATGGTGCCGGTCGTCATGGCGGCCAGCGCGGTCGCCACTCCGGCGCTCGACGACTGCGTCACGACGGTCAGTGCCGCTCCGATGCCCACCAGCTGAAGGCGTCCGACCAGCGTGTCGTCTGGAAACGTGTCGGGCGTGACCACACCCGAGAGCCCCTGCATCCCCGACTGCAGGCCCTCGATGCCGAGGAAGATCAGTCCGAATCCGCAGAGCGCGCTTCCGAGGTGGGGCCAGCGGCGTGGGCCGAAGAGGCGCAGCAGCACCCCGAAGAGGATGACGGCGGGCATCACCGCCCCGAGCTCGAGCTTGAAGCCCAGTGCTGCGACCATCCAGCCCGTGGCCGTGGTCCCGGCGTTGGCCCCGAACACGATGCCCAGGGCCTGGGGAAAGCTGAGCAGCCCGGCGCCCGCGAAGCCGATGGCCGCCACGGTCGTCACGCTCGAGGATTGGACGAGGGCCGTCGTCAGCATGCCCGAGAGCGCGCCGGAGGAAGGCGACCGCGTCGCTCGCCGGAGCGTCCGACGCAGGGCATCCCCGGCGAGCCCTCGCAGGCCCTCGGTCATCGTGACCATGCCCAGCAGGAAGAGGCCGAGGCCGCCGGCCAGGAGCAGGAGGGTGGTGGTCATGAGGAGGTCCCGGGCGGAGCCGGAGGGCTCCGCCCGGGAGAGTGGCCTACTTCACCGAGATCGGCCGCGGCTTGACCGCCTCGGCCTTGGGGATGTCGACGGTCAGCACGCCGTTGTCGAAGGACGCCGCGATGTGCTCGGCATCCGCGTTGGCGGGCAGCGTGAACGCCCGGGAGAAGGCCCCGTAGCTGCGCTCGACCACCCGGCGGTGCTCGTTCTTGTCCTCGCGCTCGCTCCGCTTCTCTCCGCGGATCGTGAGCACGCCTTCGTGGACCTCGACGTTGACGTCCTCGCGCTTGGCTCCCGCCAGCTCCACCGTGATCAGATAGTGGGCGTCGTCCTCGGACACGTCCAAGGCCGGCGACCAGCGGTTGGCGGGCTCGGCCAACGCGCTACGCAGGCGCGGAAGGCCTCGGAAGAAGTCGAGCTCCCGGAAGGGATCCCAGGGAGCGACGGCTGCACGTTCTTGCTCGGACATGGGTGACCTCCTGTTTCGTCCTCACGCAAACCCTGTGCTCACACCGGGAGGTGTCAAGCGATCGGGGTCGGAGCGGTTCGGGAACCGGGGGCCCTTGCAGGTGCCAGAGCGGGCCGGTTTCGCCCCTCAGCCGCCCGGTGCGAACCAGATGGGCGAGGTGTACGCGCGCTCCTGGGTACTGACGGGCGCGCCGTCCGGGAGCTCGACGCCGAGCCGGAAGGCATCGTAGGTCGACCAGCGGGGAGTCGGGATCTCGATCACCCGGGCGTAGTAGAACGCCTTCTCGCCGGCGTCGAAGTCGGGATCGGTCCATACGGCGCCGAGCTCGGACGCACCGATGCTGTTGCTCCAGTTGGCGGTGTCGCCATCCACCGTGTTCCCAACGGGCGGGAGCCTCCCGTCCTTTCCGGGCTCGCGCCCGTCGGACCAGGCGACGTCGTAGACCTTCTCGCGGGTCTCGCCGTCCTTCCCCATCCACCCCTTGATGATCTGGATGCGGTCGAGGTTGGCACCGACCGGGTCTCGCAGGGCGAACACCATGAACGTCGGTGCCTTGCCCACGGGAGCCTTCGAGAGGGTCCCGCCCATGGCGACTCCCTTGTCGTAGCCGGCGAACGCGGGCTCGCGGCTGTTGAGGTCGGCCTCGGTGTACTCGTACCCGCCGAAGAAGCGCACCATCATGCGCGAGCCGGTGGTGGCGTACACCTCCTTGCGTTCCATCGCATCGAAGAGCGCCTCGCGCGTGTTGTCGCGCGCCCAGACCGCGGCGAGCCCCGAGGCCACCTGCTGCCAGCCCATGATGCGGCCGGACTCGGTCTCCATGAAGGGGTGGTCCATGCGTCGGGGGCTCGGCTCGGCACCCGAGTGCTTGCCGAAGAAGTTGTTCTCCTGAGCCGTCGCCAGGGACGTGTGTGAGTCCGTCGAGCCGATCATCCCGAACTCGTAGGGATTGGTGCCGAGCTTCGTCTCGATGGCGAGGCCCCGCTTCAGCGCCTCCCGGGCATACTCGCCGGCCAGCATGTCGTCGGTCTTGGCCTCGGAGACGTCGAGGTTGCCGATGTCCCAGGTCTCGTAGTCGGCGAACTCGTCGTCCGGGGAGAGGAAGGGGTGGGTCTCGCCGTCGCCCTTGATCTGGGTGACCTCGTAGAGTGGCTCGCGCCGGGCGCGGGTCTCCACGTACTCCCGGTCGAGGACCTTGCCGTCGTACTGGGCCTCGAGCGGGAACATGATGCCGTTGGCCAGGTTTCCGTTGTGCGGGATCGCCAGGACCCGACCTCCGGTCTTCGCCTCGTAGCGCTCCATCCACTTCCACAGGTCGCGCGGGTTCGGGCTCCCCGCCGGCGGGGCCGCCGTGAACGGCACCATCTGCCGGCCCTTGTCCCCGTCGTCGCGGTAGATCACCACCCGGTGCATGTTGTTGCCGCGCACCAGAGAGGTCCACTCGTACCCGATGAAGGCGGTGAAGTGGCCCGGATCGTCGTGTCGCTCGGCGGCAGCGACCGTGGCGTCCCAGGCGTTGCGGTAGGGCTCGGAGTCGGGCGAGTACATGAGGGAGTCGGGCAGCTTCCCCTGAGAGAACAGCCCGATCAGCTCGAGCGCGACGCCCTCGCCCTCCCCGGCCTGGATGCGGTCGTACCAGTCCTTGCCGAGGGGGTCCGAGATCAGGTGCTCGGCGCCCGCGAAGAGGTCCGGAAAGAAGCCCATGTTGTCGGAGTGGTCGGAGACCACGAGGAAGTCGAGGGGCCGCGACAGGCGCACCTTCTGCCCGCCCGACGCCGTCACCTGCTCGCCCTTCGCGAAGCGATACGCCTCGTCGAGGCCCAGGCGGTTGCCGAAGGCGCCGGCATCCATCGAGAACGAGGTGTGCAGGTGGGTGTCCCCCCAGTAGACCCGATCGGCGAACTCGCGCTCGGCGTAGGGGGAGTACGAGCGGCCGGTATAGGTCTGGCCGAGGCCCTCCTTCCCGGCGGGCGGTACGGGGATCTGGCCCCAGGACGCTGCCGGCCCCGCGAGAAGGCCGGCGGCGACGAGGAGGACGAGACGCGAGCAGCTCATGGAGGTCCCTCCTGGAGGATCTGCCGGCGACCCTACCGCGGGCCCCATCGGCGAACAATCGAGGAAATCCCTGGTTATCCAGTTGGACAATGGTACTATCCGCTTGGCTAAGCCGTGGAGCCCCCTTGAGTCAGCCCGTCGACAGTCCCGCCAGCCCGGACACCCGTGAGACGATTCTGCGCTCGGCCCTCGGGCTCTTCTCCGATCGGGGGTTCGACGGGTGCACCAACCGGGAGATCGCGGCCCGCGCCGGTGTGAACCACGGGCTCATCACGTACTACTTCGGCTCCAAGCAGAAGCTCTGGCAGGAGGCCGTGGACGTCGCCTTCGCCGAGATGGGGGCCGGGATCCGCGAGCTGCTCGAGGACGCCTCCATCACCGACGAACGCGAGCGCGCCGCGCGGGTGATCCGGGCCCACGTCCACTTCGTGGCGCGCAATCCGGAGTTCGTCCGCCTGATGCACGACGAGGGCAAGCGCCGCGGGCCGCGCATGCGCTGGATCGTCGATCGCCACGTGAAGCCGATGTACGAGGCCGTCTGCGGCCTCTTCGAGCGCGCCCGCGCGAGCGGAGCCCTGCAGCTCGACGTCCCGCCCGTGCACCTCTTCTACATCCTCGCGGGCTCGGTCGGGATGCTCTTCCACCAGGCCGAGGAGTGCCGCCGCGTGACCGGCACCGACCCCTTCGACCCCGCGGTCGTCGAGGCCCACGCCCGGGCCGTCGAACGGATGCTGCTCGGCGAGCCGTAGACCGCGCGCCTCCCCTCCCCTTCCACCCAACGACCCCACTGCGCCCACCCTTGGAGACCCCTGCCATGGACCGCAAAGACCTCCCCTACTGGATCACCACCGGCCTCTTCTGCGCCGCTCTCGGGCTCGGAGGCATCGCCCACACCTTCCGACTCGGCCCCATCCCCGAGAGCATGGCCGCCCTCGGCTACCCCGACTTCGTGATGACGATCATCGGCGTCGCGAAGATCCTCGGAGCGATCGCCCTGCTCGCTCCCGGCCGCCCACTGCTCAAGGAGTGGGCCTACGCCGGCTTCACCTTCAACCTGCTGGGAGCGACCTGGAGCCACGTGGCCGCGGGAGACCCGATCGCCGAGAGCATTCCGCCGCTCGTGCTGATCGGCCTGGGCGCCGCCTCCTACCTGCTACGGCCCGGGAGCCGGCGCCTCGCCGAGTCGGCCCGCCTGGGCTCCGCCGCGCCCGCCGCGCCGCTCCGCGCGGGAAGCGCATGATGAGGGCCCGCACGGCCGCTCTGGCCCTCCCTTTCCTCGCCTTCGGTGTGGCTCCGGAGGCGGGCGCCTCGTCGCTGGCCGAGCTGCCCCACTCTCTCGAGATCTGGGACAACGCGGCCCGGCTCGCCCTGCCCACGTGGCTGAAGGCGTGGCTCGGGCTGCTGGCCCTCAGCTTCGTGGCGTCCCTCGCCTTCGTGCGCCGCCATCCCGCGGCACGCGTGGTGGCGCTCGGCTTCCTCGGCAGTCACGTGACGGTCGCGCTGCTCGACGGCGCCGATCTCGCGGTGATGCGCACCGGCCTCGTGTCGCTTCTTCACGTGGTCTTCTGGACGCCGGCCGCCGTGGCCCTGCTGCGGGCACTCCCGTCGGCGGCTCCGGGCTCGCCGTTCGGGATCTGGAGCCGGCTCCTGCTCGGGATCATCGCCGTCGCGTTCGTCTTCGATCTCCGCGACGCCGGGATGTACCTCTACTACCAGGCGTCGGGACATCCGGCCTTGATGTAGCCTCGCACGCGGGAGGACTCGATGGCCCGACTCCGACCCCACTCGCTGCGGCGCTGGCTGCTCGGAATCGGTGGCGCGGCGGCGCTCTTGCTGCTGGCGTTCTCGTGGTGGGTCGCCGGGCAGGTCCTGCGTCCGCCCTTCTACGAGCACCGCACGCCCGAAGAAGGCCTGCGCCCAGGAAAGCTCACGGATCCCGGCGTCGACTTCGGACTCGCCTTCGAGGACGTGACGTTCCCAGCCGTCGACGCCAGCACCCTGCGCGGGTGGGTCGTGCCTCCGGACCCTGCGGCTCCGGAGGGCCGAAGCTGGGTCGTCGGCGTGCACGGGGGCGGCGGAGATCGCCGGAGCTTCCTGGGTGTGACGCCTCGGCTCGCTCGGGCGGGCCATCCGGTGCTGCTCTTCGACTGCCGCGAGCAGGGAGTCAGCGACGGAAGTGGCCGGGGCATGGGCCTGGGTGTGCGGGAGTGGCACGACGTGGTCTCCGCGGTGGACTTCGTGCTCGAGCGAGGCGCGCCGGGCGTCGCCGTCTTCGGCAACTCCCAGGGCGGCGTGAGCGCCGTGCTGGCCGCCTCCCAGGACCCGCGGATCGACGGCGTGGTGGTCCAGAGCGCGGGGATCGAGCTCGCCGGCGTGCTGGCGCAGGTTCCGCCTCTCGCGAGCTGGCCCGAGCCCCTGGTGCGGCTGATCGCAAGGACCGTGTTGCTGCGCGTGGGCGCGCCCCTCGACTCCGTCGCGACCCTCGCCTCGGGGCCCCTGGCCCTCGTCGACCGGATCGCCCCGCGCCCCCTGCTGATCATCCACGGGGACCAGGACGAGATGGTGCCCCTGTCCCAGGCCGAGGCACTGTTCGAAGCCGCCGCCGAGCCGAAGGAGCTCTGGGTGGTGCCCGGAGCCGGCCACCGCACCCTGCGCCAGACGGCGGGGGACGCCTACCCGGCCCGACTGCTCGCCTTCCTCGACCGAGTCGAGTCGCTGACGCGCTGACGACCCCGCCTTCGTGTCGCCCCCGCGGCGAATCCGTGGAGCTTCTCCGGGCCCCGAGACATCGCGGCCCGGGTTGCCACAATCATTCGGCCGGCACCGTCCTCCGACGGATGCGGCCGCAGAGGGGATGATGCGCGCGAAGACGAGGATTGGTTTGATCCTGGTGGGCGCAGCCGCGGGAGGTGCCGGGCTTTGGGCTGCGCGGCCCGACGCAGGACCGCCTCCGCAAGTCATGCCGGAACCGTCCCGGGTGGCCGTGCCCCCCGTCTCGGCGGCGCCTCCCATGGCGACGACCGAGCCCGAGCTTGCTTCCTGGTTCGAGAAGCAGGTCGTACGGCACCTCGAGCCGACACTCACCGCGAGACGCGCTGCCGGCGGCGAGCGCGAGCCTCACGACGAGGCGGGAACGGCCGATCGAGCCGAGCGGAGCGGCCGCAAGGCCTCGTACTCGCTCCAGGAGCGTCGAGCCAACGAGCGCAACACCCCGGCTCGGACGAAGCGTCAGGAGGCGCTCCGGGAAGAGCTCGCGAACGACCCGAACGTCGATTGGGACTACCTCGACGCGGTCTACGCCGGCCGGATCTCGGGCATCCCCAACGAGCGCAAGGCGGGCGTCCCCCTACGGGAGATCGACGCTCTGGGCGAGGTTCCCTACTTCGAAGAGCTCCGCGAGGCGGGCGACATTGCAACGCTCGACTCGCTCGATCTGCCTCACCAGCGCAACTTCCCGGTGTGCGAGATGGTATCGGGCCGGCGCTTCCCGGTCTGCAAAGTCCTCTAGCGGAGGCAGCGCCCAGTGCTCAGTAGCGAGCGGTCGGGTCCGCCTCGATCGTGACGTACTCGACGATGCCGTTGTCGAGCTTCGCCTTCATGTCGAAGCCGGAGAGTTCGGGACGCTCGGCGGCGAACTCGCGGAACAGGGCGAACACCCGGTACGGATAACCGGCTAGCAGGGTGTTCACGGCCTGCTCGGGGTACTCGTCGCCCTCGAAGAAGCTCGCCAGCCACTCGAAGACGTCGGTCTGCTTCGTGGTGAGCCAGGGAGAGTCGTCGTACTCGCGGTCGACGAGGCGCTCTCGGAAGTAGAGTCGCTTGTGGCAGTACGATCCGACCTCGAAAGCCTCTTTGGCCAATGCGGCCTCAGGACGGCTCCTGCTGGCCTGGCGAGCCAGCCGATAGCAGCTCTCGAAATCACTCGTCTGCGTTGCAGCTCGGGCCTGGTCGACGAGCGCCTGCGGCGGCGGCGCAGAGGCACAAGCGACGCCCGCCAGAGCGGCGGCGCCGATCGACGCGGTGAGAAGGCCTCTCAACGGGAAGCGGAGTCCTGCCCGTAGGCGGCATCCAGTGCGTCGCCCAGGGCGGTTGCCACCCCTTCATCCCACACCGCCTCGTACAGCACGCGGCCTTCCGGCGTCTGCAGCATCACCGCCGGTAGCTGGGCTTCCTCGCCGAGGCGGGAGCGTGTGTAGCCCTCGGAGAAGCGGTCGAGAACGAAGGGAACGGGCCACTCCAACGACCGCAGCGTTCGGCGGATCTCGGGATCGCTCTGGAAGGCCTGGGGGAAGAGGATGGTCCAGGTGCCGTGGCGCAGGTGGAGCGGAGCGAGGGCTTCGGCCAGCTCCTCCAGGCGGTCGGGTGCCGCGAAGACGGAGATGAAGCCGCGAGGCTCGTAAACCTCGTCGAAGGGCACGGGCTGAATCGCCCCACTTGAGGTATCGGCGAGACGCGGGCCGATCGCCAGGACGAAGTTCGGTGCCGTCTTCGGCACCGTGCCCAGGCGAATCTGGTTCGCGCTGGCGACGACGTCGGTGACTTCCACCGGCACCTCGAAGCGTCCATCCCGGCCGAAGTCCACGCGGAGCATGCCGGACTCCTCGACGCGAACGAGCACGGCTCGCGTCCTGGCCGGGAGCGCTTTCTCCTGGCCAGGGGGCGTCCACGACGCCGTCAGCTCCACTTGGTAGGGCCAGAACCGCTCGTTCGCGAGCAGGGTGTCGGCCGTGACGGCCGGCGCGCTGGGGTCCGAAGCATCGAAGAGCGGCGCGTCCACGGCGAGCGCGATCGAGGCAGCAAGGAGCCAGCCAGAGAGTCCCATGAGCGTGAGCCCACGCCGGGAGATCGTTCGGGAGGTCATGAGATTCGGCATCGTCCTGAAGAACGAGCGGAACCGCCACCCGGTTACCCGGGTGGCGGTTCCTGGAGTTAGGCGGCAGGTAGACTCGAGACCTACTTGCGGCGGCCGAATACCGCCAGGCCCGCGAGTCCCGCGAAGAGCAGGGCAACCGAGGGCTCGGGCGTCGCAACCACCGGGTCCGCCAGGATTGTCACGTTGTCGATGAACGTGGAGACCCCGTCGAAGGAGAGCCGGATGAACACCGTGTCCGACCCGTCGCCCTCGGTCAGGAAGTCGGCGACGAGCAGGGAGTCCGCCTGGTTGACACTCAGGTTCTGGGTCGCACCGAAGTTCACGCCGTCCGTGGACAGCGCGGCTCCGATCGTCGAGGTCTCACCCAGGGCCGCGGTCTGACCGGCCAGCTGGAGGCTCCAGCCGTTGCCGATCTGGCCGATCGAGGAGAGCGAGGCCTGGAACACGATGTCGAGCGCGGAGTCGACGCGGAGGGCCACGTCGTTCCACAGGGTCTGGCCGTCAGCCTGCAACGTGGCGGTTGACGTGAAGTCCATCACGCCCGCGGCCGGCGTGTCGTTGTTCGAGGTCAGGCTGCCGCCTCCCAGCGTCGCGCTGGTCGGCACGATGGGGTCGGCACCCGTCGGAGTGATTCCCAGGTTCAGGTCGCCGAAGGCGTTCGCCCCGGCGCCCAGGCCCGGAGCCCCCACGGTATCGAGGTCCGCCCAGTTGGCGTCGAGCGTTCCGTCCGAAAGGGTGGCGCCATCGACGGACAGGAAGCCGTCGGTGTACTGCGAGAAATCCCAGCCGGCAATCGTCGCTGCCTGAGCGGAGCTCGCTCCGAGCATCAACCCAGCGAGAATGAGAGCCTTCATCTTCATGGTGTGTGCTTTCTTTCAGATCGAATCAGAGGGTTCGACACAGCCCCGGCTTCCCCATCCCAAGGGTTCCGGGAAGTTCGGTTGCGGCCCGCCCTAGAGCGGGCGGGCCGCAACCTTCAGCAGCACTCCCTTAGGGAGCGATCATTCCGGCGTTGCTCAGCGTGGTCCAGCCGGGCGACGCAGTCGCCGAGCCGAGAGCCGAGCCCGTCATCCAGTTCGCACCGGCGCCGAAGGCACCGCGGAAGGTGGCCGTATCCAGGCCGGGGCCCTGGGGCACGCCGTTGGCGGTACCCGTGAGACCGGCACCCAGGCGGGTGTCGATCGGGCCGGAGGCCAGGAGGCTCACGTCCAGCTTGCCGCACAGGGCGGAGCCGGGGCACCCGGCCTGCACACCCTTCGGCTCGTAGCCCGTGACCTCGTTGACGAGACCGGGGAACGGCGGCGGGAAGGGACCGGGCACGTTGACCGCGTTGTTGCACAGGCCAGCCGGAGCACCGAGGTCGGCGCAGATGGCGTCGCCGTTGGTCAGCACGATCGTGGTGTCAGCGGGAACCGTGCTGTCGGCGATCGTCGACGACACGACCGCGATGCGGCCGGCGTTCGCGTGGTCGATGGAGTCGTCGACGCAAGCGCTGTCGCCGACGTCCGTGTCGAGGTCGATGGCCTCACCGGCACCGAAGTTGATGAACACCGAGTTGAAGGTCTTCCCAGCGAAGCCGTTCCGCATGTGGAAGCCCTCGGCGGGAACGGCAGGCGAGGCTGCCGGGTTCCCACCATCGGGGTCCTGACCGATGATCGTGGCGTTCCAGAAGTTCGGGTTCGACAGGGGCCAGCAGGTCCCGTCGACGTCGCCGTCCACCGCGTCCAGGCGTACGTTGGCGTCGGAGTCGTCACCGTCGAGCTCACCGGCACGCTCGGTGTCGGGCGAGCCGTAGGGAGCGCCCGAGTCCTCGTTGAAGTGGGGCAGCAGGGCGAACATGAACTGGGTCACGCCCGTGAAGCCCTGGTCCGTATCGAACGAGTCGTCCGCGATCGCGTTGGCGACGAGGTGATCCGCGTTCACGGTCCCGCCGAACCACTCGAACCCGTCGTCGAAGTTGGCGTAGCACTCGACGTGGGAGAGCAGCGTGCCGTCACCCACACCACCCAGGGTGATGCAGTTCAGCTCGTTGGCCGTGAGGATCGGGTCACCTGCGTGGCGCACCGAAGCGAAGGCCAGGGAGCCCGACGAGTCGTGGGGGTCCACCCCACCGTAGGTCACGTCCGCCACCGGGAAGGCCGGAAGGACGAGGCCCTCGACGACGTCGGTGCCGTAGGCCACGGCGCCGTTGTTGTTGGCCACGTTGATGGGCGCCTCACCGAGGATCACCAGGCCGCCCCAGAGAAGCACGTTCCCGGCGCCGGCCTGGTTCAGCGGAGCCAGGGGCGCGCCGACCGGGTCGTCGTCGTAGAACGTGTCGCCAACGGAGAACTGCGCCAGGAAGGGCGGAGTGGCCGAGACGTCCGGAACGCCATCGTTGTTGTTGTCGATGGCGGCCGTGGTGAACACGATCGGGTTGTTGGGAGCCCCAACCGCGTTGATCTTGCCGTCCTGGGTGATCGCGAGAGCGCCGGGAGCGGTGGCCGCGCCGCCGCTGGTCGGTCCCTCACGGGGCTGACCGCGAACGATGCAGCCAGGAAGGATCGTGAGCGTGGCTCCGTTGTTCACGAAGACCACGTTCTCGAGAATGATGGGGCACTCCAGCGCTCCGACCGGAGCCGGAGCGGGCGCCCACGTAGTGTCAACGGTGACGTTGGCACTCACGAAGGTCTGCGCGCCTGCGTTTCCGGCAGCCAAGCCGATCGCAAGGGCAGCAGCAAGAATCACTGCTCTACGCATCGTGTATCCGTTACCTCTCGATGCGGGCTCTCTGTGGAGCCCTGGTGTTGTTGTCCGAGTCTGCGGAGTGCCTGTCGCATGGCGTTCACGCACTCTCTCGACTCGCGGTGATGTTGCACTGCACCACCGAGTGTGGTGTGACGAACCCGCGTCACTTCGGTGGCTGCACGATTCGACATGCGATGAGCGGAAGGAACTCTCCGGTTTCCGGTCATCGAGTTGGATCCCTTCCTGCACACCCGACCGCATGTCTGCCCCTGTCCACGCGAGGGGTGTTAGGCAATCGACCCGAGACGGGAATGGCGCGCACACCACCTCGTCAGGGAGGTGGCCTGAGGCTCCCCCGAATCGCATGACGAAATGGCGTCATTCGCGAGGAGGCAGAGCCGCGCAGGTCGGCGCAGCCGCGCCCGAATGGGGCGCTCTGACCCGCGTCAGGCGTCGAGTGGCCGCGCGCGCGCGTTGGTGTCACGGAAATCGTGTGACGAATCCGTGGCGCCGGGGCGGCTCCGCGGCAGCGTTGGCCGGGCGTGGGATCGCGCTAGAAGGTGCGCGTGTAGGTGAGCGAGATGTCGAAGTCCCGCCCGATCTTGAACTCGCGCTCCACGAAGGGCCGGATCGTCTGGGAGGGGTCGTAGATGATCTGGCGCTTGCTGTCCGTGAGATTCTTGCCGGTCAGCTTGAGCACGAACTTCCCGAAGTCCTTGGGAAGTCGGAACTCCTGGCTGAGCGTGACGCGTAGCTCATCGAAGCCGTCCACGTAGCGATCGAGCGTGAACGACTGGATGATGCCGCCTCCGTCGCGCTCCACGGATCCAGCTGCATCGAGGCGGTCGCTGATCCGGAAGTAGGCCACCGTCAGCTGCGTACCCCAGCCGGGGTGGTCGAGGGTGACGTCCATGTTCCAGATGAACTCGGGCTGATTGAAC
>JAAUYD010106761.1_pt1 | contig 23271 bp, 16 predicted proteins | sample 7278101 | NCBI WGS metagenome assembly JAAUYD01 (sample SAMN14350128, study PRJNA611818) | marine sediment metagenome | isolation source: surface marine sediment (0.6m) | place: French Polynesia: Moorea | collected 2018-08
AATTTTGTCGTGGCAGTTTTAGTCTCACAACGAAATTCGTCTCTGGAGAGACGTTAAGCGTATCCATGGCGACGAAAAACGTGGTGGTTCCAAACTATGGACCAACCCTCATTTATGAGATCAAAACATGACAAAGCCCGTAAACATTCTGGATCTTCGATACAAACCTAATTTAACGCTTGAGCGAGGATGGAAGATATTTGTCGATCAGGAAAGCTTGCTCGAATTATTGGAGCAAGCAGTAGAAGCACCCGTAGCCCGGCATTGGACTGAGAAAAATGATGCTCGAATAGAGCTTAGCCAATTGGCAGAAAGTATTGAAAAACCAGGCGACTTCCCGATATTAATCTGTGCTAAGTGTGCCGTGATGGGATATCCGAATTGTGGGGATTTACTCCTGCATGAGTTTAGGATAATGCATGAAGATGAATTTATTTTATGGGAAATCGACCCGCCTGGGGAAAGAATCTATTATGAAGATGGTGAACCCCTCCGATTTCGATTTCATCGTCCGCAATACAAAGCCGCAATTCAGAAAGCTACAACAAATCCACACGGAAGATGAGATATTTTGAAACGGCCGTGCCTAACATCGCCTACAGCTGAGCGGCGAGGCCGGGGCTCATTTGGTTTGTTCCGATTGACTAACTTAACCGCTCGGCCCGCCGCCACACTAGAAAGCAAATCAACATTTGAAATCAAAGAACTGGGAATCTCAGATTGAATAATTGATTGTGATGGATCCAGAATATCAACGTTATAAGCGCAAATTTCCAGCATTCCCCGGTATTTCAACCTGTGTAGAATTACTGCATCAGAAAAATGTTCAAGGTTCATACCTGGATGCTCTAATGGCAGATTTGGAAGCAAATGCCTTTGATCACAGCGGAGAATTGATAGCTGCATTTCAGGCAGAGACTGATAAACGGGTGAAATCTTTACTTCTTAGTGCCCTTGCTCAAGCGCAAGTGCAGGATGCCTTCCCACTCTATGTTGAACATCTGACGGGGCCAGATGAAGGCCTCCGCACCTGGGCTGCGTATGGCTTACATAGACTGAATACAAAGGAAGCACGCCGGGTCCTTTGGCAAGGGCAATCAGTAACTTTTCCGGATTCGAAAGAGACGGAGCGATTTCAACAGATGTTGATAGATGTGAAGAAATGGAAATAACGGTTGCGGTTCATTTTGCGCAAAAGGCGGCCCAACCCAGGCTGTCGCTAACGGGGTATGCCCCACCAGTACGAGCCCCCCAACAATCAGAGGGAACACGACAAAGCTTGCCGCAGCCACCATTCGCGAATTGTGGTGAGTGATGATGAACCCAGATTACGGAAATCTATTTGGACCGGCATTGCACTATAAAAATGATGAAGCAAAGAGTATGAGTTTGAATCTGTAAAAAAGCCTGCTGGTGCATAATAATTTTTTCGAGGGTAATAATGCGGTTGATAATCTTCACAGGTCTTCCGGGTACGGGAAAGAGCAGTTTGGCCGAAGCTGTTGGCCGCCAATTAGGCATACCTGTTTTTGCCAAAGATTGGTTAGAAGCAACCTTAATCCGTTGTGGCCTTGGCCAGGATGAGGTAAACACTCAAGCATTGGGTTATGCCGGGTATGAGCTGCTGACGACACTGGCGTTGAGACAATTGACCTTTGGCCAATCGGCAATCCTCGATAGCGTGGCGAGTGTCGAGCGTATACGCGAGCAGTGGCGGGGGTTGGCGGCGGAATATGGGGCTGGATGGCATGTGCTTGAATGTATCTGTTCGGATGAATCATTGCAGCGCCGCCGTCTTGAAAAAAGGGAACGGGGGATTCCTGGCTGGTACGAGTTGACGTGGGCGGAGGTTGAGCGAGTTAGGGGGTACTATGAACCTTGGAAAGAGAATCGCTTGGTTGTTGATACTGTAAAACCATTGGCGGAAAACATCGAGGTCATATTGGCCCACCTGCAGGAGGAACCCGCCTGACCAGGAAATCACGCCGGCACCGCTATCCCGACGGGTGAGGGGTAGCGCATCACGAAAGTAAAGTGATTGAAAACGGTGGGTAACTTCGGCGAACGTGACTTGGCCCTGGTTGAGTATGGTGAGAAACGGTGGATATCTAGTCAGGTAGCCAACATTTCTCTACGGATGATATCAACCCATTTCCTCCGAACGTTGGGTCAATTGCTCAAGCGTTTTGACAATTAGATAGCCCAAATACGCCTCATCTCGATTGAGGATACCCAGGCGGTTGTTGGTCATGTGCACATAGCTGCCCAGAATCGACCACAGCCGCTGCTGCTCAACCGGGACCGGCAGATCGGGATTAAACTCTGGTGGCAAGATTAGCTGCTCCCGAGCAGCCGCCAGCTGACCCCCAATGTCATCTATACCCCGCAGCCATTCATTCAGCCAGGTCTGCTGAAACATGCGGCCGTCTTCCAGGCCCCGCCAATACTGCCGGTGGAACGCCACCAGGCTGATTTGCTGCCGGGCAAAACTTTGCGCAAAGGCTTCCAGCGTGATCCGCCCCCGTGTTTTCCTTTCAGCCGCCGAAAGGTGAGGGGAATCGCTGTAGGCTCGGTTCAACCATGCCTCAGAAATCCGCCCGTAAAAATGACGCGTCTCTGCCAGCGACATCCCCAGCCCCCAGGCCAACCCCAGATGGAGCTGGATGGCCGCCCCCAACGCCCGTTCATAGCTCCACCCGCCAGATGACAGCAGCTCCAACACCACGCGTGATGACAGGTGGAATTGTTCCTCCGCGATAGCCATCCCCACCGGACCACCATAGCGCTCGATCTCCGGTTCGTACGGCACAAAGCAGATGGTATGATTGGGCCGCCACTGTAAATCAGCGGCCCGGCAGCCCTGCGGTTCGACTCGTTGCGAAGGAACCCGCAAAAAGTAGCGGGTAAAATATGGTTCAAGCTGCGGCCGGACCTGTTCAGCCAGTACCGCTGTCTCGGCTTTAAAACGCAGGCGGACGTGGGGTCCCTGCTCCCAGTAGCGGATAAAGAAAAATTTCTCGGCCGCCCCGGAAGCCAGCGTTTGGGCGACAAACGGCTGAACCGCCTCGATCAGAAAGGTTTCCCACGGTTCTCCGTAAAATAAATAAGCGGCCAGCCATGCCTTAGCCTCGCTCACGATTTCCCCTCCTCATACCACTGCACGACAAACTCGGTGACAAAACGATCCTGCGGGGCATCTGCCACCATCCCCAGCAGCTGCGTCGAATCGGGCAGCATTTCTTCAATTCTGAGTTGTTCGGGCACCTTAGTCAGCAGCTTCTCAAAAAGAGGAACCAAAAATGGATTGCGAAAAGAGATATATTGCGGCTTGTAATCGTCCCGTCCCAAACGAGCGCGGGCTTCTGGGGTGAGTTTCTTAAACTGGCTGCGGTCAAAAAGCACGACAAAAACCTCTTCCGGGATACCCAGGTCCAGACGCCATGCCTGAAGACGGGCAAAGTAGGTCCAGTCACTCTCTTCCGCGTTTCGAATGGGGAGCCTCACCTTGGGGACAAGCCACGCCTTTCGCTGCAGGATGAGCCGCTTTTCATAAACGATGCGGGGTTGAATTTTGATCTGGGGTGAGGATGGGTCGTTTTCATTTTCCAGGCGGTGATTGATCACTTCGACCAGCGGCCACGGAGTGACATACTCAGCCAGAGTAAAGTGATCCAGCAAATTAAACAGCTCCGATCGTCCTCGCCGAACCTCTAACCCCAGATCTAGCACGTAGGCGCGTCTCCGGCTGGGTTGATGTCGCAGACAAAGTCCTGGCTCGTCAGGATTCAAACAAACTTCGAGGTCGGTGATCGGTATTTGCCGTTCAGGTAACAGGCTGTTGTGTCCGCCAGGTATCCATACTTCAAACGGCAGCAAAGGTGGGTGAAGGTTGGCGTTGAAGTATGAGGCATCGACATTCTCCAGCAGAAGATCCTCGTGGCTCATGGCGGCATTCCAGGCGCGGGTTGTGTCGGTTAACCGCTGGTCAAAGAGATGCAGCAGCCGGCCGGTCACCTTGCCAAAACCAGGAAAGGTGCTGTTGACGACACCCATGAGCTGCGGTGATCCTTGTTCATCCCGTTCATAAAACGGTTGAATAAATGCCCCGTAGGCGTTTCGTCTGCGGCCTTGCCGACCGGGGGGCCGATCTTCAAGCAGCTGCCGGCGGTGGATATCGATCTGCGCCCGGCTCCCCTTTCCTGGTCCAAGAATCCGGGCACTCAAACGCTCAAGCCAGGCCTGATTAGCTGAATGCCGTTTTTCTGTCAAAGGGGCCAACGGTTCATCGTTTTGTTCATCGGTCGACAATCGGTCATCTTTGACCATCTGCGGCTTTTTTATTTGGCGGTAATACGCTTCGTAAAATACCAGCAGCGCAACGGCTGCATCCGCACCATAGTGCTGCTCAAAGAAGTGACGCATTTTTTCCCGCTCATCCCGCTGTTTATCAAAATTGTGCAGCACACCCAGGAGCTCATGCAGCAGGCAGGTCAGCTCCTCCACTTCTCCTTTGGGCAGGTTGATTACCCCCTCCAAGGCTGTGTCTTCAAAAAACATTCGCTCCGGTCGGAAATAAAAAGCGGTATGCGACTGATGGGTGAAGGGGTCATCATCACGGGCCCCTTCCTCGTCTTCATGCGCCTCCTCGGCCGCGGGGGAAGATTTTAAGGTCACCCGGCCGCCCTCTCGCTCTGCCTGTGGCAAACCGGCCGCTTCATGCAGGGACAGGCAAATCGCTTTAAAACACTCAAACGCTTGGGTGAGCAGCGGCTGACGGCCAGCGACAGAGGCCGCTTCAAAGCGACCGGCCAGCGCGCGGATTTCGGCCAGCGCCTGGCATAGATCGTCTATCAAGGGGCTGTCCGGGCACAATACAGGCAGCCGGGCCCTCAACTTAAGGTCCCAATCGGGATCGATGCCCGAAACTCCGAGGTTGAACTCCAAAAATCCGTAAGCGATCAGCTGATTGATATAGGCTTCAAGTGCTTCGACCGAAGCATCGATATACTCACCATCTACCAGAGTTTGTACCAGCTCGCGATAAGGCATTCCTCTGAGGGCACACATTTGCTGAATCAATACCAATACGGGGTTGAGTGGAAGGCGTTGAAAAGCTTCTACGTTTTGGCAGTTGGTCAAAAATACATAGCGATTCTCTTCCTGGGTTAAGGTGGGGTTGGTTCGCAGTGGAAAATGGCGAAAGACGGCCGGATTGCTCAGCAGCAGCTCCAGCAAATATTGATAGAGGAAATTATTCAGGCGAATATGGCTCCGAGCCACTAGTGGGCCTTGATCATCTAATAATGACACCTCAATCGCCCCTTCCTTTCTCCAGCCATCTACCGGCAGACCCAGGGCCAGATTGGTAAACGTACTGAAGGGGGAGGTTTTGGCATGGATGCGAGACAAATATTTAATCAGACTTTGTTCGGTTTTATACGCCCTTCTCTTCAAGGAAGCGGGATTTTGTTTCAGGTATTGGGGCAGACCGTATTTATAGAGTGACTGGCTTGAAAGCAGCAAGCCTTTCTGCAGCGATTCACCTTGAGCGAGCTGCCGAAGTTGGCGGCGCGCCCTGACGAGCTCGTGCGTATATACATCTGCACCTTTATAGCGGAGATAGGCCGCTTGCGCCTGAAGTTGACAATATGCCTCAATCTTCTTCTCAATCTCGGCGGGTAGGCTGGCGGCTAAACCGGCAATCGACTTTTTTTGGAGGGGGCGGCCGTTAAAAATATTCCGTCTGAGCTGTATCAATGCCCTACGGTCCTCTTTGCCGCTGACGGCAACATGACGGTACAACAATTCACTAAGTGCGACCTGCAGCGGAGTCAATTTTAACCCAAGCTGGTGAATTTCCTGAGCTACACGAAGTGAATCATGCAGATCCAGCCGCCGAAATTTGCCCAGCGGTTCACCAGCAATCCGTATGATCACGTATGGAAATAGGCGCATGGTTTCACCTCCTGCCAAACACAGGTTTTGTGGCCGGTTGATTGGCGCGCGGGTCATAGTGGAAAACAAATCTCATCATATTATCTTTATGAATTGCCCAACTCCAGCTGATCTTTGACGAGGTGGAAGTAGGCTCCTTTCTGAGCGATTAAGGCAGCATGGGTCCCTCGCTCCAAGATCTGCCCCTGATCCAGAACGATAATCTGGTCTGCCTTTTTGACAGTGCTGAGGCGATGGGCGATAACCACGGCCGTGCGGCCGGCAAAAAAATGGTCCAACTGCGCCATGATGGCCCGCTCGTTGGTCGCATCGAGGGCATTGGTGGCTTCATCTAAAAAAAGATAGGCGGGATTTTTGTAAACTGCCCGGGCGATTAAAATACGCTGCCTCTGACCGCGGCTCAGGCCGTGACCATCCGCTCCGATTTTGGTTTCGTATTTCAGGGGCAGGGTCTCAATAAAGGGATGTATGTTGGCGACCTCGGCCGCATGGTAAAGCTTCTCCGGGTCAACCGGATCGGCCGCAAGGGCGATATTGCGGGCAATCGTGTCAGAGAAAATATACCCGTCCTGCATCACCACCCCGCACCGCTGCCGCCAAACCTTGTTATCCATACAAGACAAATTGAGGTTGCCTAGGCGAATATCCCCCCTGGTTGGCTCATAAAACTTGAGCAGCAGCTTGAGCAGGGTGGTTTTTCCACTGCCGCTGGGGCCAACAATGGCGGTAATTTGGCCTTCAGGAATTGTGAGATTTAAATCGGAAAAAACATGGGGGGCATGAGGCCCGTGATATTGAAAACCCAGATTACACACCGTCAGGGTTCGATTGGACGGCAGCCTGGTCACCTCTGCCCGCTTTATATCTTCATCCGGCCGTTCGTGAATTTCTCCCAACCGTTCCAGGCTGATTCGGGCGTCCTGAGCCGACCGCACAAACCCAAGCAGTTGCGCAATTGGGGCATTTAGTTGCCCGACAATCAGCAAAACTGCCATCATATTGCCTAACGTAATTTCATCCAAAATAACCAGGCGCGCTGCCAAAAAAGTGATGGCTATATTCTTCAAGTGATTGATGAATTCCCCCCCACCTTGCTGATACTGCCCCAACACTAGGCTGTTGATATTCACCTTAAATAGCGCTTCTTGTATGTTTTCCCACTCACCTCGCTTCTGCTTCTCCGCATTGTGAAGTTTTATTTCCGGCATGCCGCGAATCATTTGAATCAGCGCATTTTGGTTTTCAGACATCTGCGAGAAGCGTTTATAGTCCAACTCCCGCCGCCGCTTCATAAAAAATTGAATCCAGATCATGTAGAGCAGGCTGCCAAGCATAAAGACAATAAATATTTGAGCACTTTGCCAGATAAGAGCAGCACCAAAAGCCAAAAAGGTAACAGCCGAAAAAATCATGTTGAGGGCGCTGGTGGTGATGAAGAATTCGATGCGGTGATGATCATTGATACGCTGCAGCAGATCGCCAATCATTTTGGTATCAAAAAAGGAAAGGGGCAGCCGCATCAGCTTGGCCAAAAAATCAGATATGATGGAAATGTTAATTCGGGTACTGACGCGCAGCAGCAGGCGGTTGCGGATGAAGTCTGAAAATGTCTGACCCGCATAGAGCATAAACTGGGCGATGAGAACGGCATAGATGAAATTGAGATTTTGATTGACAATGCCAACATCCACCACGGCCTGAGTTAAAAAGGGAAAAGCAAATTGAATCAGGGTGCCCGCAGCCATCAGGAATACGACATGGGACAGGCCTCGTTTATGCTGCGATAGATAAGTGAGTAAAAATTGAAAGCTAACCACATGATGTTTACCCTCCCCTTCTTCCAGAAAAAATCGTGGGGTTGGTTCTAATAAAAGCAGGACCCCCTCACCTTTCTTTTTCCGCCACCCCTCCAGAAACTCTTTTTTTGAATAGGTCAGTAAGCCATGTGCGGGATCAGCTACGTGAACCGTATCTTTTCTCAACTTGTGAAGGACAACAAAGTGATTGTCTCTCCAGTGGGCAATACAGGGCAAAGGGATCTCGTCCAGCCTCTCGTACGGCATACGCACAGAAAGTGCGCGCATCCCAATGGTTTTGGCCGCCTCATTTAGACCAAGCAGAGAAACCCCCTCGCGCGTCACAAATGCCTTTTTGCGTAAGGTTTGTAGGGAGTAGCTTTTGCCATAGTACTGGGCAATCATCTGCAAGCAGGTAGGGCCACAATCCATGGCATCAAGTTGTCTATAAACGGGGAAAGAATGAAAAAGTAAACGCCTATTTTTCATTGAATTATGTCAGCCATCTTAGTTAATAATATGTACCAAAGTGCGACGGCATTTCTTAAATGGTGCTATGTGCGAATCTTCCCTCAGGCAACCATCGAAAGGTTATAATCAAAAGGGCTAATTTCGACAGATAAGCCCTTTTGATTGTTAAGGCTAGAGGAAAAAATGTTTGTCAACGCCACCAATATTTACAACTTTAAGGCGTGCTATCTTCGTGGGGTTGTTCGTCACTAGCGAGTCAAGGTGAGCGTGGGCGGATCATCGTGATAGCAACCACCGCCACCACCGCCACCGCCACATCCATTTTCGGATGCATCATCCCGTCCCCCCTTTAACTTTCGCTGCATCTCTTCATCCAGAGAGGTCACAAACGACTGCACAACTAGCTCTTCCAAATTCAGTTTTTTCTCATTCTTTGCTGCTTGTTTCACTGCTGATAACATGATATTGGATCTCCTTACAAGGTCTTGATGTTTGACTTAAAACTACACAATAATGCATTCTGCGAATTCTATTTAGGGTATATCACCTGTTACCAACCCCGGCCGCTTATTACAAATCTCGCCTCCCCCGCCGCCGCCACCACATTGATCTATGTCAGAAGCAACCTCCTGTCCTCCCTGCAATTTCCGCTGCATCTCTTCATCCAAAGTGGTAACAAAAGATTGCACGATCAGCTCTTCCAAATTCAATTTTTTCTCATTCTTCGCTACTGATAACATGATATTGGGTCTCCTTTTTAGAAATGATGGGCAAGATGCACACAGTATATTTGACGGCCGTTACGAAACCGTCACGAACGATAAAGGATAGCGGATAACAAAAAGAGCTTACCCGCTTGGGAAGCTCTCAAATTTGATCCCTGTTGGCGAACTTGCTATTCATGCGACAACGGGAATTTTCCTGCTATTCGGTTCATGGAATGCCAACCGCTACTCGTTGCGGCCGTTTGGTTCAAACTTCATCACCACCGCCACCATGGGCTTCGCCAGAGGAACAATCCCGGCCACCATGCAATTTTTGCTGCATATCTTCATTCAAAGTTATGACAAACGATTGCTCGCCGACCTCTTCCAAATTCAGTTTTTTCTCGTTCCTAGCTCCTGAAAACATACTATTGGGGCTCCATTTTTGAATTGATTGACAATCTGTGCCCAGTGAATTTGGCGGCGGTACAAAACCGCCACGAATGCTAATTGCAGACATGCGCTTTTACTTTGACCATTTGAGGGAGGGGCTTGACTAAGTACCCGGCCTTCGTTAAGGATTTGATTTGGTCGATGATCAATGCCTTGATATTTGTCTTCAGGATCGGTGACTCAGGTGCAATTATGGACACAATATTCTCAAGGGCATCACCCACGGTCATCTTTCGACTGAAGGTTTGCAAGACCTTGTAAGCAAACGGGGAGAGGTACTCTTCAACAATTTGACTAGAACGAGCCTGCAATAAGACGTAATCTTGAGGGAGTTCTGCTTCACGTGGAAAATTGTCATCAAGACAGGTGGAAAGCAGCACGATATGTGGCGCCAGGCAAAGCTCTTGATTTTTGAGGACATCTGACTCCATAGTCAACAAGATGCGCGCGCTTTCAGCGAAGTGCAGTTCTTGGACGTGTAACCAGGCCAAGCTCGGAATACTGTCATCCAGCTTGGCTTTTTTCAGTTCTAGTTCAAATACATTGTGAAGAAGATTGTGGCTACGCTCGTTTTCCGCCTGAGGTAGGGAATGGATAAAGTTGATGAAAACTTCTTTCAGATTGACCTTTCTATTTATTGGTATGTCACTCAAGTATTGGTGCAGCTTATTTGGATACAATTTGCTGCTTTGGCAGATGGTTCGATCAAATATGGTACCCAATATATGGCGATTTACGGTGGCCACGGAAAAATGGTCAGCCATTATTTCTCTTGCTGTAGCATCAAGTATTGATCCGGTTTTTAGAGAGGGTATTAATATCGATGGAGTATTCACCGGATCAAGCACGCGCAAATAAAAATAACCGGCCCCGGCAATGCCATTGAATAAGCTATTGTCTGTTTTGACCTCTTCGTGATGTGCTATATGGCGTTTATTTTCAGGAGCCTCAATAACCTTGAGCGCCACAGCTTCGGCCATAGCCAAGTATTTTGACTCACCTAATACGGTATACCCTTCCAAAAAAATCTCAGCCAGGCCGTGAAGCCCATGACAGAGTGTGGAAAGGGCCAGGTGTTCGGATGGATCACTTAATGTTTCCTGGACTTTGCTAATAGCGGCCTTAGCTTCATCTAAATAAAGTTTATCGTCCAATAATTGATAGGCCCGAAGTCTTGATAAACCAATACCGGCCGCGCCGTGACACCAGACATTGGTATCGACACCTTCTACAAATGGGGTTTGGTCCCTGTTTAGATACGCTTGCTCCAGCTTCCCGTAATCAGCCGACTCTCTGATCTTGCGCAGATCAAGCCAATTCTTTTGCAAAGGGTTGAAAAATTGTGTTTCGTACAGAAACGCCTGTTCGGCAACCCTCGACAAAGCTGGGTTTTGAAAATAGTGCCCAAGTTCCAAAAAAACAAAACCCAATCCGGCCGCACCATGAGAAAAACCACATAATCCCTTTATGTGATAGGGACGCCGTTGCCAGTATAGGCCTGTTCGGCCGTGATTGGCTTGTTTAAGTAAATGAGAGACGTATTGTTGTATACGATCCAGAAGCCAGGCCTCTTTGCTGGCCGCATACAAATGTAAAAGGCCCAATAATGTTCCTGATGTACCATTAATTAGGTCCTCACTCCCTTTAGAATTCTCAAGAAAAATCGCACAGGGCTTAGCAATCCGGAGGGCCTGTTCTAGATATTCCAGGTCGAGCGTCATTTCAGACATTTTAAGCATGGCATACGCCATACCCATCCTCCCCGTGTAAAAAGCAAAAGAGTCGCTATCTTTGAAATCCCTATTGCTGTATTCTTTCACTAAATCTATGTATTCACCGGCCGCTTGAAGCCAAGCTGCATCTTGGGTATGTCGATACAGTTCGATTAAAAACAGAATAATGCCCGGTAATCCTGAATAAATGGTTCCCAGATTGTGTCGATCCAAGACAGACAGATCGGCGGGTATTTGAGATTGCCACACCGGCCGAGGAAAAGAACGGTGTCGATCAGGTAATAATTTATAACCGATCCGAATCGCCTCATTTAATAGAGTTTGATTTTCTGGAGTTAAAGTCATAACACCACACCGCCCCTTTTTAATCCAGGATAATTTTTGCACGTTACGAAACCGTTACGAAGATTGACGGTCGGTCAAATTGTAGGATGTTGAGCTTAAGAATAATTGCCAGCAGGTGGTAAAATATCTTCTATTCTGCGTTGATTTGATATAGGGGAAATCAAGCTTGTTTCATAAAACACGAGAGGTAAATTATGAGTGAAGAGTGTGAAACAATGCAGTTGAAGGTGTATTTATTTGGTTCACCTCGCATAGAAAAAAATGGCGCAATTATTTCAGTAGATACCCGTAAAGCAATTGCGTTGATAGCCTTCCTGGCGGTAACTAAACAAAACCACAGCCGTGATGTGCTGTGTAATCTACTTTGGCCAGAATATCAGCGAGCCAATGCGTCGCGAAACCTACGCCGAACTCTATGGTCCTTAAACAAAGCGATTGGCAAGGAATGGCTCACAGTTGACCGGAATACAGTGGAACTCAACTATGGATCTAACCTTTGGGTAGACGTCAATCGGTTTCAATATTTAGTCGATTCATCACGTACCCATACGCATGAATCTGACACCTTGTGTTCCGTTTGCCACCCCTTACTACAAGATGCGATTTCTTTGGTTCAGGGTGATTTTATGGCCGGTTTCTACTTACGAGATGGCGAAAATTTTGAAGAGTGGCAGTCATTTCAATCCCGGCGCTTGCAGCAGGAACTCCTCAATATATTGGAGAAACTTGCTTCATATCATTCTCTACAAGGTGAATTCGAGGCGGCTATCAGGTATTTGCAGCGTTGTTTGTCTGTGGATGTCCTACAAGAGCGAGCCCACGTAAAATTAATGCAGGCATTTGCCCAGAGTGGACAAAAAGCAGAAGCCATACGTCAATACCAACAGTGCAAAAAAATTTTAGATCGGGAATTAGGCGTATCTCCACAGCCGGAAACAAACGCGCTGTACAGCTTGATTTACAACGGGTCATCTTTTAATTCCGCTTTTCCCCCGGCCGTTCAGACCACGGATCTTCAGACATTTAAGGAAATTCCCTTTGAAGTCATGCCTGAACGGGGTGCGCTGCCTCAAAACTCGTCGATGCATTTGTCCCCGAATCCACTTTTTGTGGGGCGTGAAAAGGCTTTGCGCACCTTGGCCAGGGTCATTTCCCAAGGAATGGCTTCAGCTATTGGCCAAACCATCGTGCTTACCGGGATGGGAGGGATTGGTAAGAGCCAATTAGCCGTTGAGTTCAGCTATCGTTATGGTCGTTATTTTCCAGGCGGTATTTTCTGGATAAATATGTCGTCGGCAGACGGAATTCCGCCCCAAATTGCCGCATGTGGGGGTGTTGATGGGCTGAACCTGCGGCCTGATTTTGATGAGCTGCCGCTGGATAAGCAGGTCAAGCTTGTTCAGCGGGCCTGGCGAGACCCGGTCCCTCGTTTGCTTATCTTTGATGATTGTCATGAAGAAAAGTTGTTGTCTAAGTGGCGGCCGCCACACGGTGGCTCTTCTATTATTGTCACCAGTCGCCGGGAACGTTGGGATTTGGCTCTCGGCGTTACTCATCTGGCCTTGGATACATTCAGTATGGGTGAAAGCAAGTCATTTCTACACCAGTTCCAACCAGATATGACAACAGCTGAAGCCACGAGAATCGCCAACTTGCTGGGAAATTTACCTCTTGCTTTGCATCTAGCGGGAAGCTTCTTACATTGTTTCCAAATCAATGTAGCCAACTACCTCGTCCAGCTGTCAGAAATCGACGAACCCAGATTTTTAGACCACCCTTCACTACGAGGAGAAGGAGCCAACTATTCACCTACAGCAAACGAATTGCACGTTGCCCGCACGTTTATGGTGAGTTTCAATCATTTACTTCCAGATGATCCAGTAGACGAGTTGGCCACCGCCATATGGGCCCGAGCGGCATATTTTGCCCCGGCCACGCCGATTCCCAGAGCCTTACTCTTGGCTTCTCTGGATGAACCGAAGATAACACAGAATCAAGCAGAGACCGCCCTAGATCGACTGGTCGCCATCGGACTCATACAGCGTCATTTAAATGACAACCTGGTATTACATCAATTGCTAGCCAAATTTGCCAAAAGTGTGGTTCAGAATCCACTTGCTCAGGCGGATGTTGAAGACCTCATCGTGACTCGAGCCCAGCAGGCAGATATGATACGGGATCCAGCCCTAATTGCTCCCTGGCAAACGCATCTGCGTTACTTATCCAATGTTGCTCAACCTCGACAGGATCGGAAGTCGATCAGATTAATCCGCGCGTTGGGTAGTTATCTGTTGGTTAGAGGAGATTATGCTGAAGCTAAAATAAAACTTGACCAAGCTTTGGCTATTTCAAAGCAAAATTTGGGACCCAGCCATCCAGAAACAGCAGCTACATTGAATAAATTAGGCACCCTTCATTATTGGATGGGAAATTTGGCCGAGTCAGGACCAATATTGGAACAAGCATTGTTCCTGCAGGTAAAGATCCTGGGCGAATCTCATCCCGATGTGGCTGACACCTTAAACAGCCTAGGTCTACTGTCGTATGAGAGAGGTGATTTAACAACAGCGATGACCCATTTGGACCGGGCTCTGTCCATTTGTCAGCAAACTACGCCTCCTGATCATCCTTACACAGCCACTTGCCTCAACAATTTAGGCATGGTTCATGCGGGGCAAGGTAATCTAGCAGAAGCAAAATCTTATTACGAACGGGCGTTGGCTGTTCGAGAAAAAATCCTGCAGCCCAATCACCCACTTATCGCGAATAGCTTATCCAACATTGGCGTTATTCTTAAATGGTCCGGCGCACTGGCTGAAGCACGTCCATATTACGAGCAGGCCTTAGCCATCTGTTCCTTATCCTTGGGAGATAATCATCCCTACATAGCAATCTGCCTAAATAACCTTGGCTCCTTGCTAAGTGCTCTTGATGAATTTTCACAAGCAAAGCCACTCTTGGAAAAGGCCTTGATGATCAGGGAAAAGGTGCTGGGGTTAGATCACCACCTGACAGCAGTTAGTCTTAACAACCTGGGGCGGCTTCTTTTAAAGATGAAAAAAACAAAACAGGCTCACCCCTACCTTGAACAAGCTCTGGCTATTAGAGAAAAGATTTTGGGTTATAAACACCCACATACGGCAAACAGTTATCAGTGTTTGGGTCAGTTATACGTCGAAACAAATAATTTCGCTGGAGCGCAAGTTTGTTTTGAGAAGGCGTTAGAAATCCACGAAATGGTTTATAAAGCAGATCATCCTCAAACAGCTGCGAGTTTGCACAATTTGGGGTGTCTGTATCGCCAGGTTGATCAGTTGGATAAAGCACAAATTACCTTGGACAGAGCATTAACCATTCGCCGGAATAGTTTGGCGCCCGAACATCCGGAAATCGGGGCAACCTTATATGAATTAGGCTTGTTATATCAATCATTGAATCATTTTGTTGAAGCACGGCGATATTTATCGGAGGCGCTCCTCATTTTTGAGCAAGCTCAAGACGATTTCCATTCCCAAAATATTATTCAAGTATTGCAAAAGATGGAGGCAAATGCGTGAGGCGCATAGAATGTCAAGCTGCGGTATGATCGAATCCAGATTTACCGGCAAATGCACCATCTACGCGGCCGACTTGCTTATTGGCACCGCCATGCTCACCAGCTACGATCGCGGCATGAACGTGTATGGCGGCCGTTTTGTACCAACCGAAGCATACGGCCGATGCCGCTCAGTGTTTCTTCTATATTCAGAGGCAGCCCTCATGCGCGAAGAGACCGGCCGGGAGGATAATCGGCTTCTGCAGCGTTTCTTCCAGGAGCGGGATAGGCTGAACCTGCAGGCCAGAACCGCAGGCGGCATCACCATCCCCACCACGGCCATCACCATCATTGATTTTACAGATGAAATCCCAGGTGATGAATTAGAAATCGAAATACTGGTCGATGATCCACATACACACTTAACGGCCGCTGAAACTGAATGAGAATGATTTAACCGATACGAAGGGCATTGGACACGCTTTACGTGGGCCGCTAATCATCCGGTGATGCTGGGGGCTCTAGCCAGCCCTTACCTGTCCTAAAAGAAAAACGGTTAACGCGCTGTCTTCAAAATGCCCGATAACCAGAACGTCCCGGTTAATATCCCGCCGGCTTGGGGTTGAGTGGGCAGGAGCAGAGGTGGGCTGTCGCGCGCACCGGCCTGCAGGCGCATCCACTCCGAGGTGCGATGGGCGCGTAGCAATTCTTTATACCGGTTTTACGAGAAATATTTTCTAATTAAGGCGTTAAACCAGTAGAATAACGAGAAAAAATCGGTTCTTTTTATGCTATAATTTTGTTATTAAACGAGGGATTGGGGTCTACATCAATAAGATATATCGTTACTCAACAAGACCTCTTTATCTCGTGAATTGTGTGTTCGGTGATAATTCCACAGGTTGGATCTTCTAGCACGCGGTAACCGTTGGGGATAAGGCTATGACACATTCATCGCCCAAACGACGGCATGATCTATTTGAGGATAACCTTCCCCGCGATTTCGTCCTCCTCCTTACTCCAGACTGTCACATCCAGGAACGAATCGAGGGTGAGAAGTTCCTTGAGTTTGTGGAGTCGGCTCTGAAGGTCATCACGGAATACGGCAGCGACCCTCCATCCACTTTGGTTGAACTGCAAGTCGGCTGCGCTCTGCTCCCCGGGAACCGCCTCATTGTAGAAGTTCAGACCCGCCCAGCGGAAGTGCGATCGCTCCATGCAAAGGGACTCACCCCCCGCCTACGGCAATTAACTGTGCCGCCTATTGAAGGATGGCCAGTCGCTTTCGCACGGCGCATCCGGTTCGGCCAGATCGTGGAAGGAAGTGCCTGCCCGTTGCCATTTGCTTCGTTTGTGAACAGCGAGCAGCCTATCTCCTTGGATGAACTACTTCTCGAAGCCGGTGGCGTCCAACTTCCATCGCCTTCCATGTGGAGGAAGTTCAAAACATTCTTTTCAGGCCAACGGCAGACCACCGCTGCGGAGTCAGGATCAGAGGGAATGGCCGCAGTCTTGTCGAGACGAACTGGAGGCACAGTCATCGCCAGCGATAGGCAACTCATCCTGAGCGGGGCGTCCCCAAAGCCCTTTACTATCGTTGAAGACAAGACAGCAAGCGGGGGTTTTGCACTCGTGAAGGATGCGAGCGGGGCAAGCTCCGCCGTGGACAAGCTCATGCTAGATTACCTGCAATCGCGAGCCCCGCAGCCGACCCAGGCGGTGTTTGATAGCTTGCTGAGCAGGGTGGAGAGGGTGCGTGTGTTGGAGGGTGGCATGGCGAACGGCCGCCCTCTGGGCAGCACCGTCCTATTGGATATCGCGGGGGAGCCGGACCTGACAGAACTGAAACAAGCGCTGGAAATTCTTGACGGCCCTGGCGGTCACTGCATGTGCTATGGCGAGCCTTCGCTGGAACTCTTGTCGTGGCGAAGTGAGCCCTTGGCTGTGCTTGGTATCCACCACGGCCGGTCGGTGCGGTGGGCAGCTTGGAAGGACGATGCCGAACTGGTGGATGGGCGCCGACTTCTTGACTGGCTGGCCCAGCGCGGCGTGACCGGCCCGCTCTCCGAGTTCTTGGAAGGGCAGCGATCCGAGGAGCAGGGACGGATCGATTGGCAGCGCTGGGTGGCCGCGATGCCGGATTGTCTGAAGCATTTGTCAAAGGATGTCTGGCAATACGTGGCAAAGACGAGCGATTTAACCCCCGTACAAGAATCACTGGCGGCCGCATATCCGGAGCAGCGAGCCCGAATCCTCGCGCTCTTCCGCTGGTTCGGAAATGGTGCGGGCCCGTGGACCGGCTTTCCTGTCTACGAACAGCTGGCCGAGCAGATTCTGCTCCAGTCACCCGTTGAGGAACTGGTAGATGCCTTGCAGGATGGGCAGCTGTCGGAGGATCAAGTCGAGGGAGCAGCCCGCTTTTTCGCCGGTTGGGCCTTTGCCAACCGCGCTTCAGGAGAGGAAGTTCAGCTACCATCTATCCTGACGTATAGTAAGTTGGCAGCCTTCCTTCCCGACCGCTCAGGAGAACCGGCGCCGATTCCTGAGGCACTGCGACGGCAGTTGTTGGCGCACTGTCGGGGGTCTTCCGATGAGGATAAGAGGCGCCGGGCGGAATCGGCCTTTGCGGCGTAGCGGGTCGCCGAGCCAAACCCTTACCCCGGCACAACCTTTTCAGAACGCACTTGAAAAATATTAAAAAATCAGGACGCTGGCTAGTCGAAATTCGTTCGATTGCAGCGATGCTTCTTGCGTTGAGAATTCACTGACTAAAAAAGAAATAGGAGGAATAAAATGGCGTGGGAATGGTTCGCAGTCGAGGATTACAAGGTTTACGGAGTAGCCCACAATACCGCGGGCTATGAAAACATTTACGGATTCATCCGTCTTTATTGGCAGGGAAAACGAAGGGCTACATTGTGGTTCTTTCGGGATGGCACGACATCGATTGGTTCTAATGCGTCGTTTCAAAGTGGAGGACATACCCATTACTACGGACGTTTCGGTCAGACCCAATTTACTGATTTCGTCGATATATTAAGAAATGAGGAACCTGTGTACTTTCACTGGAACGATACGACAAAAGGTGTTTTTCTTGCGACAGGAAAAGAACCTGTGGGTGAGGGGGAAATCGACCTACCCTGAGAACGATCGAGTGGTCTTGGGGCAAACCTCGAAAGCAAATTAACCAAGACATAATTGACAGCAGAGCTATTTGTCTAACAGAGACATGGAAATGGATTTTGAAAAGCTGGCGCTTCTCAAAATCACTCATGCCCGGCGTTAAGCTGCGGTAGTGGTCGGCGGTCTCCACTTGGCCGAAGGATGGACAGCGATAATAACAGATAAACCTTTCCTGAAGGCCGAATATGAACTGTATTATTTTCTGACTTCAGCACCACCATGATTTACTTGACATCGTGACCCTTTTAAAATGCCTTTTATCCCGCATTTCAGGAAGTATCGGTGCTTTTGCCACGTCAATCACAGCCGCCGTTGATGAGGAGGGAGCGATTTCGATCGTGCGTGTACTGCACAGCAGCCAGGATATCGACGACGCGCTCTGATGCTAGCATTCTGCCTAGCAAATCCGGTGCAAATGTGCCTGAATGAGAATCGAGCAAAAGAAATCACTCGAATGACAACTTTGGAACAGCGCTATCCAGCTTTTGTCATTGGGTGCTACTGCTGAGGAAATTGGCCGAATTTTGACCAAAGATCCGCCTCTTCAATCGCCTTTTTTATAAAAGTCTGCTTGGAAATAAAGCTACCCAGCATATCTTTCCCTTATTCACAAAGCTTCGCTAAAATTGCGAAACCGCTATTTTAAGCCTATACTTTAATCATTGAGACAGTCAGCACTCTGATTTCTACGCAAAACCGGTTAAGCTATACACATCCCACATTTTTGCCAAAAAGCTAGAATGCTGGCAGAAGATCTGTTAATTGAAACAATACCTTCTTCTAAAAATTAAATAGTACGCCCTATCATGCCCAATTGGAACGACCTTAAACGCCCCTTTCGAGATGCTCTAATCAATGCTTTTGACAATGATGGGCTTGAAGCGATACTGCGCTATCATTGTAACCAAGAGCTTGAGCTCCTTACCGCAAAAAATCAGTCTCGCAAAAAAATTGTGGATGAGATTCTTATCCATGCAGAGCGTAATGGCTGGCTGCAAAAGTTGGCTGAAGGGGCAAAAGTTGAAAATTCGACACATCAAAAGCTTCAAGATACGACCCAACAAATTCTTGCTGGTATTCAGCAGCAAGGATTAGCTTTCTTTCAAACTACACAAGACAACGATCAACCCTTTGAAATATTGGATGACAAACTGCAACTTTATCTTGAATGGATGCAGCGGAGAAGCAGCAATTTACCCCTCGGCCCTCTCGATCAATCCGGACGAGATAGTGAAATAATAGGTCTTAACGATGTTTTTGTCGCCCTGGATGTGGATCGAGAAGGGCACGCACAATTAAGCGATGGTAGCGATGGAGTTTATCAGGCCGCGCTGGGCCACCTACAAGCACAGCGGCAGCTTATCTTGTTAGGGGAACCTGGCTCCGGAAAGTCTACCTTGCTGCGCTATCTTGCGCTTTGCCTCTGCAATGCTTTGCTAAATCCTGAACAGAGATGGCTGTCTCGACTAAGTTGGATCATTGCGAAAAAGGAAGATGATCAACTGTCCAGATTACTTGTCGTAAGAAATGAGAGGGAAACAGAGGAACAGCAGTGGCGGGATCAAGGGTTAATCCCTATCTTTATTCAACTGCGTGACTTTGCCAGACAACCATTTGTCCCAGAGGATGGAATGGCCATCTGGCAGTTCGTTTGTGCACAACTGCCCCCTCAAATTCAAAAGGTTAGCTCGACGTTGGAATCTTTGGCCATACGAAATCGACTTTTCTTTATGTTTGATGGGGTCGATGAAGTACCTCCAGCAGAGCGGAAGAAAGTTTGGCAAGCGATTGGCGCCTTCCTGGATACACCATATGGGGGAAACCGCTGGGTGGCAACCTGCCGTATTCTTTCTTTCGCCGAATCTGAATTGCCCCGTCGTCATTTGCCGGTTGTGACCCTTAGTAAGCTCAACCAGAACCAGATAGATCGTTTTATTGAGAGTTGGTATCGAGCCCTCTTACAAAAGAACGAAATAACTGCAACCGATGCGGACAACAAGACCTCATCTCTACAAGCGGCCAGCCGCGGATATTTGCATGAACTGGCTCAAAATCCGATGCTGTTGACCATTATGGCCATTGTCCAAACGTATGAAGGAACATTGCCGGATGAACGGGCCATGCTCCATCAACGGTGTGTGGAAACGCTTCTCCTGCGCTGGCAGCGCGAAAAAGAAAAGGATGATAAAGATGCTCCGACTATCTTACAGCAATTAGAGGTCAACCAGGCCGAAATTGAACAACTCCTCTGGCAAATTGGTTGGAAAGCCCACAGTCAGGCCAAACAGCGCGACAAAGCAGCAGATCTATCTGGACTGGAAGTGCTGCAAATTGCTGCCAAACAATTGGGATCATATAAGAAGGCGGAAAAATTTCTAAACTACACGGAAAAAAAAGCCCATCTTCTCGTCGGTAGCGGTGGTCTTGATGATCGAACCTACACCTTCCCTCATCGAACATTTCAGGAATATCTAGCCGCATGTTATCTAGAATCAGAGCGAAAGCCTTTACGCCAAATCAGGCGCTTGGCTGAGGAGGGAGATCCCTGGCGTGAAGTGATCAACCTGGCTTTTGGTCGACTGATTCATGTGAAGAACGATCGGGTAAAGGCAATTGATATTATTCTGGATAAACTGATCGATGAGGATCTACCAATAGACGATAAAGGTTGGCGGCGCGTCTGGCTAACGGGTGAAGCGTGCGCCATTGTTGGTAAAAATGCGTTGAAGGAGGATGAAGAAGGCACGGAAATCTTACCGCTGATGCAATATCAGTTGGTGGCCCTGCTGGAACAAGAAGCGCTCACGCCACAGCAGCGAGCGGAAGCCGGCGATGCATTGGGGTCACTGGGTGATCCAAGACCAGGAGTTTGCACGCCGGAGCCGGACCTGATCCAAATTCCTGCCGGTGACTTTCAATATGGAGGTGAGAAGGAAGTTCTCACCATTGACCAGCCCTTTGCTATTGCTCGCTACCCGGTGACCGTGGCTCAATTTGGCCATTTTATCGAAGATATCGGATATGAAAATCCTTCTTTTTGGGGCGGCACTGACAGCGCAGCCTGGCGCTGGCGGGTCAGCGAACATCCTGATTACCGAGGAAAAGAGCCGGTCACCCGGCCGCAGTACTGGGAGCAGGCCCGCTGGCATGGTGAAAACCGACCCATTGTGGGCGTATCCTGGTATGAGACCCAGGCGTACTGTGCCTGGCTGACGGCCAAAAGCGGCCGCACCTATCGTTTGCCCACCGAAGAGGAATGGGAGCGGGCGGCTCGTCACACCGACGGGCGAGAATGGTCGTGGGGCAATGAATGGGAAGAAGGGATTATTAATTCAGAAGAAGCCGGTGTCAACCGCACCTCAGCCGTTGGTGCTTTTCCGCGAGGAGCCGCCTTCTGTGGCGCGCTGGATATGTGCGGCAATGTCTGGGAATGGACCACCTCCTTTTGGGATGAGGATCGTGATTCTTATGTATTACGAGGCGGCTCGTGGGTCTATGATCGCGAGTATGCGCGCGTGGCCAGCCGCAACAGGCTCAACCCGAACTTCTCGGGCAACTATAGCGGGTATCGGTTGGTCTCCCCCGTGTTCTGACGACTGAGTCCTGGATTTCCGGGTTCTGTAACGGGGGGGTTGGGGGGTCTCCCCCCAAGGATTTTCCGCGAAGCGGAATCCGAAAATAACAATTTTAGCAGGAGGGTGTATCGGGTGAAGAGTTATCGAAATTTATATCCAAAAATTGTCACCTGGTACAATTTAGATGAAGCGTGGCACAAGGCACGTAAAGGGAAGCGAGGTAAGGCCCCTGCCGCCAGTTTTGAGTTTAATCTTGAAGACAATCTGCTGGTGTTACAATCGGAATTAACCGCTAAAGTATATCAACCGGGGGCTTACCATTCGTTTTTTATCCATGAACCTAACCGCCGCTTGATCTCCGCGGCTCCTTTCCGCGATCGCGTGGTTCATCACGCCTTGTGTAATATCATCGAACCCATTTTCGAGCGGTCCTTTATTTTTGATTCTTACGTCAATCGTATTGAGAAGGGAATCCACCGTGCTCTAAACCTGTCCTTGGCCGCTTTAGCGGGCGAATAATGAATAAACCCATCCCCTGTAATAGCTCAGGCGACGCTTGGGATGGGCACCAAACTCAAGGAGGACATGATGCAGGTTAGCGGACGAAATTATCAACTGTTGAATGAAGCGTTGGTTGATGCATTTGTCCTGGACAGTCTCGAAGCGATGCTTCAGTTTGGATTGGGCGAGCGCTTAGATGTATTGGTTGGAAGAACCAACCTCAATATTACTGTTTTCAAATTAATTGAGGAATTTAACCGGCGTGACCGGGTCGAAAAATTGCTGCAGGCAGCACGTCGATTTAACTCGACAAATGGCAAGCTTCACCAGGTGGCTCAATCTCTTGGCCGCGCCACGCAGGTCAAGGCCCATCTGGAAGGCGATGTCTTGTCCATTGATGCTCTGGAATTGGAGAAAACAGTAAGACGTCGACTGCCAAAATTGAGTGCTGTTGATATGCGTCAACAAATGATGCGAGTTGAGGGGCAAATGTGCGTCATCGAACGACGATTTGCCCGCGGTGAAGGACAGGCCCTGGGCAGCGGTTTTTTGATCGGCCCAAATGCGGTGCTAACCAATTATCATGTTGTACAAAACTTTTTGCATGGCAGCGAAGCCAAGCGCCTGCAGGTACGTTTTGACGCCCTGCTCGAAGAAGATGGCGTACGTGAACCTGATCAAGGTGTTGTAATTGAAGTCGATGAAGTCCCGATCGCTCAACCTCCGACTGAAAAAGATAAAGGAAACGTGAATCAGCCGCCGGCTCCGAACGAACTTGATTTTGCCATTCTGCTGCTGGCTGAAGAGGCGGGCCACATGCAAGTTGGAGGTATCGTCAATGCATTACAATCAAGTACACCGAGAGGTTGGATTAAACTGCCTGATCCCAATCCTGCGGTTTTGGAAGGTGATCCGCTCATTATCTATCAATACCCGGGCGGCCGAGAACTGATGCTGGCCATTGATACCGAAGCGGTTATTGGCACAGTTTGGGATGGCAAGCGCCTGCGCTACCGGAAC
>JAAUYD010168972.1_pt1 | contig 23262 bp, 20 predicted proteins | sample 7278101 | NCBI WGS metagenome assembly JAAUYD01 (sample SAMN14350128, study PRJNA611818) | marine sediment metagenome | isolation source: surface marine sediment (0.6m) | place: French Polynesia: Moorea | collected 2018-08
AAGGGCATTAAGTTAGAGGAAAATCTAATAAGTTAACGAGCGAAGACGTGGATTTATCCCGTCGTAGCTTAACAGCTAGAATCCATGTTTTTCAAAGCATGGAGACTTCAACCATTAACCTTAATTATTGTCACTAGACATCACCTAGAATTGAAAATTAGTTCTGAATGCCCCAATAACCACTGTATCATTGTTATCTGAATCTTGGTTAGGAGCAGTTAAAACAATAACTCCAGGAGTGATGGAAATATTATCATTGAGAGGATATTTATAAGAAACCTCCACATGAAAAGGCGTATCGTTGCTAAAATTAACAGGACGGTTGGGAATTTTCAGTCCACCCATATAGGGTTCTGCCCCAACAATAATCGCCCCCATTCCCCCTTCTTTGCCTAAGTCCGGTAACGCTAAAACTAAGGCATAATTCCACACTTCAGCCGTCCCTAAACCGATCAATCGCCCTGTAGTATAACCTCCCCAAGCGCGAATACTCAATTCTGGTATAACATCCCATTGTCCCTGAATACCATAAGAATTACTTAAAATAGGTCGATTAGGAACCCCTAAATTAGCCAGTTGAAAGTTACCCGGTAAGGTTCCTGTTCCTCCGAAGAGAAATAACTGGTTAGGTTGATCAGTTCTGGCATTGGCTCTAATATTAGGATCATAACCATTAAGATAAGTTAGCCCAAATTTTAAGTTATCGGCCGGTTGAATTTCTAACTGTCCAAAAGCGGAATAATTCCCATTAAATAAACCTCGTCCTAAGTCCGGTTCGTTAGCATTCCTGGCCATGTAGCCACCTGCCACTTTAAACATATCATTAAACTTGTAGGTAAAGGCTAAACCACGACCCCCTAACCCTAAACGATAAATGGGGTTTCTTTCTCCAAAACGGGATAAAGCCCCGCCACCACCACCACCAGCTTCTAAGCCGGCGTTAAAAGTATCTGCATAAAAGTGATGTCCTGCAAGGCTTGCCATAGCGAAGATTTTTAGGTTATTTCCGATGGGGAAATAATAGTGTAACCGGTCAATAATGACATCATTATTATCCCGTGGTAAATCAAAGGCAAATCGTCCTTCAAAGTCTCCAATTTCGTTTTGAAATGAGTTGCCAATACTACCAGAAGTTAAACGGGTAATTAATTGATCTTTGCCTGAAAAACTTGTCACCATTTGTAAACGAACTTTACTGGTAAAAACCGTTTGTGCATCTAAATCTCTGGTTCCAGTTCCATTATTAATATCATCCCCAAAGGCATCCGCGAAGTTAAAAACAATATCCCCTTTTAACTTAGTCGTAGTGGAAAATTGATGATCTTCTAAATAGGCGGTTCTTGTTTCTAAATTATCAATTCTTGCCTCTAATGCCATTAATTCTTGTTCAAATTCTTGTGCCAATCGCTTCAATTTCTCAATGTCTTCTCTGAGGACAGCAACATTTTCTTGCAGAAGTCTTTCAATGGTATTTAAGCAAGCATTTAATCCAGCCGCAAACTCCCAACGACTTAGGCTGCGTTCCCCTCGAAAGGTGCGATCGGGATAGCCCACAATACATCCGTACCGTTCGACTAAACTCCGTAAAGCTTCATAAGCCCAAGCGGTGGGGGTAATATCCCGTAACTCCGAAACACTGGTCACTTGGTTCATGGAGTGGGATGTAGTGTTAAACGTTTTGTGGCGAGGACGGGGTTTAGAAAAAGGGTTTTGAGTTGGTCTTTGGGGTAAGATGGTGGGTGTTAGGTTGGGTTTGTCTGCAATGGAAAACTCGTTAGCCTTTGCAGATGTTGTTAATAAGGAAAGTCCACTCACTAGCAGAGTATAGGGAACCAAACACCACAAAATACGTTGATTCATTCTGAAATTAAAACCTCACACCGAAAATAATTTAATCCTAACTTAAACTTTTGATAATTTACAGAGGTTATGGGGAATAATTGTAGTTTTAGATACTAAATCTCCTTGTTATATGCAAAAATAACAATTAATTGATGCGATATTTACAATTTAACTGAGCGATCGCTGCTTTTTCTAGGAGCCAATAATCTATCAATTCTCGAAACCTACTAATTGTTAGTAGATTTTGTTACAGGTTATCAGGAAAAAAGTAGGTACTTAATTACCACTAACATGAACAACAATCTCTCGTTGATGACTGCTTTGACGATGTTCCCAGAGATAAATACCTTGCCAAGTTCCTAACAGTAATCTACCCTGAGAAATGGGAATTTGTTCCGAAGTTTTTGTTAACATAGAACGAATATGAGCCGGCATATCGTCGGGTCCTTCTGTGCTATGCTCATACAGTTTAGAATCTTCAGGGACTAGCTTAGAAAAAAAGTTTGCTAAATCTACCAAAACATCGGGATCAGCATTTTCTTGAATAATTAAAGAAGCGGAAGTATGACGCACAAAAATGGTACATAAACCCGTTGAAATTCCTGATTTACTAACAACCTTTTGAACTTCATGGGTAATACGATGAAAATCTTTTCCTCTTGTACCAATTGTTAATAACTGCTGATAATGATTCATCAATTCCTTAATCCTAATCCACTTAAAAAATTAATAAAAGTGTTAGCTACGGTGCCAACTTGTTACCCCTCCAGCTTGATCAACTAAAATAACACCTTGTTCTTTTAACTGATCTCGAATGCGATCGCTTTCGGCAAAATTCTTATTTTTTCTGGCTTCTTTTCTCTGTTCAATTAATGCTTCAATCTCAGCCTCATCTAACCCCTCACTCGCTTTACTTTTCAATTGATTATCATCAGCTTCTAACCCTAAAACATGAGCCAATGCTCTTAAAGTGTACCATTGTTGTTGTAATAATTCCGAAGCAATTTCCGTCTTTCCTTGATGCACTAATAAATTCCCTTCTTTACGTAATTCTTTAGCAATTTCAAACAAAACCGCTAAGCCACCCGCAAAGTTAAAATCATCATCAACTGCGTCTTGAAACCGTTGGACAAACTCAGGTAATAACTCAGGTAAATGTCGCTTAAATCCTAATTGACTACCATGTTGAAAGCCAAATAATAATCCTTCTGATAAGGTATGCCAACCATTGGTGGCTGCTTCTAAAGCCTCATCGGTAAAATCGACAGGTTTGCGATAGTGTGCCTGTAAAATGAACAACCTGACGGCCATGGGGTCAATTTTAGCTAATAAATCCCTAATCGTGGTAAAATTCCCCAAAGATTTGGACATTTTTTCCCCACCCACCTTAACCATCCCATTATGTAACCAATAACGGGCTAAGGCTTTACCGGTGGCTGCTTCTGACTGGGCGATCTCATTTTCATGGTGAGGAAAAATGAGGTCACTTCCCCCTACATGAAGATCAATGGTTTCTCCCAGTCTTTCCCTGACCATAGCAGAACATTCAATATGCCATCCTGGGCGGCCTTTTCCCCAAGGAGAGTCCCAAGCCGGTTCTCCTGGTTTAGCCCCTTTCCAAACAGCAAAGTCAGCCGCATCTTTTTTCTTGCTGGCTTCGGCATCTTCTACAGCTACCCTACCACTGGCCCCTGCTTGCAAGTCTTCTAATTTACGGCCAGACAGCTTACCATAGTCTTTAAAGCGACGAACATGATAATAAACATCACCCTCCGAAGCATAAGCATATCCCTTAGCTTCCAACTCTGAGACTAAGCGTTGAATACCGTTGAGGGTATGGGTAGCGCGAGGGTAAGCGTCAGCTTTTTGCACTCCCAGGCGTTCCATATCTTCAAAATACGCCTCGATAAACCGTTCTGACACCGCTTCCATAGTGGTTTTTTCTTGTCTAGCGCGGTTGAGAATTTTATCATCAATATCCGTAAAATTCTGAATATAAGTTACTTTATAACCACGCCATTCTAAATAACGTCTGACCACGTCCCAAACAATACAAGTTCTTGCATGGCCTAAGTGACAATAATCATAAACCGTAATGCCACAGCAATACATTTTCACCTTGTCTTTTTCAAGGGTGGTGAAAGGCTCTTTTTTGCGGGTTAAGGTGTTATATATAGTTAGTGCCATTTGCCAGTTAATCGTTATGGTCTTTCCCTGTGGTCAACATTGTGGTTAAATAAAGAACCCATAGGTACACTTATCCTATGGGTTAAACTTTCATTAATTATACTTGGTTTTAGGTTAATTCATCAACTAACTCGTTTCGGTCAGTTTTTTTACTGGTTGCCATTCATCTCACCGTTAACCTGTCGGTGTAACGGGAGTCCTAGGCGCAACATTTAAGATAAAAGTACCATTAAACTTATCCTGTTTCATCCAGTCATAAAGTTCCCGTAAGAGAGGATGATTTTTGCTCCCATTTTGCGTTTCAATGATGAATTTTCCGAATTAATCAAATTCTGGGGCCCATATTTCAACCACAGGAAACTCCCAACCTGGAAGGATTTCTGGTACGGCAAAAATGTCTCCATCATGAAGGGTGATAATTGTTTTATCAAGGCGATAAACTTCCATCATACGCTGTCTTGGATCAACGAGAACCCCAACAGTTGTCCCTAAACTTAAAAACTCTTCTATCTTTTCTCGTAATTTCTTTAAACTATCGTTTTTTGATTTTACTTCAAAGATTAAATCGGGAACAACTTCCGCATAATTTTCCGTTGTCCGTTTTAATTTTTCTGCTTTAATAAAAGAAGCATCAGGCGCACGCAAATCAGAATTTGGTAAGATAAAACCAGCACTTGAACCAATCACTCGGCCTAACTTTCTGGGTCGAACCCAGTTACCCAAAAGACGGGCAATTTCTGTGCCTATTTCTTCAGATTCTAGTCCAGAGGGACTCATAATAATAATATCTCCTTCTACTAATTCTATTTGATAGTCGGGATACTGTGATTGGAAAGTTTCTAAGTCTTTTAGGGTAAAGCTTGTCATTTTATAATCTTCCGTTTTACTTCATTTTATAATTATTAGTATAACTGACTAATCTATTAAGTTTTTTTAAAGCGATTTTGTGCCTGCTTAAAAGCTTCTTGCATCACCGCTTGAATTTTATCGGGATTGGGTTTTTTTCCCCCCATTAAATCCCCAAAATAAACACAAGTCCCTTCTCCTAATGCCCAAGTATAAGCCCCCGCCCAAGATGCAGCAATAATACTTCCCAAACCAGGAATAAACTTAATTAATTCTCGTCCAATCGACTGGGCCAAAAATCCCCCCGCGATCGCACTGACGATTCCACCGGCTTGAGATGGGGTCAAAATTTGCCCGTAGAGTTTCCCTAATAATGTCACCTGAGACACTTGTAAGGCGGTTAATACGGGCATGGTGGCAAAGGGTAAGGGGACGGCTGCTAGGGTAGCTGCTGCGACGGAAAACGCCCAAATATAACGACGGGCTACATCTCGATAAAGATTACCGATTTTTTGGCTGGTTTCTCCTTCGAGAAGTTGATGAATAGCCACGGATTCTGCTTCAGGTAACTGTTGCGCTATGGTATCTCTAAGGGTTTCTAAACCATAAAAAACAGGAGTATAACCATCTTCTTCTAGGGTAAAATCAATAAGAATAGCGTCATCGTAAACTCCCTGAAAATCTTTTTTGAGATGGTTAAACGCACGATTAATCTCTTCAAAATTGGGAGGATAAGGAGGGTGATCTTGAGTTTGAGAGGGGTAAATTTCATGAAGACAAGTAACCACAAGAAGATAGGGAATTTTTGGGGATAATTGACGCAATTCTTGAGCAACTTTTGCTAAGGTTTCTGTTGCAAAATCGTTAATTTTAACAGTCAAAATTACAACTCTGGCCTGAAGATTTGAGCCTTGCAATTTATCGGTTAATTCTTGAATAATAGAATTGGTATTTTGTTGAACGTCACCTAATCCTACTGTATCAGTAAAAATGAGTAAAGGTAGATCATCATTAGGATAAGTATATTGATTAATATGCTTCGTATGGGGACGAAATCCTTGACCAACAATTTCAGCAGAAACCCCTGTTAATCCCCGAACAATTGAACTTTTACCTGATTGGGTTTTTCCAATTAAAATGGCTTCAGTAGTGGGTAATTTTTCTCTAACAGTTTCTAAAATTTCTGCTATTTGTCCATCACTCACTTGAAACCATTTAGGAATATTTTTTAGCAATAAGTTATTTTTGAGAAAATTTTTGGTTGATTTAAAAAATTGAGTCATTGGTCATTGATTACTGGTAAGCGATCACTGTTCACTGATAATTATTAAAACAGGTAACCTTAAATTAAATATAACAACTCTAACCATTGGTCATCTTCTCATTTAGCTAGACTATTTGTACCATTTTTCGATCAGGCTAAATTCATTTAACAAAATGTCGGCAAAAGTCCTTATCTATAAATTACACTTCTGTGCGATAGCGCATGGTAGTAGTGAGGAACTTCTGACTTCTGACTTCTGACTTCATTCAATCTGCGATCGCTTGGCTAGATATTAAGTCAATGAAACGCCTTGATAAGTCCTATCATAATTCGGATTGATTACCCTAGTTTTTAACAGAAATTTATAATTTTTAACAAAAGAAATATTAATTTTTGAAAAAAATAGGTCGTAAATTAATAAGAATGTTTCACCCTAAATATAAAGGCGAAATAAAAAATGGAGAATTAAGATGGTCACAGCAACACGACCAGAAAACAAAGTTAACATAGGTCCAACCCAACTATTAATCAATAATGAATGGATAGAAAGTGCATCAGGAAAACGCTTTGAAACCATTAACCCCACCACAGGAAAAGTGATCTGTGATGTAGCAGAAGCTGATGCGGCCGATGTCGATAAAGCAGTCATCGCAGCTAGAAAGGCCTTTAACCAAGGAGACTGGCCGAAACTATCTGCTACCCAACGAGGACAACTTTTGTATAAGTTAGCAGATTTAATCGAAGCCAACATCGAAGAATTAGCCCGTTTAGAAACATTAGATAACGGAAAACCTTATCAAGACTCCTTAAACGCTGATTTACAGCTTGTTATTGCCTGTTACCGCTACTATGCAGGATGGGCTGACAAAATTCAAGGAAAAACCATTCCTATCAATGGTCCCTATTTTTGCTACACTCGTCATGAACCGGTGGGAGTGGTGGGGCAAATTATTCCTTGGAACTTCCCCCTATTAATGCAAGCATGGAAACTGGCCCCCGCTTTGGCCACAGGGAACACAGTGGTCATGAAAACCGCTGAACAAACCCCCTTATCTGCATTAAGAGTAGGAGAGTTGATCTTAGAAGCAGGGTTCCCTCCAGGGGTGGTTAACTTACTCTCAGGATACGGCCCCACCGCAGGACAAGCGATCGCCCGTCACCACGACATTGATAAAGTGGCCTTCACAGGATCGACGGAAGTGGGCCATCTCATCATGGAAGCAGCCGCGCAAACTAATTTAAAGCGCGTTACCCTGGAATTAGGGGGAAAAAGCCCAAATATTGTCTTTGCCGATGCCAACATGGATCAGGCTATAGAAGGGTCCCATTTTGGCTTATTCTTTAACCAAGGACAATGTTGTTGTGCGGGATCTCGTCTCTTTGTGGAAGAAAAATGTTATGACGAGTTTGTAGCGAAAAGTGTGGAACGGGCGAAACAGGGCATTGTCGGTGATCCCTTTAATGATAACACCACCCAAGGACCTCAAGTAGATCAGACTCAGTTTGATAAGGTAATGGAGTATATTGAAGCGGGACAACGGGAAGGGGCAAAACTCTTATGTGGTGGTGATCGTGTAGGCGATCGCGGTTACTTTATCGAGCCTACTGTCTTTGCTGATGTACAAGATAACATGAAAATTGCCCAAGAAGAGATTTTTGGTCCGGTAATGAGTATTATCAAGTTCAAGGATATTGATGAGGTCATCCAACGGGCTAATGATACCATGTATGGTTTAGCTGCTGCGGTTTGGACTCAGGATATTAGTAAAGGTCATGCGATCGCTAATGCTTTACGCGCTGGTACTGTCTGGGTTAACTGTTATGATGTGTTTGATGCTGCTGCCCCTTTTGGTGGCTTTAAACAGTCTGGTCTGGGCCGAGAATTAGGAGAATATGGCCTACAACAATACACAGAAATTAAAACAGTAACGGTGAAACTTTAAACGATATAGAGGGTAGGGGGGATATTTTTCACTACCCTCCAGAACACTAACAGTAACACAAAGTGAGTTCGGAGTTCGGAGTTAAAATGTTTTCCATGAGATAATTAGGGTTTGAAACTCTTGATTTTGACAAGTTGTCTCTCAATTTCCTTATATCAAACTCAGGTTAACACAGCCTTCGGTGGCTGTTACAAGCAACATGCTTGTGTTACAAAATTATTGAAATGACTGTATATTCTTGTTAAGTTCTAAGATATTAATCTAAAAACAAGAATAGCTTGCATTTACCTGAGTCTTTTTTTAGATAAACTATTTATAGTTAACTCACTTATTGTGTATGAATTCACTTTCACCCACTCGTGCTACTAATTTGAGAGAAGCTTATCGTATTTGTACCCCCGAACCTTTAATGGGGGAAGATATTGACAGATATTATGTGGATTTATCCTCCGTTCGTAAGACAGAAACGATTCAAAATATCACTACAAAATTGACGTTTCTCGAACCAGAAGAATTTTGTACAATTTTATTTACAGGACATCGGGGTTGTGGCAAAAGTACGGAGTTAAGAAGAATTGAGAAAAAGTTAAAATTAGACTATTATATTGTTTATTTAGAGGCGGATGTTGAATTAGATATTAATGACGCTGAATATACTGATTTGTATTTACTGATTATTAAAAAAGTTGCAGACGAATTATATAAATTAGGAGCAAAATTTGATGATACACTTTTGAGTCAATTTGAATCTTGGTTTAAAGATATTACCAAAGAAACAGAAGAAAGTGTAGAAAAAGCCATCAGTATGCAAGTTGAAGCTGAGGCAGGGTTTAAAATACCTTTTATTTCTAAATTATTATCAAAATTATTGGCACAAATTAGAGCATCTCAAAAACAAAAACAAACCATTAGACAAACATTACAAAAAGATTTCAGTCGCCTGCAAGCAGACATTAATTTATTATTAGCCGATGCGTTCAAGAAATTAAAACAAAAAGAACCGAAATATGAAAAAGGATTTTTAATTATCTTAGATAATTTAGATCGCATTCCTCCTAATGTTGGTAAACATCTCTTTTTTGATTATGCTGCTCAATTGCAAGCATTACATACAACCATTATTTATACAGTTCCCATTTCTGCGGTTTATTCTGATGAAAATTTGAATAAAACCTTTGGTAGTCCCAATATTATGCCGATGGTCAATATTTATGAATTCAATGCTGATCAATGGGACTTAGATTACAAAGAGGATAAGTTAGAAAGTTTAGCAAATTTAATTGAACAACGTGTTAATATTGATGCAGTTTTTGAGTCCCGTCAGCAATTATTAGACTTAGTAAAAGCCAGTGGGGGTCATGTTCGTCAGCTAATGCAAATGACAGCTAAAGCTTGTTTAACAGCTGCTGGGCGTGATCATAATAAAGTAACGGCTGAAGATGTTATTTATGTCATTAATGAAGAACAATTTAACTTTGAAAGAATTAATTTGAATGACTATTATCCCGTGTTAGCGAGAGTCTGTTTAACTAAAGATATTAATAAGGATGAAGTTGGACAAAAATTACTTTTTAATTTATCAGTTTTGGAATATAATGGCGTTAATCGCTGGAATTATATTAATCCTGTTTTAAAACAAAGTTCTCTTTTTAAAAAAGCATTAAAAAATGAACAGCACAACTCAGACAATGTCTAATGTAAATAATGAAAAAGAAGCATTTTTAAACATTAATCAACAGGCTTTTATTGAACTGTTGACCTTTATAGATTTTGCTGATAATCGATTAAATATTGGTTTTGTTGAAATCAAATTTTCCCAAGATAGAGATATTTTAATTAATGCACTTCTCGAACATCCCGACTGTAATAATATTCAATTTGAAGTTTTAGATTTTTCTGATCCTAATCTTCGTTTTTTAAGAGATGAATTAGTTACTGCATTAAAACATATTAATCTTCAAGCTAATAAGAAATTAATTTTACTGATTACAGGTTTAGAAAAATCCATCGGTATTGTAGAAGAATATCCTTCTGTATTAACCAATCTTAATTTTGTACGAGATGATTTACGAACCAGTATTCCTCATCCTATGCTGTTATTTTTACCAGATTATGCGTTAACTCGTTTAGCAAAATATGCCCCTGATTTTTGGGCATGGGGGAGAAAGCTTTTTACTTTTAAAACTAATCGTAGTAGTTTAATAACGAATAGTAATAATATTATTTTTTCTGATGATTATATTCATAACTTAGACTTAGCAAAGAAGCAAGCAAGAATTGAACAATTACTAAGTCTATTAAGTGAATATAATACGTCTACTGACGAAAAAACGAAAAATGATTTATTAACTATTAGTAATATTTACAATCAATTAGGTAATGGCTATGATGCTTTAGGACAATATCAAAAAGCGATCATTGTTTACGAAAAATCTTTAGAAAGCTCAGGAAAAATTCAGGATAGACAGGCAGAAGGAAATTCTTTAAGAGGTTTAGGCAATGCTTATCATGCTTTAGGACAATATCAAAAAGCAATCAGCTTTCATCAAAAATCTATAGAAGTCTTTAGAGAAATTGGAGATAAACAAGGAGAAGCTATATCTTTAGGCAATTTAGGTAGTATTTATCAATCTTTAGGAGAATACCAACAAGCTATGATTTTTCATCAAAAAAATTTAGACATTGCTAGAAAAATTAATTACAAGCTTGGAGAAGCTATATCTTTAGGTAATTTAGGTGAAAGTCATCAATTTTTAGGACAATATCAAAAAGGAATCGTTTGTCAGCAAGAATCTCTAGATATTGCTAGAAAAATTCAATATAGACGGGGAGAAGCAAAGTCTTTATGGATCTTAGGTAGTGTTTATCAAGCATTAGAAAAATACGAAGAAGCGATTAACTATTATCAACAAGCTTTGAACATTATCCGAAAAATTCAATATAGACGGGGAGAAGCAAAGTATTTACAAAGTTTAGGAAATGCTTATCAAGCATTAGGAGAATATCAAGAAGCGATTAACTATTATCAACAATCTCTAGGTATTGCTAGAAAAATTCAGTATAGACGGGGAGAAGCGATTACTTGGTTTAATTTAGGCTTAACTTTTAAAAATATTCAACGTCATGATGACGCAATAGAAGCCTTTCGTAATGCACGTAAATTGTTTCAAGACATGGGACTAAATCAAAAAGTTGAAAATTGCGACAATGAAATTAAGATTTTAGAGAATGATATTCATTTTTAAGTAATTAACTATTTACTGATGACTGATGACTGATGACTGTTCACTGAATTTTCGTTGTGCAAACCTTAATTTTGCTGATCGCGATCGCGGATTTTTTGCTTGTTCTTCAGGTTGAGGAATAATGAGTTTTTTCGTAACAACATCCAATAACAAAGAGTCTCGAAAACTATATTTAACCCGACGATCTTCCAAACTATGAAAACTAATAATTCCGATTCGTCCCCCAGGTTTCAACCAATGAGGGGCTTTTTCTAAGAACCTTTCTAACGATCCTAACTCATCATTAACCGCAATGCGTAACGCTTGAAAAACACGGGTTGCAGGGTGTATGCGTCCATAACGTTGTTTTGGGGGAAAACATTTAGCGATCGCCTCTGCTAACTCTGTGGTGGTTTCAAAGGGACGTTGTTGTACAATACGACGGGCAATAGAACGCGATCGCCGTTCCTCCCCATACTGATAAAATAGATCAGCTAAACTGGTTTGATCCCAATGATTAATAATTTCTGCTGCTGTTAGAGACTGTTGGCGGTTCATCCGCATATCTAAGGGGGCTTCATAACGAAAACTAAAGCCTCTTTCTGCTACATCAAACTGAGGAGAACTTACCCCTAAATCTGCAATAATGCCGTTAAATTCTTCTATTTTACCTGGATAGTCGGCAAAATTTCCCTGCCAAACTTGCAAGCGATTTTCGGCGATGTCCAATAAATTAGCTTTAGTAGCAGCGATCGCCTCCTCATCAAGATCAATTCCTGTTACTCTAACATCAGGAAAAGCCTCTAAAATAAGACGACTATGGCCACCTCGTCCCAAAGTCGCATCCAAATAATGACCATTGGGTTCAATGGCTAAACCCTCCACCAACTCTTGGCATAAAACGGGAGTGTGAATAGACTGGTTAGAGGAATCTATGTTAGTCATAACAATTAGCTTAACAAAGTAAATAGAGGCAGCACACAAGAGAGAGTCAAGTCAAAATGGATACTCATCACTCAAACCCAGTCTAACCCTCAATTTTATTGTTATTGCGTCGACTCATAACTGCACTTGTGTGGGAATTGTCAGGAACTTATAATGCTTAAAATAATTCAAAAAAAAAGAAACCCAGGCGGGGATTCAGTTATTATTATGAATTTGGCGGCTCAACGCATGGTGTTTATTCACTGTTCCCTTTTTAATTTGAACAGAATCTTCACTCGTTCTATTATGTCTAGTTTAGTAGTATTTTTTGGTATTCTTCATGGATGTAGTTTGGTTCCAAACTTGTCTCCTACCCCATCGCCGCCACCCTCTAATTTTAGTGATGAAGAAGTCACAAATTATGCTCAGACGGTGTTAAAAATTGAAGATCAACGACAAATTGCCTATGAAGAAATTGAAGCCATCATAGACAACCAACCTCCAGAAATTGCCTGTGATCAACCAGAAACCATAAAACAACTACCGAATAATGCCCAAAAGATTGCTGTTGAATTTTGTAATCAATCGAAAAAAATTGCTCAAGATAGTGGTTTATCGTCTAATCAGTTTAATGCCATAACTGAAAACGCTCAAAAAGATGCGACCCTCAAAAAAAGAATCCAAAATGCTATGATTCGTATTAGAAAGCCTTAAGATTTATCTATTCAATACTATTGGTTATTATATCATTATATAAATTGCTAAATACGATTAAAGCTCATGTTTCAGTTTATCTTAACTTGGATTATTACTGCGTTATCGTTACTCATCACTGCTTATTTAATTCCAGGTATTATTATCGAGGGATTTACGGTAGCAGCGATCGCTACTTTGGTGATGGGTTTAATTAATGCTGTTGTTCGGCCTATTTTACTTTTATTTACCTTACCTTTAACGATTCTTACCCTGGGTTTATTTCTCTTGGTTGTTAATGCCATTTCTTTTTCTTTGGTTTCTTATTTTACCCCTGGATTTACCGTTAATACTTTCTGGGATGCTTTATTCGGTTCCATTATTTTGTCAGTTATTTCTAGTTTTTTAAATAAGATTTTTCAAGCAGAATAATACTTGATAGTGTGGAAACTGTTTGTAGAGAAAACATAATTATTAGGTATGTTAGGCAAATTCCAGTTATTTAAAAACAAACGACAATTTTTTTTCATTCTGTAACACACCGAAACTCATGGTTTTGGTGTGTTATGCTAGGTTCTGGAGTTTAGACTACTAAAAAGTTCTAATAAAGAAGCTCTAACTTTTGTAGTTTAATAGGTTTAATATATCTTTAAATTCATAATTTAAAAGTTCAATGGTTTCTGGATTAAGTTTTATTTTATGATCTCCTGGGGTAATTTTTCTTTTATGTTTATTTACATTTTCCTTTGAAACTTTAAATTCGTTTTTATATTTGTTATAAAGCTTGATATAGATTAACTTTTTATATGTTTCAAATACAATGTTTTGATAATTTAAAAATTTTAAGGTTTCCAGTTTCTGAGAATTAGCATAGTAAAAAGCAGATAAAAATTCTTTTAACCATTTACCGTAATTATCAACCATATCTTCATATTTGATGAATACAACATTTTCACGTTCCAGTAAATTATTACAATATATTTCATATTTTTTTTTAAATCTAGGTATTCTATCAATTACAAATTGATCAACTCCATGTTTTATCCATTGTTCTCTTTGTTCATCTGTAGGATTAAATCGTCCTTCTCTTCTGACGTGACTGTAACTGTGAGAATAAAATAAAGACGTAAGTACATCTCTAGGATCTCTCAAATGTAAAATAATTGAGTATTTTTCTAAATTTTGAGGGAAAGAAAGTTGCTGACTACCACGTATTGGACCGAAACAAGCTAGTTCATTAGTATTATTTATTAAAAAATTATAATCATGTTTTCTAATTGTTTCACTATAATTATCATTGTTGTCGATTGAATAGTAATTTATGCTAAGTAAACGAGTGGTGTTTAAACTTAATCGATGTAAAAATGTAGATGCGGCTTTATGTATTGTGTATACTAATATACTTTTTCTTTGAAAAGAATCAAGGTATAAATTCAGAGATTTTTTTATTTGGCTTTTCATTTGAAGAAAGTTCTAAGATATAGATTTTTGCTTTATATTTATTGTAATGCCAAGTGACTTATTCATATCGGGATGTTCTGCTTGGAGATTTTCTAAATCCTTGACTGTTAAACTGGGCATGATTAGAATCTTCCATTTACTTTTGTATCTTCTCCCAAAGCAAGTGTAGCATATCTTCATTTTTCAGCACGACCTGAGCTTTCCAGAAGCTTAGGTTGTGCTGCAATTCAGTATCTTTATTTGACATAAAGATTATTTTTAAATTTATTATCTTCTAAAAGAAAATCATTTTTTTGTAAAATTTTCAATAAATTAACATCGGTTTCTAATAAACAAGCATGACCACTTTCGGGCAAAATAGTTAAGCGACTATTGGGAAAATAATTAACTAATTCTCTCCCTTCTTCGACAGAAGGTAATAATTTATCTTCCTGACTTGCTAATAGTAAGATTGGTTTTTCAAAGCTTCTCAAATGTTTAGGGTTAATTGCAAAATCTCGTAATAAAGAAAGTCGCCAACTGACTACCTCTTGAGGAAGGGATTGCATCGCATTTAATAAAGCTTGACTATCCCTATTTTTCATTCGATTTAATGCGCCTAAAAAAGATAAAAGAACCAAAGCAGAGCCTTTATAAACATAGTCGGGAACCCATTGATTTAACTGAACTCCCCACTTTAAAAAAGGCCGTTTATTAAAAGAAGATGCAGGATTAACTAAAATAATTTTTTCCATCAATTCAGGGGTAGTTAAAGCTACTTTTATTGCCAAACAACCTCCGAAGGATTCTCCACATAAATAAACGGAAGAATGAGGATGAGAATCTAATTCCTTTCTAATCAAAGTAACAGTATTCTTAACTAAAGTTGGCCAATCACTTTGATCATTTGCTGGAATCGATAAACAACGAATAGAAAAAAAATATTTTAGTTTTTCTCCTTGTCGATGAAACAATTTTCCCGTCCCATCCATACCAGGAAAATAAATTAATAAAGGAGCAACACATGGGGAAGAAAAGGGAGAAAGTAACCTCATAGTAATTAATAAATGGAAGAAAGTGGGAATTTAGAATTTAGAATTTAGAATTAATTTTTTCTGCTCATTCTTTATTCTTCATTCTAAATTGTCTTTAGCAAGTTGTTTTCAAGCTTAACCGAGTAATATTGAGAAAGAACGGGTTGTTCATAAAGACAATCTTGAGTAGCGATCACTCCTTGATTATCCACCCAAACTAAAGAAATATTCGTAACCTGATCATTATCGAGAGAAACTAAAGAAAAATTCCGTAACTTTTTGCCCTCTTTTTCAACAATGCGAGGAACACAAGCAGCGTTTAAGTAAACAGTTCCTTGTTGATTTTTAACCACTCTTGTGCGTAGTTGGGAACGGGTATGACGGAGACGATGGTGCATATGACCAAAGGTAACTAAAGGAATCTTTTTTCCCAAATCATAAGTCTGTTCAATCGCTTGGGCTAAGTCAGGATCACCATGATCACCCCCTAGGGGTTGCCAATCCTTTCCACAGATAGCTTCAGGATGTTTTCCTAAACCAGCCGGTCCATTATGACCTAAGAAAATGATATTGTTTTCGCTGGTTTCTTGAACTACTGACATTATTTTTTCTGTTGAGTCTTTAAAATTAGAGACTTGATAGCGATCGCGTAAAAACTGTTTATTTTTCCACTCCGGTCCACCCCAACTATAGGGACGACTCCCCACAACAGAGAGATGAAATTGAGGAAAATCTAACTTACCATAACCGACATGAAGATCACCCAATATATCTAATTGATCTTGTAACCAATCTTCTTGATAGCGATTATAAGGACATTTTTTCCGTCCCCAAGCAGAAGCGGTGTACCAAGCATCATGATTACCCATAATTACCGCTTTTGGCACAGATAACTGACTAATTTTGCGAACCACGGGAACAGATTCGTTACCAAAATCTCCCACAAATAAAATCAGATCAATCTTTAACTGTTCTAAGGCATCATTATCAGCTTCTTCCCATTGATCGTGAACATCTCCCACAACAGCAATGGTAATGGCTTGTTTTTGATGAATAGTCATACTACATTTATTAAACTATTTTTGTCTCATCTTATCGGATAAAGGGAGTTTAATCTTAGCTTAGTTAAAAATTCTCTCCTTCGGAACGGGGGTTAACCGAACCAGGAGGGTTCAGAAATAGGTTTCCAGCCGCATCATTAGGATAAATACAGTCAATACTAGGTTTACTATCCAAAGATCCCACAAACCCAAAAGTATTCATGCGATTTCGACAATCTCTAGCTTGTTCTGAACTAATCAGTCGCTTTTGTTCGAGTAAATTCATATTAGAACGACGTAACACACAACCGGGTTGCATTTGGGGTTGTGTTACAAAAACGCTAAAGGGGTTTAAGGTGATGAAAACCCGCATATCAGTGACAATGGCACTCGCCCCATATTGCACACAGAGTTCTGCATTGGGCGCACTTTTATCAATGACTTCCCGTGAGGCAACATTTTGGGGATCGAAACTTGCATTAGAACTAACGCCTATTCCCACCCCAATTCCTAAGACAAAAATGCCGCCAAATAGGGCAATGGTTCCATAGTTTAGGTTAGGTTTTGGGGAGGGAGAGGAGGGATAAGGAGAAGGGTTAGAACGGCGATCAGAGTAACGAGGGGGCGGTCTACGGGCCATAAAGTTTTATCTAGTTGGTTATTTTTCTAGTTTACTTTTTTTCTACAACTAACGGCTACAGAATTGGTAAGGCAGGTAGGAACTTTCGCTGATAAAATACCATTAAAATAAAAGAATGAAAACAGATACTATCTTTTATCGTCTCTTTCAATCCTTTCCTAGCATCTTCTTTGAAGAGTACATAATAGAGAATTGTCCAGAGTTTATGGCAGTAGTTCTGTTAAGCTGTAGGGGCATTGCTGAGGTAAGCTGATTTCATATTCAGCCTCTACGATTTCAACAGCATCTTGATAAATTTCTGAGAACTCTTTTTCCAGCTTAGGTTTCATACTAGGAGCTAATTTACGCTTTATATTTTTTTTAAACGCAACAACCTCAGACTTCCACTTATTACGGCATTCAGGCAACCGAACGTAGTCAATCTTTAACCGATGTTCTATTTGTTTGATGAGTAAGCTGACCACAGCATTATATTCACTACGTCCCAAGGCTTCGATTTCCTCAATAATATTATCCCAGTCTAATCTTCCTAAATGCTTTAACTCGTGATGAGTGTTGACAAGCTCTCGTAACGCTTGAGCCTGTTCTATGGTCCATTGGTGGTAATCTCTCTCATAAGTCAATTCTGATACTGTCTGATTCATGAGTTACACTGCCTAAACTAAGATTATCGAGATAATAGGGTCTAAAACCTGGCTTTTTAAAGACGTTCGGCGAAGCTCAGTCGAGCCGCGAAACGTTTTTGAAGCGAGGCTTAAATCCTCGTCTCAAAAACAACTTCTGTGCGATAGCGCATGGTAGTAGTGAGGAACTTCTGACTTCGTTAATGATGATGGGGAGTGTGGGAAGGATAGAAAGAATATTAATATTTTCCTCCCCCTGCTCCCTCTGCTCCCCCTGCTTCTATTCCTCCTCTTCTCCTTGGGAAATGGCAAAACTCAACGATCCCAACTCTAACTTTTCACGCACTTGTTGTTCAATGGTTTCAGCGATTTTGGGATTTTCGTCTAAATATTTGACCGCATTATCCCTTCCTTGGGAAATATTGTCCCCGTTGTAACTATACCAAGCTCCTTTACGGGTAACGACATCGCTTTGTTCGGCTAAATCTAACATACAGCCCATCTGAGAGATTCCCTTGCCAAAAATGATATCAAATTCAGCAATGCGAAACGGTGGAGCTACTTTATTTTTAGCGACTTTTACCTTAGCCCGAATTCCATATTCCCCTTCACTCCCTTTTTTCAGGGTTTGGATGCGACGAATATCTAACCGTACCGAAGCATAAAATTTCAGTGCCGTTCCCCCAGTGGTGACTTCGGGACTTCCATAGGTAACCCCAATTTTTTGCCGTAACTGGTTGAGAAAAATGACCACACACCCTGATTTACCAATATTTCCGGCAATTTTACGCAAGGCTTTACTCATTAAACGGGCTTGTAAACCCACTTGAGTATCCCCCATTTCTCCTTCAATTTCTGCACGGGGAACTAAGGCAGCAACCGAGTCAATGACGACTACATCTACTGCTGCCGATCGCACTAACTGATCGACGATTTCTAAGGCAGATTCTCCGGTATCCGGTTGAGCCACTAATAAGTTATTAATATCTACCCCTAAAGCAGCCGAATAAGTGGGATCTAAGGCGTGTTCTGCATCCACAAAAGCAGCCACCCCCCCCGCTTTTTGCACCTCTGCGATCGCATGAAGGGCTAAGGTGGTTTTCCCAGAACTTTCTGGTCCGTAAATCTCGACAATTCTTCCCATGGGTAGTCCACCACCCAACGCTAAATCTAGGGTTAAAGCCCCAGTGGATAGAGTTTCCACCTTCATTCTGGCTGCGTCTCCTAGACGCATGATGGAACCCTTACCGAAATTTCGCTCAATTTGGTTGAGAACTAAGCTTAATGCCTTTTCTTTATCTGGATTGTTTGTAATCGCAGCCATTAATGCCTCTATCTAATTCTTACACAACAAATTTAGTACAAAAGTATTTATTTATTATAGCTTGTTTTGCTGATAATAACGATAATGATGACAATTTTGTGATTGTCCCTTGTGTCTAGGGTAACATTTACATTGAGATTAATAAGGGGGAAATTTTACGGTAATTTTTGCCTAGTTTGACTGAATTATAAGAAATTAGCGACAATTTTCCCAGTTATACCTATAAAAAATCGTGACATTAATTATTGCTGGCGATCGCAGTGGCACAGGAAAAACAACCATCACCTTAGCGTTACTTGCTTTTTTAAGACAAAAATCCGCTAAGGTTCAATCGTTTAAAGTGGGACCTGATTATATCGATCCCATGTTTCACAGTTATATCACAAGTCGTCCCTGTCGTAATTTAGATCCCATTCTTACCTCTGTCAGTTATGTTAAATCCTGTTTTGCTCAAAACTGTCAGGGGGTTGATTATGCTGTCATTGAAGGGGTTATGGGTTTATTTGATGGGGTTCCGTTGTGGGAGCAGGGGGAGCAGAGGGAGCAGAGGGAGCAGAGGGAGCAGAGGGAGAATAAAAATGCTTATCCAAGTAGAGAATTATGTCAAGATTATGGCAGTACCGCGCACATTGCTAGAATTTTAAAGATTCCTGTCGTTTTAGTCATTGATTGTAGTCGTTTATCGGGATCGGTGGCGGCGATCGCTCATGGATATAGTTCTGTTGATCCCAAAATTAACCTTGTGGGAGTGATTTTAAATCGGGTAGGAAGCGATCGCCATTTAACGTTACTGAAGACTGCTTTAAAACCTTTGAATATCCCGATTTTAGGGGTAATTTACCGTCAAGCAGCGTTAACCATCCCTGATCGGCATTTAGGGTTAGTCCCAACCCAGGAACTTCCTGAGATTAATCGCTTTGTTGATAGATTAGCTCACTTAGCTCAAACTTGTTTTAACTGGGAACAACTGCTTCCTTACCTCACCCCTTCTCCCAGTCACCCACTCACCCACTCACCCAGTCCCTTAGTCACCCCATCACCTAAAATAGCGATCGCCAAAGATAAAGCCTTTAACTTTTATTACCCTGATAACCTAGATATCTTAGAACAGTTAGGAGCTAAATTAGCTTACTGGAGTCCGATGGAAGATGATGGCTTACCCGAAAACACTGCCGGTCTGTATTTTGGGGGTGGCTTTCCTGAAATGTTTGCTGACACCTTATCTAGCAATAAAAAAGCCTTAAACGCAGTTAAACAAGGGATTCTCAAAGGAATGCCCACCTATGCCGAATGTGGGGGGTTAATGTATCTGTGTGAGCAAATTGTTGATTTTGACGGGAAATCCAGTCCAATGGTCGGGATTTTACCCACAACCGCTAACATGGGACAAAAGTTAACCTTAGGATATAGACAAGCGATCGCCACTCGTTCGAGTCTTCTGTTGAATCAAGGAGAAACTATTTGGGGTCATGAGTTTCATCGTTCGGAGTTAACAGTTACACCCTCCCAACCGCTATTTAAGCTATCTAGTTGGCACGAAAATAGCCCTAGTTATGGGGAAGGATGGCATTGTTATCATCTTCATGGTTCCTATCTTCATCTCCATTTTGGGGGTTGTCCTCAAATAGCTGAAAAATTTTTCCGTCACACCCTTGATTTTTCTCAAGACCTTGCGCTAGACTAGGCTCAGTTACGTCAAAGATAATAACCGTTCAGGTAAAAAAGGAGGTGATGCCCATGACAGATAGTAGTAGTAAAATCGTGGGTCTCCTGATTGGAGTTAGCCGGCTGTGTGCCGGGGCTGTTCTCTAGAAGTTAAGTCCCCCTGGATCTAACTAAGGCTGGAGTTCCTTCCGGCAGTTAGGTTTCAATCAGAAGACCCGCAAACAAAAATTTGACCCCCTAATCCCCTTGGTTACAAACCAACTAGGACTAGGGGGTTTAAAGTGTCAAGATGAAATATAGGAGATAGGGAGCTTGTCCTCCCTATCTCCTAACGAGCTTCATGTTCTTGGTTGCTCCAGCCTTTATGGGCAACAATTAATTGTCCCCATTGTTTTGAACCGCTTATTTGAGTTCAATATACTTAGGCTGTTCTTGGATATGGATGGTATCAACGAAACGAGCTGTCTTAGACTGACTGGAAATCACCAAACTTTGAGTTCTGGCACCACCGTGGAAGAAGCGCACCCCTTCCATTAAGGTTCCAGGAGTAATACCACAAGCTGCAAACAGCACAGTGTCACCACTGGCTAACTCATTGTCGTTGTAAACCCGATCAGCATCTTCGATACCCATTTCTTTAAGACGGGCAAGATTACCTTCTTTACTTTCCCCAATTAATCCTGTTTTGACAATTTCAGGATCATAGATTAATTGTCCTTGGAAATGACCCCCTAAACAACGCATTGCAGCCGCAGAAATCACCCCTTCAGGAGCAGCACCAATACCCATTAAAGCGTGGATATTGGTTCCAGCAAACCCACAGGAAATAGCAGCCGAAACGTCACCATCGCTGATGAGACGAACCCGCGCCCCTACTTGACGAATTTCTTGAATTAATTCTTTGTGGCGAGGACGATCCATCACCACAACCACTAATTCTTCAACGTTACGTTCTAAGCATTCTCCTAAAATTTTCAGGTTTTCGGTGGCTGATTTATTAATATCAACTTTACCTTTAGCCGCAGGAGGGGCTGCTAATTTTTTCATGTAGAAGTCAGGAGCTGCAAATAACCCACCTTTTTCGGAGATGGCCAATACTGCCATAGAACCGTTTTGTCCGTAAGCAACCAGATTGGTTCCTTCGCAGGGATCAACAGCAATGTCAATTTCAATTAATTCTTCCGGGTTACAGTAAGCTTTGGCATCTTCACGGGTGCAAATGCCCACTTGTTCGCCAATATAGAGCATGGGAGCGTCATCCCGTTCCCCTTCTCCAATGACGATGCGACCACGCATATGAATTTGGTTCATTTTTTCGCGCATGGCTTCTACTGCGACTTGGTCAGCAGTATTTTTCTCGCCTTTACCCATCCATTTTGCTGAAGCAATCGCCGCTTGTTCGACAACTTCAATAATTTCTAAACCTAGTGTGCTTTCCAAGGTATGTCCTCCCTATCTGCTTATTTTATGTTCTCAGGCGTGGTCTTAAATTTAAACCTTAGTCAAAAGTCTATCAGAGTTCGGGGATCTCATTGAAATTTTTCCTAGGATTAATTATTGATATTTTTGGAAAATTTCTCTGATTTTTAAGCTCTAAAGCTTAAAAATTGCAATTAAATGTTTTCTTAATTCTTTTCGAGTGTGAAAGGGTGAAGTCTGATCAAACTTATAATTGATCTTCAGCAGCTCTTATAATCTAACATACTAAGAATCGTTCATCAGGAAGCTATCTATGAGATCACCAGTAACTCACAAGTCAAAAAACTCATTATTGCTTCAATTTAATTATTGGGAGTGGACTGGGGTTACACTAATAGGATTCTTATGTAGTTGGGTTTGGGTGGAAATCGGTGAACTGCCTGACTTAAACATATTACAAGCAATGATTGGCGCAACTATGATTGGATTTTTTCAAGCTTTAAGTTTAAGTCGTTTCTTGGCTAATGCTTGGTTATGGATCTTATCCACATTCATTTCTTGGAGTTTGATGGCAGGAACTAGCTTGGGGGTCGTGGGTTGGTTTGCACCACGAACTGAGTTAATAATGGTTCGTTTGATCACAGGATTAACTTTAGGAAGTATAGCAGGAATCTGGGTTGGTTTTTGGCAGTGGTTGATCTTAAAATCTGAGTTACTTCAAAGTTATCTCTGGATTCTTTTTAGTAGTATAAGTTGGTCGTTAGGATTATCAATAGGATGGATCGTAGGAGGAATACTACGTTCAATAACTCATCTTTTTTTAGGAGAAGTGATAGGATTAATAGTAGTTTGGGTATTAGTAGGAATGCAAACAGGAATTGCTTTAAGTTATTTATTACAAAAATCTGGTAGAACACTCGGAGAACGACATTGAGAGTGAGCATCCATCTATCGCTCTTCTACGACTCTAAGAAAGATAAAATTCTGACTTATCGACAACCTTATGACATTGAATATCTTTTCCGATTTAGTAAACAAAAATTATTAAAAAACCTAAGCCAATCTTGAGTCCTTCAAGATTGGCTTAGGGGAAAGATTAAATCTGGCATCGAGCTATTGTCCCAGTGGGCTACCCCACAAGTATCGTGGCCGCT
>JAAUYD010236961.1_pt1 | contig 23258 bp, 23 predicted proteins | sample 7278101 | NCBI WGS metagenome assembly JAAUYD01 (sample SAMN14350128, study PRJNA611818) | marine sediment metagenome | isolation source: surface marine sediment (0.6m) | place: French Polynesia: Moorea | collected 2018-08
AGTCCAGGTCGTCAAGCACCCACTGCAAGGATTCCACCGGTGTTGCCGGATTCAGCGACACGCCGGGTTTGGCCCCGCTTTCACGGATCAACTGAATGGTTCGGTGCAGATGGGTGCAGGCTTCCTGGTGTACGGCGATATAATCGGCGCCAGCCTTTGCAAACGCTGCAATGTAGCGATCCGGTGACGCAATCATCAGGTGGACATCGATGGTCAGGGCAGTAGATCGGCGAACGGCTTCGACCACCAATGGGCCCATGGTAATCTTGGGAACGAAATGTCCATCCATGACATCGACGTGGATCCAGTCTGCGCCGGCGCGCTCCACGGCTTGTACTTCAGCTCCCAACTTGGAAAAATCGGCCGACAGGATCGACGGTGCGATGTATTTCATCCTTGCTTCTCCTCACCATTACAGCAAAAGAAGGGCGCTCAGGCATCGCCCCTGATCGACGGCAGCTGTCGTCGGTTCCCAACTGGCAGCGATCATCCGTTAACATGTCAGAGTCGGAGATGGGGTGCAACCGGCGTTCGCTCGCAACGGCCCTTTGCTAATCCAGAATCCGGGAATGCGCCAGATGCCCGTCAACATAGACAAGTATGGTGGGATTACCACTTTTTGGAATTAAAAGCCAGATTTCTTGCCCCGGGGCCATATAATTATCGAACAAATTGGACGACAATTGCCCCCGGTTCATTTTAACGCTGACCCGCTTGTTGAGAAAACCGGGGTCGAGTCGGTAACGAAACAATTCGACCTGGTCGCTTAGTGTACTGCCAACGTTCCGGGGATCGACATCTGGGCTATTGACCGTCAGATCGACCCGGGATTCGCGGGTCACGTGAAATCCGGGGGGCGGTGATTGGTCCACGATGGTTTCCAATGCGACCTCATCCATGACGACGCTTTCAATGCGGCCTACAGACAAACGGTTTCTTTCCAATTGGCGGATGGCTGTCTCCAGGCCAAGTCCGGAAAGATCCTGCATGGCAACTGCCACCGGCTCAGGCTCTTGACTGATCAGCAGGTCGCTGCATGTATTTCGGGAAACCATGGTTCCAGCGATGGGATCTTGGGCAATCACCTGACCAGATGCATGCCGACGACTTCTCATGGTGGCGATGTTTCCGTGGCATAAGCCGTTCTCAATCAGCAGGATTCGGCTTTGCTGGAGGGAGAGTCCGGTCAGATTGGGCATAACGATGCTTTCAGGGCCACGGGATACGCGAATTCTGACATCCCGCCCCCGTTTGATTGTCGCACCCGGCTCTGGTTCCTGACCGATCACATGGTGTTTGGGTACCCGGTCGTGATACTCGATTCCTTTCACGCGCGTGTTGAGACCCAGGTCGGACAGGATTTCCAATCCGTACAACACGTCTTTGCCCACCAGGTCCGGCACGATAACGGGTTCTTCTCCCTTAATGATCAGGGTCAGGGCAACATAGGCACCGATACCCGCCATGGCCATGAACAGCCCCACCAGCAATACATAGCGCAGCGTTTTTCTCATGACCGGTTTGACAGAGGATGCGGGTGGTATCATGGAAACTAAAAGGCGACCGACAACGATATGCTGGCGCCGCCGGGCACCGGAGCCAAGGAGAGCGGCATCAGTCTGTACCGGTTCAGATTGTCCTGGAAATCGTCGATCCGGTCGCGGTTGTACTTATGCGCACTGGATACGGCACCATAGATATTGCCGGCATAAAATCCGAAGCCCACGAAGGTAATCACGCTGCCCAGGGCGTACTTCTCGTCATCGAAGGACTCCCATGCTGCCCAAATCAATCCGGCGTTGATGGCAAACGCGGTGAATGCATCGCGATAGCGTCCGCAGTAGAGCTGGCCGCCTCCGGGCACAATCGACAGTATGCCGGCGGTGGTTGGATTTTTAGTCGGAATGTCGTCGCTGAGGGCCAACATCGCACCCAGCCGTTTGACCTCTAATCGATCCTGATTGGCGGACGAGACACGACCGAAGGAGGCTGCGGCCTGGTTCCAACGGCCGCCGTCGACATGCAGCCATCCGAGTTCATACTGAGCCCGGTCGATGACATCCGCATTCACAGCGACTGCCAGCAGATTGTGCAGATCGAGCATGGCCTGCTCGATCATGCCTTGGCGGGCATGGCTGCGGCTAAGCATGAAGAAGGCATCGTCCTGGTGCGGCAGACCACGATATTTCCCGGTGAGTTGGTTGAAAATGGCTGCCGCCGCCCGATAGCGACCGGTGCGATAGTGGGCCAGACCGGTAGTGAAACGGGCCTGAGGTATCCTGGGATCCTCGGGGAAAAAAAAGACAAACCGGTTGAACTCGATGATTGCTTCGTCATAGGCGCCTGCATCGAAGCGCGACTGGGCATACCGGTACTGGCTGTTTGCGTCGATGGTCAGTTCGGCATGTCCGACATCGGCCGCCACCAGCATGGCAAGGCACACCCATAAAAGGGCGATCAAACAGATCCATTCGAAACGAGATGCAGTGAGCGTCGGCATGGCAGGTCAGCGCATCCAGAAATCGTTGTTGTCGACCGGATCCAGGTAGCGCAGACCCTGCCGGGTCCTAATAGGCGGGCTGAGCTTCAGCTCATCATGCCCGCAGCGCATCAAACGGTCGCAGGCCATGATCCACCCTTTGACCGCACCGTGGCGCTGCATGGCCTCAATCGCGTAGCTTGAACAGGAAGGGGTCATGGGGCAGCGGTCCCCGTCCGCACTGGACAGCAAACGTTGAAAGAGACGCACCGGGGCGGCCATCAGCGGTGTGGTGTCTTCCAGCCCGGACGTTCCATCGGATGGTCCGGCTACCGCGATACCCGTTGACAGGCATATCAATATGATGAGCAATCGGTTTTTCATGTCTTTCATCTATCGTCGCCGCCCGGTTCGTGGCCATGCGGACAATGGCGGCAAACGGATGGGCGGTCCCGGCCAATTACAGCGGGTGGATCGTCCGTTTGCTTCCGATCGGATGGTGCCGGAACGGCTGACACCGGACGCTCCAGGGCGTCCTTATTGCTGAGTGACCCGTAGCACCTCTTCTATGGTGGTCGTTCCGGTCAACACCTTTTCGATGCCGCTTTGACGTAGGGTTTTCATATTGTACTGCAGGGCGTACTGCTTGATCTGGGTCGCGTCGTAGGTTTTCAAGATCAGGTTCTTCAGTCCCTCACCCATATCCATGATTTCGAAGATACCGATACGGCCCCGGTAACCGGTGTTGAAGCATTCCTCACATCCGTTGGCCTGATAAATCGTATGGTTTCTCAAATGCTCCCTGGATATGCCGATGCTTTCGAGAATGACCCCGGGGGTGTAGGCTTCTTTGCAATGATCACACAGTACCCGTACCAGGCGCTGGGCGATGACGGCCAGCACGGAGGAGGAGATCAGGAACGGCTCGACGCCGATATCCACCAACCGGGTGATGGCGCTGGCAGAATCGTTGGTGTGCAGCGTTGAGAAGACCAGGTGGCCGGTCAGGGCCGACTGCACGGCGATGGCGGCGGTTTCACCGTCACGGATTTCGCCAATCAGGATCACGTCCGGGTCCTGGCGAACGATAGAACGCAGCCCCCGGGCAAAGGTGAGATCGATCTTGGGATTGACCTGGATCTGGCTAATGCCTTTGAGCTGGTACTCCACCGGATCCTCGATGGTGATGATGTTGATGTCCGGTTTGATGATGGAGGCCAGCACCGAATAAAGGGACGTGGTTTTGCCGCTGCCCGTGGGGCCGGTCACCAGAATGATGCCGTTGGGCTGACTGACCAGTTTGTTGAGCAATTCATGATCCTCGCCGGACAGGCCCAGCTCTTGGAGGTTCAACACCTCTTCCGATTTGTTGAGCAGGCGCATGACCACCCGTTCACCGAAGGTGGTGGGCAGCGTGGAGACACGCACATCCACACTTTGACTGCCAATTCGGACTTCCAGGCGGCCGTCCTGGGGCAGGCGCTTTTCGGCAATATTGAGTTTGGCCATGACCTTGATGCGGGAGATCAGCGCCGGCTGAATCCATTTCGGCGGTGTGAGCAAGTCATAGAGAATGCCGTCCACCCGGTACCGTACCTTGAAACTGTCCTGATACGGTTCAATGTGGATATCGCTGGCGCGCGCCTTGATGGATTGGGAGATGATATGGTTTACCAGTCTGATGATCGGGGCGTCGCTGGTGTCCTCCAGCAGGTCGGCGGTGTCCTCGATTTCGCTGATGATGGTGCTGCCGTCCTCTTCCATGTGCTGGACGAGCTGTTCGGCCGTGCCTTGGCTCATGTCAAACATCAGGTTGATGGCGGCGTAGATGGCACTTTTGGTTGACAGGACCAGATTGTAGGCGGAGAACCCGATCATGCGGGCCAGGTCATCCAAGGGTTGAAACGCCGACGGGTCGTTCACGGCAATGATATTGACCATCTCATCCGGTAACGCCGTTTCGTCTGCCGCCGGTATGTTTTTTAACACCAACGGCACCATGGCATGCCGCTTGAGAAATCCGATGGGGGCATTGCGGGTACGATCCTCGCCGAAGCTTTCCAGGGGCAGCTCAGGCCAGAAGGGAATGCCGTACTGGTCGCTCCAGGCATCCAGCAGTTGGGTTTCGGTGATCACCTTGCGTCGCAGCAGCACCTCGGGGACACTGTCCCCCTTTTCGGCGTGAAGCCGGGTTGCCTCCGCATAGTCGTCGTCAGAGACGCCGAATTTGCTTTTTAACAGTTCTTCCAGAGATCTGTTCATGGCCCGCTCTTGATGATGAACGCATCGGCAATCCCTTGCCCGGACAAGTTGTCCCGGGCCAGCAGGGCCGCGTCACGATCCATAAAGCCACCGATTTGAACCCGATACCAGACTTTGCCGTCCACATCCGTCTTTGAGATGAATGCCGGGTAGCCGATCTGTTTGAGTCGATCCACCGAACCAACGGCCGATTGCTCGTCGCTGAACGATTGCACCTGGAGGCGGTAGTCGCCGCTGGACTGTTGAATGGCTGTTGGGGCGATCGGCATGCGTCCATCGACCTCGCTCCTGTCCGGTTGATCCGGTTTTTCCAGCTTGATCTCCGGGACGTCCTCGTCTGCGGGAGGGCTTTCGACCGCCGGCATATCCGGCGATGCATCCCCACCGCGGTATAGCTTGATCTGCATCTCCCGTTTTTCGTCGATATCACCCTTTTTGGATTGGTAGACGGTGGCGGCCTCTTCGGGGTTCTCCAGCACTTTGGGCGTGATAAAGATGAACAGGTTGGATTTATCGCTGCCCTTTGAGCGAGTTTTGAAGGCCCAGCCGAGTCCGGGAATGTCACCCAGGCAAGGGACTTTGTACTCGGTTTGGGAAAAATTGTCGTCGATCAATCCGCCGATGACGACCGTACTGCCGTCCTTGACCATTACCGTTGTTTCCACAGTGCGTTTTAGTGTCGTGGGCCGAAAGTCCGTGGTGCTTTCCAGAGCGGAAACCTCCAAGGATAGATTCAAACGGACCATGCGGTCCTTGTTGATCTGAGGGGTGATCTTGAGGGTTTTACCCACGTCGCGGTATTCGAAGGAGTTGAAGGTGTCGTTGTTGGTCGTGGAGGTGGTGGTCTGGAACGGAATGTTCGACCCAACGGTGATGCTGGCCTCCTGGTTATCGGTGGTCAGCAGCTGGGGCGTGGAGAGAATGTTGACGTCGCGGTCCCGTTTGTAAGCCTGAACAATGGCGGCAATGCTGGGGAAGGAGACACCGGCGATTTCAACCGCTTCGCCGAATAATCCCAGTGAAAAGCCGGAGGCCAAGGCCGGAATCAGGCTGCCGTCCGGAGCGAATTGAATGTTCGAGTCCTCGCCGGTAGTGAACCCTCCACCGACGACCCCCTGGCGGTCCTGATTCAGCTCAACATCGTCGCCCACAACCCATTCGGTGCCCAGGTCGAAACTGCGCTCCGCATTGACTTCCATGATCAGGGCTTCGATGTAGACCATGGAGCGGGGGATGTCGAGCTGGCGGATTATGGCGATCAGTGTGTCGTAGTCGTCCCGGTCTGCAGTGATGATCAGGCTGTTGGTGGCCTTGTCCGCCGTGATGGTCACCTTGTCGGACACCACGGGTGCCTCCTTGGCGCCGCCCCCGCCGGCTTTGGCTGTATCTTCCTTGGGCAGATCCTTGAGAACCGTCACGATCTCCTCGGCGGCCGCGTATTCCAGGTAGTAAACGTTTATCTTCTCTTTGCCTCTGGGGGTTTCCTGATCCAAGCGCGCGATCAACTCACGGATGCGGTTGGTGGCATCTTCGCTGGCCACCATGATGATGCTGTTGGTGCGTTCGTCGGCGACAAAAGCGGCATTGCGATCCGGTGCGGCCTTGACACCTTTTTTGGCCTGGGCCCTGCTGGAGGTCTTGAACACCGTATCCAACAGGGAGACCAGCTTGGCGGCATCGGCGTTTTGGATTGGGAATATGGTGATCTCGCGGCCCACCCCGGGGATATCGATGGTTTTCAGAATGTTCATCAATCGTACGATGTTGGAGTAATTGTCGGTGACGATCAAGGTGTTGGTGGGGGCGTAGGATAGAATCACACTGCTTTTGGAAACCATGGGCGTGAAGAGGCGCTTGACTTCATCCGGATCGGCAAAGCGCAGGGGCATCAATTGGGTCACTACCTGATCGTTGTCCGAATCGCCTTTTGCCCGGGTGCGGGTTTCGATATTCTTGGTACGCGCATCCGGAGATGGGATGACCTTGATCAGTTTGCCGGTCTCCACGGTGGCGAAGCCGTGTACATCCAACACCGACTCGAACACCTTGTAGGCTTCGGCAACGGAGATTTTGGACGGTGAAATGATGGTTACCTTGCCTTTGACCCGCTGGTCGATAACAAAATTCTTGCCGGTGAGCTCGCTGATGAACTTGATGAACACGCTGATATCAACATTGTTGAAGTCAATGGAGACAAAACGCTGCGACCCATTGGCCGCTGCACCATCACCGGTCCTCTGATCCTGGGCGACGGCACCGGCGACAAGCAGCAATAACGTCAACCCGACCATCATCACGCCAAGCAGAGGTCTTCTATTGGAATCCATCGCGTTTTCAGTGGCCATATTCTCTTTCCTGTTCCCCGCGGCACCAGCACATAGCGGTTGTCCGGCTATCTGATGTTGTATTCGATGTTCTTTTCGCGCCCCCTGCGTTTCAATTGAACGGAGAGGTTGGATGACGATTTAAGATTGTCGACCAGTCTGAGCGCATCGTCAACGGATGTAATCTCGCTGCCGTCCACGCCGGTGATGACATCCCCGTTGCGCAGGCCCATTCTGCGAAATATGGAATTGGGCTTGATGCTGGAAAGGGCCAGACCTGCCGGGACACCGTCTTCCATGTGCGGCTGGATCTGCACCTGGGTCATCAACGAGGCCATGTCGGTCATGGACTGCTCGATGTAGGATCTTCTCAATGAAATTCGCTGGGCGCGCACGCCGCCGGTGGAACGTACCGGCGTGCGAGCGGGTAGGCCCCCGGGCCTGACCGCAACGGATTTACCCGATTCCAACTCCTGCATCTGGAGCACTTCCGCTTTTCCGTTGACGCTCAGGATGACTTTTTCGCGGTAGATCTCCTTGACAGTGGCCGTCTGGATCGGGTCGCCAACGCGATACAGGTTCTGCTCCCGGGCTTTGACGTCCTCGATCACCGCGTAGTCGCCTTCGGCGCTGCCTGATACCGTACCCCACAACTTCAGGTTCAATTTGGTCTCTTCCAAAGACGCAACGTCGACCTTGGTGGGCTGGGGGGCGCTGTCGGTTCGGGTGCCAAACAGATTGCGTGTCAATACCGTCTGATAGTCGGATATCGGTCGCTGGGCGGTTTGGGCGTCATCGATGCGAAAGACATGCCTCTGGCCCGAATCGGGTTTGCGGGCAAGCCTTTCCGTCACCGATCCGTAAACACCGTCCACGGCGACATACGCGATCACGGTGATACACAGCAGGTTGATGGCGATGAAAATGGTTTTGGGAATCATGATCTATCTCATGGACCAATCTGGGTTGTCGACAACACCGCGAATTCGAAACGTCAGTCCTCGGGTGCCTATCTGACGCATGTTGACGATATCCTGAGGAAGCGCCTCTTGAAGTCGGGCGACCAGCTCCGGTTTGGGTTTGGCGTTCCCGGTGAGATTCAGGCGGCTCTTGGCCAAAGGCTGGCTGAGTTCAATGACACCACTAATTTTGCCTTCAACCATGGGACCATTGAAAGTGAGGGCTTTGATGCGCAGGTTGCGGGCGCTGAGTGAAAAATCGGCATCCGTTTGATTCATCAGAATATCGGCGATGCCGAAGACGGGCGTTTTCAGTGTGATCCGCAACTCCGCAACGGTCAGCAGACCACTGGTCACCCCTGTTGGGGCTCGCCCACCATCATGGGTCAGGCGTCCTTTCATGTAACCGGACAAGGTTAAATGATTCAATGCCTTAATGGCGTCCAATTGATCGAGGTGAATGTCCGACAGGTCAGCTTCCGCGCGTACCAGACCGGCCGGATCGGCGTCGGCCATTGTGGCCCTTCCGCTGATGGCGCCCTCGGCCAACCGGGCCTGGAATCGCACCTGTTTTTCATCTTGCAGGATGGTCCCCAGATCGGGCGAAATGCGGGCTGTGCCAAAATGAGCCAGCCGCAAACCGTCATGGTCAAGATCGATTGAGGTCATTTTGATCCCCGGTGGTATGACCGGGCGGATGGCTTCGGCCTGCATGCTCAACGCCGGATCGACGGCCGCCAGGCGGTCATCCACATAAGCTTTGATCGCCTGGTCGGGAAACAACAGATACAAGAAGACGATCGACGCCAGCACGGCGAAGGATAGATAGGCGAATAGGATCTTAACGGAAAACATGGGAACCGTTATTTCTCCAACGTTTCGACCTGAAATACCGTATTGATCAGATCGGCCTGTTGCTCCCCTTTGGCAATCGAGAGCCGTTTGATTGAAATCATATCCCGCGACGTTTCGATGCCGTGCAGGAATGCCAGCAGTTGCTTCATGGTGATATCCTGAAGCTTCATTTCCACCATGGATGTCCGGTAAGGGCTGTCTTTCACCGCCGTGGTCGTCGGTCGCATGTAGGCAATGCGGCTTTTTACATCGGTTCTACCAGCCAGCGCCTCCAAAAATGAAAATAGGGTGAAGCCGCGTCGGCGACGTTTCAGATAGCGTTGGGCCTGTTCGGCTTTCTGGGTGATCTGGCGGTATTCGGCTTCCATCAGGCGGATCTGTTCCAACTCCTGCTGCCGGGTAACCAGTGACCGCGTCAACTGATCGTTCTTTTCGAACAGGGGGAACACCAGAAACTGCAGCATCAGAAAGATGACGATAGCCGCCGCCGCCGCCATCACGCTGATCTTCTCCCGCTTGTTGAGGTTGCTGAGCATGGTCCTTAGAAATCCAATTTCAGTTTGAAACGCACCCGCTGTCCCGATTTTTCGAGATCGGCCGAACTGATGGTCACGCCTTTGAACAGCTCGTCCGACTCCAGACTGCCCTTGATGTCATCCACCGTGTTGAAGTTGTCGGTGTTACCGGACAGAACCACGTTGTCGGCGCCAACCACCATGCGATTGATCTTTACGTCTGCGGACGCCGGGATTTGCTGGCTCAACGCGTTGAGAATGTCAATGACCCTTACACGGCTGCCGGTCAACTCATGACCGATGCTGCTGTCACCGACTTCCCTAATTTTGACCTGCATCTGCTGCAACGGTGCATTGACGCGCGTCACTTCAGGGAATGTGCGTTTAAACACCATTTCGATCTGGCGGTCCAGTTCGGCCAGCTGGCGGCTTTTAGCGCGTACCTCGAGGTATTGACCGGCCAGTAACGCGACCAGAGCAAGGAGGAGCAAGGTTGCCGTCACGATGATGTTGGTTCGATATTCACTCCAGTAGTGCTGGAAGGTCGAGCGTTGGCTGGAGAAGTTAACGCCGCCGACCGCTTCTGTTTCCATGAGTGCCAGGGCCAGGGCGATGTCTAAGGCGCCGGAGGTCCATTCCGGTGTGTCCATTGATCCCTTTAGCCGATGAAAGCCGCGAATGGCGTCGATGGATTTGACCGGCAGGCCCAGCAGGGTCGACGACCCGTTGCCGGCCCGGAGCAATTCGGATTGGGGGCCGCCGGAGAACACCAAGGTCGGGTTGACGCCGATTCCCAGGTTCTCCTGCATGGCGGTGAAGGTTTGCTGAATGCTGGTTTCCAGACCCCGGATGACCGGGTTGCCGCTGCTGGCAACCGGGATGGCGCGGACCATGCGGACGTTGCCCGAACTGACCGTATACACCGTGTGATGGCCTTCCCCGGTGTCGACAAAGACGATATCCTCGTTTTCGGCTGCGGTTGTCGAGATGAAACGCGCCGCAGCGTATCCGCCGGGCATGATGGTCAAGGGCCTCAAATTGACCGCCTGGAGTAGGTCAAGATAACGCTGAACCTGATCTTTCCGGACGGCAAATGCCAGCAGATCTTGATGGCCGTCATGTTTGACAGCTTCGACATCGAAGATCAGTTCGTCGACCGGCGTCGGTAAGGTGGGTTCGAGTTCAAACGGCAGCACCTGCCGGATTTTTTTCATGTCGTGGAACGGCAGCGACAGGTTCCGGTATGAGACGAAGGTGGTGGGAATGCCCACCACGCAGGCGGCACCGGCGGGTTTGATTGTCTCTGCCAGGCTCCTGAGAGCTGCTTCCAGACCTTCGTCCCCTTCTTTATCCGCCGGAATGGGGAACAGGCCTTGGCGTTCCAGCTGGCTGCCTTTGAATCCACTGTCCAACAGCACGGCGGCGACAGATTTCTCCCGAATTTCGATACCCAGGATCTTGCGGCTCATGGTCGTCTATCGGTTAAGGGGGTCGTGACCGTCATCGTTGTGGTCGCATCTGGTTGCTTCCCTGCCAGTCCGCACCCATCAAACAACGACTATAGTTTATTCTACCTGCCAAATCAAGGTTTTACAGATCCACCTGCCGCTATCTTGCTCTTTTTCGCGCTGTACGACTGTGGTGATGCGGTGGGACCGTTGATTGCGTTTGGCAGTGGCGACAATCCGAAACATATCGCTGGATACCGTGATCAGGTCGGGGTTGATGGTCACCCCTGCGGCTCCTGGCACGTCCTGATACCAATTTGCATTGGTGATCGGGTGGATGTAGGTCTCATCGGCCTTGGCCACACGGAAATCGGCCAGGGCCTCGGCCAGATCTGCGTTCTCAGTGGGCAGCAGAGCGGCCAGTACGGCGGTATCGGCAGTCGAGATATTGATTTTGCCATCGTATGTGAAGCGGCCTTCACCGGCCGCGGAAACCCCATGGACGGTCAAGAGGGAGGAGAGGCCGGCCGCACCGCCGGCCCCGTAAAAGAGCTCCGGCGTCACCCCCTGGACCAGGGCGACTTCACCCAGGTGATCGATGGGTCCGTTTTTACTGCTGTAGGGCGGTTCGAGACTTTCATAATAGTCCGACTCGGCGCCGCTCAATCCGGTAGTGGCCTCATCGTCCTTATCATCCAGCCAGTCTTTGAGTGAATTGATGATCATGTTGGCGTCGGTGTCCGGCAGTTCATCGAACAGGGAGATGACCTGGTCCAGCAGTCGTTCCCAGAGAAATCGCTGGCTGGCGGAAAACTGTTGCCCTTCGGGAAATTTGACCAGGGCGTTGACCTGGATTTTGCCGCGTTCATCGCTGATAGCCACCTCCACCGTACCGTCATCGAATGGTATGGCGGCAACCATTGCGGCCACTTCTTCCGGATCGGCCCAGTCTTCCTGGATGGTGTCCGTCTGATTTTCCTGGCGATCATTGATCAACATCACGATGGCGGCATGGATTCCCGATGTGGCCATTTCTGTGAGGATCAGCTGTTCGCGGGCATGGACGGTGCTGCCGACCGAACCGCGAATACGGCTGTTCAGCGCCAGTCCGGCTGTGAGCAGCACGGCGACGACCCCGATGGCCACCAGGATCGCCACCCCCCGACGATTACCAAGGAGGTGCTTATCCTCCGGATTATTCGGTGGAGCCACGGTCACGATAGGCATACAACGGTATCCGTGTGATGAAGGTCTTGGGTCTGGACGGTGTGCCCACCGTCAAACGAACTTCAACTGAACGCGGTGTAGCATAGTCGGTGTCCTCAGATTCCGAATCCCAGCGGTTGCTGCTGGTGCCTTCGGCGTCCACATAGCCAAATTCGAGGCCCAGCAGGTTATCGCAGAGGATGGGATCGTCCTCGCTCTCCTCAAACTCGGGAAAGGGATACAGGTCGTCGGCACGCCGCAGCACCACTGACGCGTCCGCCTGCTGATGGGCATAGTAGACAATGCGGCATACGCCCAGACGGGGATCCCCATTGATTTGCAGATGGGCTCTGGACGCGAATCGCAGGCGTCCGAAACTGTCGCCGGCAACCTCGGTCGTATCGCCGACCAGGCGATAGGGGTCTTCGGGATCGTTGAATTCCGGTTTTTTGTAGCGTGGATAGTGGGTCAGGTGCAAGGCGGCCAGGTCGACCGCCATGCGGCCCAGGCCGATTCGGGCCGTCTCGAATACGGCCACGTCGCCCCCCACGGCATCGGCACTGGAAAATACCGCCCGAAAAGAACCGAACACCATGGTGATCACCAGGGCGAAGATGAAGATCGCCACCATTATTTCCAGAAGCGTGAAGCCCCGGTTCGACCGACCGCATGGCGGCATTTCGAACCATGGTGGAACAGGAAGGCATCGGTGTCCATAGGACATCGCAAAAAGGCCGAGATCAAGGCTTGCTGATCCCGAGGGAGACCACCATGCACGTGCCAATAACCGTCGGGGAAAGAAGCCTAACGCCGATATCGGGTCTTGAATGGAGTCGCCAGCCAATGGACTATTCATACAGATACCTGTAGGTGCTCAGGTTGAATTCGGATGCATCGCCGTCGCGGCTGATGGTCACTTGAATCCGTTTGAGTACCGGTCCATCCTCCCTGAACTGATCGGACGAAACCATGTCGCTCTGGATCTGCCAGGTATAGCCGGGATGATCATCGCCGAAATCCCCGCTGTCGATAGTCATATCCGACAGGTCAGCAATCGCGATGTCGGCCAATTTCTGGCGGGCGAGCATGGTCGCCACCGTGTCGAACCGACTGCGGGTGTCCATGAACAGGGTCTGCGAATGCATGCGATAGATGGCCACCAACGCAATGGCCACCACCGACAGGGCCACCATCACCTCCATGAGTGTGAAACCGCTCTCGGAGGACGCGGCTGGCCGAGGGTCGCATCCATAAGAATGCCTGATTGCGGTATTCATGATCACCATGCCTGGCGCCCTCTCAGCATATTGGTTGCCGACAGAAATGGTTCGATATGGAACGCCAGACGCGTGCCGTCGTCTGTCCTAACGCGGATCTCGGCCTTGTCGGAATAGCCCTGGGGGTAAAAAGCGATAGGTATCGTGCCACTGGATACCAGCTCGTTGTCCGGAAAGGTCACATGGTCAATGCGTATGCCGCGGGGTAGCCGGTAGCCTTTATCACGGGCGCTGCTGGCGTCTGTCTCGGCCATTTCGGCATCGGTAACCCAGATTCGTTGAATGTCGGGCGATACATTGAGCAGATAGGTCTTCTGGTCGGCGATGGCCTTTTCCTTGAGTTGACGGACCGTACCGATGATGTAGCGGGCGGTTTCATCACTGCCGTCGGAAAACAGACCGCCGCTCAGACGGGGAATAGCCACCACCAACATGATCCCGATCAGAGCGGTAACCACCACCATTTCCACCAGGGTGAATCCTTGGCTGTTCATACAGAACACTCCCGGTCGGATGGCAACAGATGCCTGCGGCTGTGGCGTGGAATGATGGGCGGGCTGGAACGATGTCATGGCATGCAAGGACGGGTAGCGTCCGCCGGCTGTTGGATGGCGCCGGGCTATTCAGCTTCCCAGCTGTTGATGTCTGCGTTCTTATCTTCGCCCCCGGATGCACCGTCGGCGCCGTAGGCGATGAGATCGAAGTCATCGTGGATGCCGGGGCTCAGGTACACGAAATCATTGCCCCATGGATCTTTGGGCACCTTGCCCTTTTCCAGATAGCCGCCCTTGCGCCAGTTCTTGGGCACGTTGCCGCTGGAAGGCGCTTCCACCAAAGCCTGGAGTCCCTGCTCGGTGGTCGGGTAACTACCGTTATCCAATTTATAGAGCTTGAGGGCTGTGGAGATGCTTTCAATCTGCATCCTGGCTTTGAGCTGTTTGGCCTGCTCCGGACGGCCCATGATGCGCGGAACGATGAGGCCGGCCAGGATGCCCAGGATCACGATGACCACCATCAATTCGATCAGGGTGAAACCGCGGCGATTGGCCACGATGGGTGCACATGACAGCTTCATCATTTATCGTTCCTCCATGCTTCCAACGGCCGTTCAAAACGGCGGCATCGGGGCTTGAAATGGATGCGCGGATCCTAACCCAATAACCGTCAACAATCAAGCGATGTAATGGTTACCAATTGGTAATCAACGGTCGGGCCGCAGCAGATCTCAACCATTAGGTGACTGCCCAAGCCAAATTGCCGAAGCCGGTGACGGCGGGCCGATTTCACAGCGGTTGCCGACACGGTCGGCCGCCTGAATCCGTGCGCGCTTCTGTGTGGCCGGGGGCATTTGCCAATCATCCCACCAACTGGTTCATCTCGAAAATCGGTAGGCAGATGGATAGGACAATGAACAACACCACTACGGCCATCACTAAGATCATGACTGGTTCCAACATGGCCATCATGCTCATGATGGAGGCCTGGACTTCATTTTCATAAACGTCGGCGATTTTATAGAGCATCGGTTCCAGCTCACCGCTTTGCTCGCCGACCTGGACCATCTGAACCGCCAGTTCCGGGATAACCTTGTCGGCGGCCAAAGACAATCCCAGCCCCTGGCCTTTTTCGACCTCATCGGAGGCATTCTCGATAAGGCCGGATATGATCACGTTGCCGGTCACATTTCTGACGATCTCCAGGGCCGGCAACATGGTCACTCCGTTTTCCAGAAGGGATGCCAGGGTTCGGGCGAATCTCGCCACGGCGACTTTTTTAAGCAAGGGACCCACCACGGGCATGGTCAGTAACAGTCGATCGGTGACGGCCAGTCCGTTCTCTGTTTTTCTGAAAATTTTCAGTGCCACTACAGCAACCACCGCCAGAAGGATCAGCAACCACCAGTAGGCTTGAAACAGATCGCTGGCGGCCAGCAGGAAACGGGTCGGTGCCGGCAGGGCCTGATTCATGTCTTCGAAAATGGTCGTTATGTTGGGTACCACAAAGGTCATCAGGAAAAAGAGCACCAGGGTGCCAACTACCGTCATGAGGATAGGGTAGGCCATGGCGGTCTGGATGCGGGATTTTAGTTCCTGCTGCTTTTCCATGATATCCGCCAGGCGCTGGAGAACGATCTCCAAGGTGCCCGAGGTCTCACCGGCGCGCACCATGTTGATGTAGATCTGCGAGAAGACGGACGGATAGAGCGTCAGGGCGGAAGCGAAGCTGTTGCCTTCGACGATGGAGTCCTTGATGCGGGCGGCGATCTTGGTGAACCCTTGGGTTTTGGCTTGGGACACCAGGGTCGTCAGGGCCGTGACCAGCGGAAATCCGGCGCCGGTCAGGGTGGCCAGCTGGCGCGTCCACATACTGACATGGGCCGGCGTGACTCGGCTGAACAGACCCCTCAATGGAATACTGCGGCTCTTCTCAGTGCTTTCGCTTTCGGTTACCTCTTTGATGCTGACCGGAAAACTGCCCATGGCACGGATTTTCTGGCGGGCGGCCTGGGCACCGTCGGCATCGATGATGCCGGTGACGCTCTTTCCCTTGGCATCGAGGGCGTGGTAGTCGTAAACTGGCATGTCGATTCAATCCTGCTATTGCAACCGATGGAGCCGGGCCGCGAAAAATCCGTCCAATTGATGAATGTGGGGCGCCGTCCTGAGAAAACCGTCCGACGCCAGGTGGGCGCGCACGCTGTTTTCCGCTATCGATTGGCGTTCGGTTATAGCAAAATTTGGATGCTTTTTCAAAAAGTGTGCAATCACCTGGTCGTTTTCCTCAGGCTCCATGCTGCAGACGGAAAACACCAAAACTCCGTCCGCTTTGACCAAGGGAGCCAGATTGTCCAGCAGACGCATCTGCCGTCTGGAGCAGCGGTCGATATCATTATTTACCGTTGACCATTTGGCATCGGGATTGCGTCGCAGAACCCCCAGACCCGTGCAGGGAGCATCTACCAAAATGCGATCGAAAACGGGCCATTGTTGGGGGTCGGGTGGCCGGTTCAGATCTGCCGTGCGGGTCTCGATGATGGCGGTTCCCAGGCGCCGGGCATCTTGTTTCAAATACGACAGTTTGGCCGCCACCCGGTCAGTGGCGATGATCCGGCCGCTGTTTTCCATGATCTGGGCCAGGTGGGTGGTCTTTCCGCCAAGGCCGGCACAAGCGTCCAGCACGGTTTCCCCCGGCCGCGGTGCCAACATCATGGAGACCAGCTGAGCGGCGCCATCCTGGACGGCGAAACGCCCTTGGGCAAAGGCCTGCATATCGGCGATGGCGCGGTGCGGATGGCTCAGGTTGATTCCGCCGGGAATTGCTTCCATGGCCCTAATATCCTGGGCATCGGCAGTCATGACCGCCATCAGTTCCGGCACGCTGTTTTTTAGCTGGTTGCAACGCAGGCTGATGGGGGGAATGGTGTTGATGGCATCACACAGTCGGCTGGCCTGATCAAGGCCCATGCGATCGACCCAGCGCGACACCAGCCACCGGGGCATGGATTTGGCGATGGACAAATGGGACACCGGCGACTGGTCGATCTCCGGCAAGTGGAACCGCTCCGGTTCCCTCAGGGCATTGCGCAGCAGCGCATTGACAAATCCGGTGGCACTGGCGGTTTTGCCGGTACGTGCCAGGTTCACTGCGGTGTTTACAGCCGCCGATGCCGGGATACGGTCCAGGAAGCGGATCTGCAGCAGGGCCAGGCGCAGGATATTCAGGATGCGGGGTGAGATTTTTCTCAAGGGCCGGCTGGCATAGGTGTCTATCAAAGCGTCTAAATACAAGCGCCAGCGTAGCACACCGTAGACCAACTGGTTGAACAGGGCCCGGTCGCGGCGCGACAAACCAGCGATCGCGGTGGCGCGTTCATCCAGAACGCTGTCCAGAGTCGCTGAGCCGTTCCCCAGGCGATCCAACACCGTCAAGGCGGCGGCCCGGGGGTCGTCTACAAGCGTTGATCGGTGCCGACGGCGGAGCGGGGCAGGGCGCTTAATGGATTCGGCCATGGATAATCAATGTGAAATGATTGGCGCTATATGTTGAATGCAAATTCAGGCAGATAGTTCATTACGGTTTTGCTCAACGTCCGAGATCAATGCTTGCGACTCCCGAGGAAGGTATACATGCAAGTATGCCGCAGTGACGATGAATGATGCGTAATTCAGATTTCGGGTGGTTAACGAAACCATTGCTCAACCGAGGCAGCTGCCATCGGGCAGCCTGCAACCACATAAAAAATCGTCGATGGGCAGGCGTTTGCCGGATTCACCCTGGATTTCGCTAATGGCCAAGGCACTCTGGCCGGTGGCCACACGCAGCTCTCCGGGAAAGCATTCCAATATGGTACCCGGAGCAACACTGACGTCGCGCTCCATGGTGCGGGCTTTAAATATCTTCAGACGCATGCCATCGCTGAAGGTAAAGGCCCCTGGCCACGGGTTCATGCCGCGAATCAGGCACTCGATGCGGTGGGCCGGAAGGGACCAATCGATCTCGCCGTCCGCTTTTTTCAGCATGGGTGCGTAGGTGGCCTCTTCACTGTCCTGAGGCTGCGGCTTCAGGCTGCCGTCCTGCAGCCGGGTCAGGGTCTCCAGCAGCGTGCGGGCGCCCATCTCGCTGAGGCGATCGTGAAGCTCGACGGCGGTTTCATCAGCACCGATAGTGGTTTTTTCGACCATCAAGATGTCACCGGTGTCCATGCCCGCATCCATCAACATGGTGGTCACGCCGGTTTCCTGGTCGCCGTTGATAATGGCCCACTGAATGGGGGCTGCACCCCTGTGTCGGGGGAGCAGGGAGGCATGCACGTTGATGGATCCCATTGCGGGAATGTCCAGCAGCGACTGGGGAAGGATCTGGCCGAAAGCGACCACGACGAAAAAATCCGGAGCCAGCTCTGCCAAGTGGCGGTGAAAGGTGTCGGTGCGCACGGTTTCGGGCTGAAGCACAGGTATGCCGTATTGCTCGGCAGCCGTCTTGACCGGTGGCGCGGTGAGCTTGCGGCCGCGTCCCTTGGGGCGATCGGGCTGGGTTACCACGGCCAATACCGTATGACCGCTGGCATGCAGCGCCCGCAACGGCGTCACGGCGAAATCCGGCGTGCCCATATAGACTATGTTGAGGGGGCGCTTCACCGCTGTTTCATCTCCTTTTTAATGCGACGCTTGTACATTTGCCGTTTCAGGGCGCTGATGTGATCGATGAACAGGGTCCCTTTTAAATGATCCAACTCGTGCTGGATGACGATGGCCAGCAGGCCCTCCGCCTCGAAGCGCATCGGGTTGCCGTCTCGATCCGCCCCTTCCACCAGAATCCGCTCGGCGCGTTTTACGTCGGCCCGGTAGTCTGGCACGCTCAGGCAGCCTTCATTTTCCGATAAGATTTCACCTTCGCTGGAAACGATCTTGGGATTGACGAGCACATGTAGGTCGCGTCCATCCTCTCTTGGGGCAACGTCATAGATGAGAAAACTTTGACCGATGCCCACCTGAGGGGCTGCCAGGCCCACGCCGGGAGCTTCGTACATGGTCGTGGCCATATTGTCGAAAACGGTCTGCAAGGCGCCGTCGATGTTTTCCACGGGGGCGGTCTGCTTGCTCAAGAACTTGTCCGGATAGGTGAGTATGTTCAATACCGTCACTGCATTTAGCCTTTGTTAGATGTCAATGTTAATCAACACTTTAAAATAACGCACAATTTGGGAATTTCAAACCAGAAAAACCGTCGCGGATGGCACCGTTTGCGGATATTGAACCGCTCCGGGCTGTCCGGCAACCATGTGGAGGCATCACGCTTTGAAGTGGGGGGCCAGAATTTGCCTGGCCAGGGCGATGTCGCGATCGATCTGCTGGATCAGCTCATCGATGCCTGCAAACTTGATTTCGTCGCGCAGGCGCTGGACAAAGTTGACCATAATCTTTTCGCCGTAAATGTCTTTTTGAAAGTCCAGAATGTGGGCTTCGACCGTAAAGATGTGATCGTCGAAGGTGGGGCTGTAGCCGATGTTGGCCACCCCCGGATACCGTTGGCCGTCGTATCCAACGATTACCGCGTAGACGCCGACTTTGGGGCACAGCTCGTCTTGCAGGTTGATGTTGGCGGTAGGGATGCCCAGCAGTTTGCCACCCCGGTCTCGTCCGTGGGCCACGGTACCGCGGATCTGGTAGTTGCGGCCCAACATCTTGCCGGCTTTACGCATTTCGCCGTCCATGACCAGCTTGCGGATAGCCGTGCTGCTGATGCGTTCGCTTTCTACTGTTGAAGACTGGATCCAGTCGGCAACGATCACTTCGAAACCCAATTTTACAGCGAATTGCTTCAGCAGATCCACATTGCCCTCGCGATTGTTGCCGAAAGTATAGTCCTGGCCGACCACGATGGCTTTCATGCCAATGCGGTTTACCAGTAGATCCTCCACGAAGGCGCGCGCCGACATGGATGCAAAGTCGAGGGTAAAGGGGACGCAGATGAGCACGTCGATGCCGGCTTTTTCGATCAGTTCGGATTTCTGTTCATACAGGGTGATCAACGGCGGATGACCGTTGCGAGTGATCACGCGAATGGGGTGGGGCTCGAAAGTCATGGCGATGGCCGTGCCGTTTACGACCTCGGCCCGTTCGATCACTTCGTGGAAAAGTGCCTGGTGGCCTATGTGAACGCCGTCAAAATTGCCGATGGTGATTACGGCTGATTTGAAGGGTTCTCTTATGGTTTCGATATCTTGTATGATTTGCATGATCATTCGACTGTCGTGTAAAAATGGGCTTGACACGAAAACCAAAAGACTATAGTTAGAGCATCTTCAGTCTGAAATCAACCTTTTTGAAATCAGTCTGGAATGTGCCGAAGTGGCGGAATTGGTAGACGCGCTAGGTTCAGGGTCTAGTTGGGGTTCCCCAGTGGGAGTTCGAGTCTCCCCTTCGGCACCACTCAAGAACTAAAGGCCGCATCCTTCCGAGGGTGCGGCCTTTAATTTTTTATCCTTCATCTATTAGTGGCAACCTAAATAAAGCCCATCAGGCACGCAAGCAAATGGTAGTTTATGCCTATCATCCAACGGTTAAACGACTAATATTGCCCGTCAATAAATCGTGTGTTACTATTGCCTATAGCATGAATTACAAAAAATTGTTTATAGCAAAATTTTTATGTTAATTGTTATTTCATTTAATCATGTCGCTTACGCAATTGAGGTAATTTTGATTCACCTACATTCATAAACTGACATTTTACACAGGATTACTACCTGTAGTGTATTACTTACGTAAGACTAGTATAAATGTTTAACTTGTATTGTCATGTCATTGGTGTTAACGAAAAGTATGGAAAGATTTATATAAAGTTAATCGCTATTTAGTATTATAAAAAAAATTGCGAATGATCTGTATATTATCATTTAAAAGATGGGATGAATACCATATTTAAACAATTTACATGCATATTATATACAAAATTTATGATTGCATACTAACCTAATTTAAGGGAGGTGCAAATAAAATGGCTGCAACAAAAAAACAAAAAGTACTTAACTACCTCAACCTTGATTACAGTGATTACCATGTTGATTACCGTGAGAATTCTATAACAGAATCATATGACTTTGTGATCCATACTGGTGCATCAAAGATATTTTTGAAAATTGGGCAGAAGCGTTGGAACGATTCCGACAGCTCTTCTATTGTGGAATTTTTAGAATCAAAAAAAGATCAGATCAGTAAAGTTGTATCGGATAATCAGAATGCAATTGTAAGAATGAGTTGATGTTAATATATTAATTGTATCAAATACATCTTATTACGTTTCTGTAAAGCTTTATCATCGGTTCGTTTCATGATGCACATACTGTTTGACTTTTTTACACAATATAACATACGATCTGGTATTCACACTAATTGTACTAATATAATTTCAGCACTGAATGTATTATTATGTATACTACAAAATAAGTTTTACTGTTATCGTTGATTTATAATAAACGAAACGAATTTTTACACAAGTATTTGTTTGATGATTTTCTACCTAATCTAATTATATTTTACCTTTTCTGTCATGATTATATCGTAAAATCATCTGCGTTTTACACCTTCCTATCGCCCAACACACTCTATCAAAAACTTTAACTTAGTAATTCTTCTTACCATCTCGCCATGAACTTTTTCACAAATAATTAGGGGATGCTTGGTGATTTTGATTAAATGCTATCAGATCGAAAGCAGAAATAAATACCAATATAATGCTAGGATAGCTCGCGGAGATGTAGTTAAAAAACAATCGGTCCGATGCCAGTGTCGGTCTATGTTAAAAACACTGTAAAAGCGAATAATGTAACTGCGAGAGTGATCGCCAGGCCAATCAGAATTTTGACATCGTTTGACCACTCCTTTGTGACGGGCACATTAATCATGGCGATGTTGACGTCCAGTAAATCTTTCCCATCCGTTTCGATAACCTCGCCGCAAATACAGGTATGCTTTCCTTTGGGTACCCAAACCAGGGTCTTTTTACATGTCGGGCAACTTGCCATGATCCACCTACCAACCGATCCGGATAATCAAATGATTGATGTTGGATCCGGAGCCGGTAACAAGAAGGGTTGTTAAGTATGCTTGTATTTGAGTCAAGCAAAGAACATACCGACTAAGAGACAGACTATGTGCAAAATCCTTAACGTATCGATTTGAAATGAATTTTTTATATATGAATGGTGCTTGTCTTAAAATTCAGGCCATATTGTGATTGATGGAGAATACCTTCTGTTCTTTTTTGTGCAATAATTTGGATGGTAATTGTCTCCATTAATCATGTTGTCCGGTTTATTGGCCAACGTCTTAAGTTAAAACAAAATAAACAAAACAACTGGCGATGTCCTACCATCAAATCAGATCACCCTGCACCCATGACAAACAATACGTGATTTATAGGTAAATTTGGAGTGTTTACATACTCTGTCTCACGGTTTTATTGTAATTTTAGCACACAACTCATGAGCATAGGGGCTATTTTCGTTCGGATTCCAGAAGTTGTATTCGATATTTCACCCAAACCACCCTCTGATTGTCATCCTGATTGAAATCCTGAGTTGACTGTTTTTCTTTTTGATTTTGCATACCGAATCCATCTGATTTGACCTAGTTCGACGACCGGACTGTAACAGGTACGACTGCACCCTTTTTGTATTTATCGCCTTTTATATCGCCTCAATCCAATTGAGTGCAACAAAAGGAGGGCAGATGAAAATATTCGCAACTACTGTTCTAATGACCCTTTCACTCCTCAGTCTACATCTTCAGGCGTGGTCTACGGATACATTTCCATTGGATCTTTGGGAAGAGATGACAGCCTGGGAACGAAGCCGCATCGAATCCCATAATTCTATGATGAAAGCCGACAGTGAATCGGATTCACCACACGTAAAAAGTGCTGCGATGGTTCCTCTATCGTTTCCATTTGACGTCCAAAAGGAATTGGATGATCTCGATGGAACTGAACGGAAGCGAACTGATTCTAACCGATATAGAAACCGAACTACCGGCACCATTAGAGGGAATGCATATTGGCTTCCGTAGTTGTCGAAAATCCCCAATTCCACTGTTTGGGCTCAGCATTGCCTAAGATACCATTGTTTTGGTTGAACTGATGGTTTCATTTGATGGTAGCGTAAATCGACGATATTTACGCGACACCTCATCTTTTTTCACCATGGCATACGCGAAGTACATGGTATTTTTCATGATGCAACCAGCTTGCTCGCCTTAAGAACAACAATCAATTTGCTGTCCGCCCGCTCACGCTCACTTTCGTTATCCGCGCACTTTGATCTCGACAGCTTCTTCACAACCATACGAAATGGCCTATTTTATTGGTTCATCAACGGTCACAAGCCGTTGAAGAATTCGATTCCAAACATTCGCCCAATAAGGTTGGCGGCAA
>JAAUYD010037503.1_pt1 | contig 23218 bp, 22 predicted proteins | sample 7278101 | NCBI WGS metagenome assembly JAAUYD01 (sample SAMN14350128, study PRJNA611818) | marine sediment metagenome | isolation source: surface marine sediment (0.6m) | place: French Polynesia: Moorea | collected 2018-08
GAGCGATCGCATATTAATTCCACACTCTCATTATACGTTAACTATTCAATCGGATTTCATATAACTTTATCTAATCGGGGCATCGAGGGGAAGTTCTACAAGATCAATCCCGATTTAGTTGATGTGGGGGGTGTTACCAGGGGAGACTTGGGAATCCATGCAGACCGCAATGTTCCAGGGACGGCTGGTTGTATTGGCATTGAGTCTGAGGAGGATTGGGAAGCTTTTAAGGCGATCATGGATGATTACCAACGAGCGGGACTTAAGGCGATCCCCTTACTGGTTTCTTATCGCTAGACCCCCAAATTAATCGGGGCATTAATTTATAATGATCGTTTCGAGGAAAGGATTTAGATTGATTACTATTCTTTAGTGGATAAACTTAGTTTATGTTTTACGCCTTTTAAGGATTCCCATAAAAGAGAAGATTGACCAAAAACCATTCTGGTCATTTTTTGGCGGAAAATCAAAGCAAAAAATGGCATACTTTCGATGAGATAACGTTTCCAAAGCCGTTTAGGTTCAGACAGTAAACGATATAACCATTCTAATCCAACTTCGCTCATCCATTTAGGAGAACGAGATTTATATCCCGCTTCAAAATCAATGGTGGCACCGATCGCCAAAAAGATTTTAACCTCAGGTAACTCTTGTCTATAGCGATGAATCCATTTTTCCTGTTTCGGCGCACCTAATCCCACCGCTACAACTGTTGCCCCTGATGCTTTTATTTTCTCTATGATTCTTTGACATTGTTCCTTATCGTTCTCAAAACCAAATGCAGGAGAATAACAATCTACAACAATGTTTCTACCCACTTTTTGATTAATTTTTTCTTGGGCAATCTTAGCGACTCCTTCTTTGGCACCTAAGAGAAAGATTTTGATGTTTTTCTTATGTTTATTGTATTCATAAAAAGCAGGAAACAAATCAGATCCTGAAATCTTATGTCGAATGGGTGTTCCTAGGAAGCGAGAAGCAAACTGAATAATTTTGCTATCACACACTCGGTAATCTGACTGTCCATAAACTTCTTGCAGTTCAGGATCTTTACGTAGTTTCATTAAATGATCCACATTAGGAGTCACTACTATTCCCCCTTTGCGACTTAGGGAGTTAAGTAGTTCTTGGGCTGAAAGGTTGTGAATCTCGACATCTAGAATGTTAACGGTCTTCATAGGATATGGTTAGGTTCTAGTTATTTTCCCCTAACCCTATTATCCATGGTTAGTGTTAGGGTTGATGTTAGCGTTATGTATAACTTCGTGTATATTTTCATGTATAACTTCAGAACGGACGAAAGCTAACATGATGTTTTGAGGGTTTTTTCCTAAACTGCACTAGCTATAATTACGCACGAGTGTAGGACTGGTGGGGTTTGGGAAGTGTGGGAAGTGTGGGAAGAATATTAATATTTTCCGCTCCCTGCTCCCTGCTCCCTCTGCTCCCCCTGCTCCCCTATCTCCCCAGTCTCCCTTGTTTCCAAAATCCCCCAGTCAACGTTTATTTCTGTCTAGGTACTAAACTGTCAAAAAATAATGATTATTCATAATGAAACCATTGGTCAATTAATTCGACCAGAATATTCTTTATCCGATCTTGAAGGGATTATTACCCTATTAAAACAACAAAAAACCTTTAGTTTCCCCATCTTAGAGAATGGGTTATTTCCTGCTGCTGAAGTTGTCTCAAACACTGAATATACAGGATATGGCAATGTTTGGGTTAGGGATAATATCTATTTAGCCTATGCTCATTATTTTTGTGGTCAACCTGAAATAGCAGTTAAAACAGTTACGACTTTAATACAATTTTTTAAAACCCATCAATCACGATTGTTGAATATTATTGATGGTCAGGTTGATAAAAATGAAATTATGCAACGTCCCCACATTCGTTTTAATGGGAATAGTTTAGAAGAAATTGACCAAGAATGGAACCATGCTCAAAATGATGCTTTAGGATATTTGGTTTGGTTTTATTGTAAATTAGTCCGAGAAGAAAAACTAAAAACCAATATTCAAGAATTAGAAATCATCAGTCTTTTTATTGCTTACTTTGATGCCATTAATTATTGGCAAGATGAAGATAGCGGTCATTGGGAAGAAGATAGAAAAATTGAAGCCTCTAGTATTGGGGTTGTAGTTGCTGCTTTAATTGAGTTTAAACGATTATTCCAAGAACTACCGTTAACCAATAATTTAAAAGGAAATAATACAGTTATTGATCTTGAGTTGTTAAATAAATTAATCATACAAGGTCAACAAGAACTAGATAAAATCTTACCAGCAGAGTGTATTCAAGAACTCCCCAAACATCGACGCTATGACTCCGCTTTACTGTTTTTGATTTATCCTTTACACATCATCAAAGGGAAAATTGCTGAGCAAATTCTTAAAGATGTGATTGAGAATTTACAAGGAGATTATGGGATTAGACGCTATTTAAAAGATTCTTTTTGGTGTAAAAACTATAAAGACATTCCTCCAGAAATTCGGACGACCCTTTCCACAGAAAGAGAACAATGGTTTAAAGATAATAATCGAGAGTTACAACTAGGAGAAGAAGCCCAATGGTGTATCTTTGATCCCATTATTTCTGCTATTTTTGGACTAAAATTCCAACAAACTAGAAATAATAATGACTTACAACAACAAACCCATTATCTTAACCGTTCTTTAGGGCAAATCACCTCATCCAATAGTCCTTTTGGTGGCTTCAAATGTCCTGAATTATATTACTTAGAAAAAGAAGCTTATGTCCCAGGAGATGCCACTCCTTTATTATGGACACAAGCTAATCTAAAAGTGGCTTTAGAAATGATGAAACGGTCTTTATCAATGAATAATTAATTATTATTTCAACTTTGCTAAGCCGTTGAGGTCAAACTTTTCTAACCATGCTTGACGATCGCCTTCGGAAAAAGAGGGATCGCGGGACAAGACCTTAACCTGAAAGCGATCGCCTACTAATACTGCTGTTCCGGTACTCCCTTGGGAAACTGCTGGATAACCCTCAATAGTCTGGGTACTTTTCTCAAATTTACTAGCAGCAGTAGGATTATTAAGGGTATCAGAAATGGCTAACACCGCTACCTCTTTACCGTCTTTTTTCAATTTGGCTTCTGCGAATCCTTTTTTCTCTTGGGTATAAACACGCTCGTATCCGCTACCAGAAGGGGGGAAAAACTGATTAAAACTGCCCCCAGACTCTGATTCTTTGACAACTGCACTACTACCCCTTTGAGTGCTTTCTTGTTGCGCTTGCTCAAACCGTGATGGAGCTTGAGTAGCACAGGATGTTAGTAATAATAAGGTACTGAGACAGAAAACAATAAAAACTTGACGCATTTTGAACAGCATTTTTCAGTAACTCCTTAAATCTTTAGTCCGTCTTTGACTATGTTAAATCACCTATCACTGTGAACTCCCCCAACTAAATCAGAGATTATCTGTACTTACTGTCACAAGTCTCCATAAATGCCTTGTTTTATCCTATGTCGCCAGAATACCCCATCCGTCTATACGGCGGAGATGAATGGCGACCAATAAACACGACTGATCCAAGGGAGTCCATATTTCAGAAAAGATGATAGAATAGCGATATCACTTACCAACGTCAGGGGCGTGAACTCTAATACTTACGAAAGGTGGAGTCTTCGATAACCAAGTTTAGGGCGATGAAACCGAGTAGAAAAGGTGAGCAAGAATCCGTGGTCGATTCGCTACAAAGCAAGTCCTTACGCACTTCCGCGCAGAGGGGAACTGGTATAAAAAGTGAATATTATTTTGTGTGTGTACCGCAGGAAGTGCGGAAACTTACGCCCACGGGAGAGACTCATTAAGGGGTGGCTGTCCGAAAGATAGTGCATCGAGTCTGTATCAGACGGGTTACTGTCTGAGCCTGGGAAGCCCCATCGTCTTACGTTGGGGTACTTCACAATAGTCACTACAACATAATTATTAAACGTTAGATAGCCTCTGTGAGTATTTTTACAGCTTATACCAGTCTTCAACCTGAACAAAGACGTAGTTTAGGGTTTTTGTTAGGGGCAGGGTTATTATTTTGGATCAGTATTACCACCCTTTTACCCACGTTACCAACCTATATTAAATATCTGGGAGGAACTCGCTCTGAAATTGGATTAGTGATGGGGAGTTTCGCCATTGGGTTGCTTTGTTCTCGTACTTTGCTAGGTTATTTAGCTGATACCAACAGTCGTAAATTAGTGCTTTGTATTGGCATTATTGTAGCGGGTCTTGCTCCCCTTGGTTATTTATTAATTCAGTCTATTTTTCCGTTAATAGCAGTTCGTGCTTTTCATGGGGTCAGTATTGCCGCTTTTACAACGGCTTATAGTGCTTTAGTAGTGGATTTAGCCCCCATCAAACAACGGGGAGAATTAATCGGTTATATGAGTTTAGTAACCCCTATTGGCATGAGTATTGGTCCTGCATTGGGAGGACTTATCCAAGAATTTTCAGGGTATCCTGCCTTATTTATGACTTCTGCCAGTTTTGGTTTTTTTGGCTTATTTTTAGTCACTTTTATCCAAGAAAAATCCCCAACTTATCATCATAAAAATTCTCAGCCTCAAGGTAGAAGTCGCAGTTTTCAGCAAATGATCAGGAGTCATTCTTTAGCGATTCCAGCTTCTATTTTATTGATGATTGGGTTATTATTTGGTACATTGATCACCTTTTTACCGCTGTTTTTACAAGAAACAAATTTAGGATTTAGTGCCGGTTTGTTTTATACGGTGGCAGCAATGGGTAGTTTTTCTTCTCGTATTTTTGCAGGATCGGCTTCTGATCGGTATGGTCGTGGTCCTCTTATAACTGTTAGTCTTTTGTGTTATTTCGTCTCAATGGTATTATTAACTCAAGCGACTGGTAGCACACAAGTATTATTGGCAGGTATTTTTGAAGGCATTGGTGCCGGAACTTTAATTCCCATGATTATTGCTTTGATTTCTGATCGTTCCTCTTCCTATGAAAGAGGTCGGGTTTATTCTGTTTGCTTAGGCGGTTTTGATATTGGAATAGCTTTAGCAGGTCCATTGGTAGGCAGCTTAGGCAATGATTTAAGTTATCAAGGTATTTTTACGATTAATAGTAGTCTGGCTTTGATGGCTTTTTTATTGTTTATTAGTCAGTCCAACCATAGTTTGAAAACTTCCCTCGCTTTTGCTTTAGGTAAAGAAAAAGATTTATATGCTTTTGATGATTGATTGATAAAAAATTAGAGGTGATTTTGTTAACTAAATTGTAAGCATTCAGCCCTCAGCGTTCGGCGTTCAGCTAAGAGATGAAAGCGGTAAGCATTCGTTTAAACGAGAGTCACTTTCGATGCTAGGGATTTATAGTTTTTAGCTTCGAGTAAGTTAAGATCATAAGCAAGTAACAGGTGATATTCAAGTTCACTAGCTGAACCCATAGAAATTTCAAGAAGCTGATGAGCTTTTTCCCACACTTTCAATTCTAAACAAGTTTCTCAATATCAAATCCTCTTCTGTTTGCGTTAGTTTTAAGCTGATAGCTGACGGCTGATAGCTGAATGCTTACACTAAATTTGATAAGGGAGAAAAATATTATTTTTCTCCTGAATCTGGTTAACTCAACTGTTAAGTGATATTAATTTCAACTATCTATTAAAGCTTTAGTATAGTAAAATTGAAAAGGTAGATTAATTAAGGAATTGAAAGAATGGGACGAAAAGCTAAACTAAAAAAAGAAAGAAAAAAACAACCTCAAAACATAGACAATTATGCTAAGGATTCCAATCAGTTTGTAAAACATTTAGAAAGACAAGGTTATGCTTTAAAAAAACCTAAAATGGCTCCAGATATGCCTGATGAAAAGATTGAACCTCAAGTATAAGTTGGGATGAATGATTATGACATCCTATCAAGCGTTAACTATTGATTCCTTAGTTACTCAAATTTATCAAAATGAGGAAAACCTATCTATTGGGGCTGCTAAAATTGGTCAAGAATATATTGAAAACATTTTAGAGACTCAAGAAGAAGCAACCATTGTCTTAGCTACAGGAAACTCTCAATTACAATTTTTAGATGTTTTAATTGCCTCTAAAAAAATTGATTGGTCACGGATTAATTTATTTCATTTAGATGAATATTTAGGCATTGAAGGGAAAAACCCTGCTAGTTTTCGTTTTTATCTCCATGAAAGAGTGGAAAAACGTATTAATCCTAAATCATTTAATTACTTGGTAGGAGATGCTTTAGAACCCATCAAAGAATGCGATCGCTATACTCAATTATTAAAAAAATACCCTATTGATCTCTGTTGTTTGGGGATTGGAACCAATGGACATTTAGCCTTTAATGAACCACAAGTAGCTAATTTTGATGATCCCCACTGGGTAAAAATTGTACAATTAGATCAACAAACCCGTTGGATACAAGTACATCAGGGACATTTCAAAACCTTTGAAAAAGTACCAAAATATGCGTTAACCCTTACCATTCCCACTATTATGTCAGCTAAAAAAATTATCTGTTTAGCAACAGGAGAAAACAAAGCAGAAATTATCAAACAAATGCTAAAAGGTAAGATTTCCACTGATTGTCCTGCCTCCATTTTAAGACAACATAGAAACGCTACTTTATTGCTTGATCAAAAGGCAGGAAGATTACTGTAATTAAGGTATCTCCTGATTGATGATCAGGAGATTTTAAATTATCTTTAAACGTTAACTTGAATCGAACGCTGTTGCAGGGCTTCTACCAGGGAACGAACCACAGCCACCATAGCGATAGGATCATTTAGTTGATTAATAGCTGAACCCACTCCAACCCCTGATGCACCAGCAGCGATCGCCATTGGAACCGTAACGGTGGATAAACCTGACGCACAGAGTACGGGGACAGACACAGCACGAGAAATACTATAAGCAGCGGCTAAAGTAGGGGCTGCTTTTTCGATCAATCCCAAGGTTCCTGGATGGGTGGGGTGAGTGCTAGTACCGCCTTCGGTTTGAATGAGATTAGCCCCTACCTTGACTAACTCTTCTGCAAGTTCTACTTGTTCATCTAAAGGTAGAATATGGGGAACCGTAACGCAGAGGGTGGTATCAGGGAGTAAAGTGCGGGTTTTTTGGGTTAATTCCAACACTTCAGGGGCTTCAAATCGTCGTCCCTGAGCATAAAAAGCATCAAAATTACCAATTTCTACTAAATCTGCTCCTGCATCCACAGCATCTGCTAATAATTCAGCATCAACCGCCGAAACACAAATGGGTAAATCAATTAAAGAACGAACATGACGAACTAAACTGGGAGAAGCAGCAATATCAACAAAAGTTGCGCCTCCTGCTTGGGCTGCTTTAACGATCGCCGAAACTTTGGTTATGTCAAAATTAGTCAAACCACTAATAACCTTGAGGGCTTGACGTTGTGCAAAAGCTTTCTCTAATTGACGGTGCATAATCATTGTCTGTGTAAATTAAGTTATTCCCAACATCATTAACCCATGGAAAGGAACCATGGGCTGTTAAATAACATTATCTTAACTTATTATTCAACCCCTTCTTTTTCGATTCTCTGTTGTGATTCAAAAATTCAAGTCAACGAGAACAAATATTAGAACTTTTAAGAACTCTTAACGGAAATAAACGTCACAATTTTATAAGACCGTGTACCATAGTATGAAACCAGATGAGAGGCCGGATAATGGTTCATATCCCTTCATCTGTCATGGTTGGCTAACGTAACCTGCCTTTAAATTCCCGTTCGACATCGATAAAATACTATGAATAACATCATAAAATACTTGTGCCGTTATCAATCACTCCTCTTAGGTGGAACCGTAGCAGCCATCTGCTTCCATACTTTAGCCTTTCCCGTCAATAGTGCGCCCCAACCAGAGGGTTTAGAAGATAATCCCAAAGCTATTGTGGATGAGATGTGGCAAATTGTAAATAATGAATTTGTCAATAAAGATTTCAATCGGGTTGATTGGCTAGAAAAACGTCGGGAATTGTTATCTCAGGATTATGAAAGTTCAAAACAAGCCTATAAAGCTATTCGTGATGCTCTGGAAGACTTAGGAGATCCTTACACCCGTTTTTTGCCCCCTAATGAGTTTTCTCTATTGACCAGTCAAACCACAGGAGAAGTATCGGGAATTGGAGTGAGATTAGCTATTGACAAGCGGACGAGTGAACTGTATGTGGTAGAAGCAGTGAAAAACTCCCCTGCTATGGAAGCAGGATTAAAACGGGGCGATCGCCTGATTCGTATTAACGGCAAACCCACTGCTCTAATGACCCTAGAACAAGCACAAGAAGCCATCAATGGGGAATTGGGAACAGAAGTCAGTTTACAACTCTCACGACGGGAAAAAGGGGTTTTCCAAGTAACCTTAGAACGGGCGCAAATTGAAATTCCGGCCGTAACCTATCACCTCAAAGAAGACGAGCAACATCGTATTGGGTACATCAAACTCGATGAATTTAGTTCCCACGCCACTGAACAAATGAAACTGGCCATCGAAGACTTAGGGAAACAGCAGGTTTCTGGATACGTTCTTGACTTACGGGGCAACCCAGGGGGGTTACTATTTGCCAGTGTGGATATTGCCCGTCTCTGGTTGAAAAAAGGAGAAATTGTCAGCACTATCGACCGTAGAGGAGGCGATCGCAACTTCTCGGCTAATGGAACCTCCTTGACGGATTTACCCCTGGTAGTTTTGGTGAATGAATGGTCAGCCAGTGCCAGTGAAATTTTAGCAGGGGCTCTCAAAGAAAACGGAAGAGCAACGGTAGTAGGAACCACGACCTATGGGAAAGGGACAGTCCAGTCCGTTCATAATCTCTCAGATGGCTCAGGGTTAGCAGTTACCATTGCCCGCTATTATCCCCCCAGTGGCACCGATATTAACCATAAAGGCATTAGTCCTAATGTTTATTTAGAATTGACCATGGAGCAAGAAGCTCGCCTAAAAAGCGATCCTACCCTAATGGGAACCAATGCCGATCCCCAATACACTCGCGCTATTTCCATCTTAAAAGGTCGTAGTCAACCCATCTCGACCCCCGCTACTCCCAAACCCGTTGGCCTGCGTTGGGAAGAGTTACGGGAAACCGTTAAGGATCGTGATCCCCGTTGGCAGCGAATGCAGGACACGGGGAATTAGTAGAAGACTTGTGGGACTGGGGGACTTTGGAGACAAGGGAGATGGGGGAGACTAGGAGACTTTGGAGAAATGATTGATATACCATCCCATCACCCCATCACCCCGTCACCCCGTCACCCTCTCACTTCCCACACACCCCACTCCTCCCAGACTCCCCACACTCCCTATAACTCCTTACACTATTATCTAGATAAAATTGAGCAAAATCTCCTGATGAATCTGTCCTAAAGGACGAACTGCACCCAGTTTTTTCGAGTAGCATTCTCCTTTTCTAATAGCATCAGGAGACACTAATTCTAAGTCTGCCCCTTCCTGTAAAGTTAACGCTTCTATAGGTACAGTTAAAGGCGCGTGGAAAATATAGCGCACCGCTACTTCGTCATCGTAGCGACAGAAAAGGATAGGATTAGAAAGTTGATAATTAATCTCTTCTAGAACTTCTCGTTTGACTCCCATTTCTGGGGTTTCTTCGGGTTCGAGATGACCTCCAAAAAAACCCCAGCGATCGGGATAAATGATGGTGGGAATATTATCCCGTAACTGCATCAAAAAGTGACCATTTTGATGCAGAATAGCCAAAGCAACTTGACGGACATTATTTGGTATGGCGTTTGTGGGGGAGGAGAAACTCATTAGGATCGGGTTTAGAGACGGGTTTAACTTCAGAAGCTGATGGGGACTCTACTTCAGTATCAGCCACAGGTTGAGCCGTTGGCTGAGTCTGTGGTGAATTAGCTTCTAATTTTTCAACCTCTAGGATATACAACTCGCCCACATCTTGACCACCCAGAGGAATTGATTGATAGGTCACTTTTCCAGTGATTTGAACGGTTTCCCCTGTTTGGGGAAGGGGATCATTAGTTAATACCCATACGGTTCCTGTGTCATCTTCAAGTTGATAAGAACCACGATCCAAAAAAGGTGCGTGATCAACTACTTTACCCTCTAAATAGACAATCTGCTCTTCTGAGGTGCTTTCTGTTGAAGGTTGGGAGGAAATTTCTCCAATGGGGGTAATAGAGGGTTGTGCTAACCCTAAATGGTTAAGAGGGGTACATCCTAGCATACCCCCCACCAAGAGGGAAAAAATAGCACTATGAACCCCTCGAATGTTTAAAACTTTCATGATCAGTGCCGTGAAATTGACTGGCTTGAGATAGGCTACATAATAGGACACCATAAACAACTCCTCCGTTCCAAATTTATCTAGGTTATCCATGTCTTCTGAAACTGCTTCTTTGTTAAACGGTAAAGCATTAGCGCAAAAAATTCAGGAAGAATTAAAAACAACGGTTGAAACATTACAAGGGAGCATCGGTCGTCCCCCTGGTTTAGCGGTTATTATGGTAGGGGATAATCCAGCTAGTGCTGTGTATGTTCGTAACAAGGAAAAGGCTTGCGCTAAAGTGGGAATTGCTTCCTTTGGCCGTCATTTACCCACAGAAACCCCACAGGAAGAAGTTGAAGCATTAATACAGCAGTTAAATGTAGATGAGCGAGTGGATGGCATTTTAGTGCAGTTACCCTTACCTCCCCATCTAGATACCGTTAAATTACTCCATGCGATCGCCCCAGAAAAAGATGCAGATGGGTTACATCCCACAAACCTAGGCCATTTAATTCGAGGAGAAACAGGGTTACGCAGTTGTACCCCTGCGGGGGTGATGCGTTTGTTAGAAGAATATAAGCTAGATGTAGCTGGGAAACACGCTGTTGTGGTGGGACGCAGCATTTTAGTGGGGAAACCGTTAGCGTTGATGTTGTTGGAAAAGAATGCAACGGTTAGCATTGCTCATTCTCGCACTCCCGACTTAGGGGAAATTACCCGTCAAGGGGATATTATTATTGCTGCGGTGGGTAAACCCAATTTAATTACAGGGGAGATGGTTAAACCTGGGTGTGTGGCCATTGATGTAGGGATTAACCGTATCATAACGGAAGAGGGCGCGTCTAAATTAGTAGGAGATTTTGAGTTTAACTCTGTTTCTCAGGTGAGTGGTTATATTACCCCTGTTCCTGGAGGTGTCGGTCCGATGACGGTAGCTATGTTATTACAAAATACTGTGTTAAGTTATCAGAAATACCAGTAAACCAAAGGGACAAAGGAACATTATTCTCAAAAATTCGTCTATTATCTTTGAAGATCAATAAGAACTCAAGACTTTGATCGATGGTTATAACTACCTGTGGAAAACCTAGGGTATGAAGATTTCTGTTATTTATGCTTATCCCCGTTCGGGGGGAACCCTGGTTAATCGTTGTTTAGGAAGTATTGCTGGTAATTTAATCTTATCAGAGGTCAATCCTTTGGCTTCAGTGGTTTCTCTTGCTGAACAAGCAAAAAATTGGCTTTATCTTTTATCAGATGAACAGCTAGAAGAGTTTTCGAGGAAATCTTACGGAGAGCAAATATACTTTCTAGCAACCGAAGCAAAATCTTCTAATTATCATTTAATTATTAGAGATTGGACAGCGGCCAACTTTATAGATAACCCTATCAATGATAATATGTTGACCGCCAGTTTTATATTGGAACAGGATTTATATTTATCCCATTATAAATTACCCTATTTACCAGTAGCAATTGTTCGTCGTGCAGCAGATGTGTATGAGTCTATGACACGAGTATTTCCTCACTTGGATCGAGGGATTCAAGCTTTTGGAGAAGCCTATGTAAGATATGCTCAAGCTGTTTGTAATTATCCCATCTTTTACTATGAAAAAATTTGCCAAGATCCGATCACTCAAATTCAATTAATTTGCGAAACTCTAGAAATAAATTATGCTCCTAATTTCATCAATAAATTTTATTATTTTGAGAATTGTACTGGAGATAATACTATTCAACAATCATCAAGAGGAAAACAACTAAGTAAAATCCAATTATTTCCGAGTCATACAGAGTCAAAGTCTTATATCATAGCTAGTGATAATAAAAACTGTCGGCAAGCTGACCGATTATTAGGATATGAATGAAACACCACAATTAAAGAACGTCTGGCAAATCTTAGAATCACGGGATCAAGTTATCTTAAAAGCAAGACTAGAAAACTCTCGTCTGCAAAATATGCACAAGAAACTGTTGGAAGAACAAAAAAGACATATCCAACTTATCGAAAAATTAAATCAAGAGATACATCAATCACATCAAGAAATACACGAGTTAACGGTAAGATCAAAAGATAATCGATCAAAACAAGAAACATTGCAGCATATTATTGAACAAAAAGATTTAACCATAGAAGACATAAAAAAACAACTTAGCTGTAGTGAGAAAGATCGGGTGAACTTATGGCAAAAAATTGATCAATTACAAGAACAACTGAACGAAAGTCAATCCACCATTGAGGGGATGAAAAGTAGTAAATTTTGGCAGTTAAGGCAAGGTTTTGTTAGACTTAAAAACTTCCTGAGATTAACAGGTCACCGTTAGAACTCATAACCCCCAAATTCAATTTCTTCTTTAAAATTCTGGTAAATAAATAGAAAATTATAATTGATAAAAAGCCTAAGTAGGTAGGCATAATTAAAGATAAAATCTTTGCAGGGTGGGAAATGCCCAAAACTATATTTATATCAAGGTTCTAGCTTTAATTAGGAGTGCATCGCATTATCCGTTTATTTATACTCACCTACTTATTGTGAAAAATTAATTTTAAAAAAGTAAAAGCTTAAAGTTAACTGATTAGAAAATCAATGGCATTAGTAACCGTCTGTAAGTTAGGTTTTAAAGTTTGATTGTCAGCTAAGAATTTCATTTCTTTGGCGACTGTTTCAACTAATTGATTTGTCAAAGGATACGACCGATACTTTTTTGTTATCTCGGCAAAATCTATCATTGCTTTAATATAGTTTTCGACTTGATCGTTTTCTGTCCAAAATGGGAGTTGAATATATCCCGTAAAGCGATTTTGGTTATGTTTAAGAAGATTATAAGCTTTTGGATCGTGAACGATAATCCCTATGGCATTTTCCAAAGCCAGAGTCATTAAATTCGGACGAATATTGACATGAATAGCAGAAAAATAATCATGAAGATTTATCTCATGTAGGATCACTAAACCAGGACAAGATTGACTTATATTCCAAATAGTGGTGTGAAAATGAGGATTATTATCGAGATGATATAGATTCATATCCCCTTCATTGATAATATTCCAAGGTATAGTATTAGGTTGATAGTGATAAATTTCAGCAAAATCCTCCAATTCAGCATCCCAAAATTCTTGTTCAGTCCAAACAATAATCTCAGCAGCTTTACTAAGATGGGGTAAGAGTTTTTGTGTATATTCAGAAGTTTTTGTCTTTGTCGGGGGTAGGGGAGAAAACCAGTTGAGTTTCATTTTAATAAATTTTCAATAACGTTTGACCAGTTTATATTAAGACTCGCATAATGATCACGCCCAGCTTTTCCTAAATGGCTTGCCCAGGCTCGATTTTCCCATAAAGTGTCCATCGCTGCAGCGATGGCAGTGGGAATTGATTCAACAATTAGTCCCGTTTCTTCATGATTAACAAATTCTAAAGGTCCGCCTGAATCTTCACAAGTAATAATTGGTTTATGGGAGAGCATTCCTTCTAGAGTAACATAACCATAATCTTCATCAAGAGGTGGATAAATTACTCCTAAAGCATTAGCATAGTGTTCAATTTTTTCTTGCTCTGTGATACTTCCTAAAAAAGTAACCCGGTCTTCTACTCCCAACTCTGTAGCGAGAGAAATTAGCTTTTTATTATAAAAGTTATCCCCTGATTTTCCAGCAAAAATAACTTTGACAGGATTACTTGTTTTAGTGAGAGATTCAATTACCAATTCCTGACGTTTAATAGGATTCAAACGACTAGGGAAAAAGAAATAGTCTTGTGAGGACTGACTATGAAATAACTCAGAATTTTTAGGAGGATGATACAAGGGAATGGAGTCAACATTATTAAAGTATTTAAGTCTCTTAGAAACATTAGCAGCGATCGTAAAAATTCCCGAACATTCAGCAAAGGTTTTATTATCAGAATTAATAATACTATCTCGAATGGCAAAACCATCGGGATAACGACATAAATTACAGTATTGATGACCCCAAAGATCATAAGCATCTCGATGTTGATGGAGTAACCACAAAACCTTGCGAGGATGGGGAATTAAATAGGCAGGAAACTTAAGTCCAATGACTTTATCAATAGACACACCATGAGATTCGAGGATATCGAGTAAACGACAAGCTAACATCGTATCTAACAGATTTTGGGGGGGATATCCTTTCAAGGGAACAGCAACAATTTCTACTTCATGTCCCGCTTGTTGAAGAACACGTAATAATTCTTTAGCTAAAATTTCTGCTCCTCCTTGAACAAAAGGAACTTGTACTGTCGTAATAATTATTTTCATGATTGGTTACCTCCAATTGTTTCATTTAATTCATATAAATTATCGGTAATTTCTCTGAGGGAGTTAGGTAGTATGGTTTCTGTTATTTGTTGTGCTGATAATTGTTGATAATGATGGAGATTTTCTAAATCTCGATAAGCATGATAACGTAAATTTATAATCTCTCTCATCAGTTCTTGATTAATTAGTAGAGATTGCTGTAATCCTTCAGCTAAATTTTGGTTGACCTCTATTTGATCTTTAAACAGAATATTTATAAACTTGAGAATAATTTTTTTGAAGGGTTTTAATAAGACAAAGGGAAATTTATTTAAGCTATCAGGCCACGTTGTTCTTTCAGCCCCTCGTAACTGTGCATTTTCGCTCAATCCTTTAATATGTTTGATGAGATCATTTATTCCTGATGTGTCTGTTTCAGCTTCTATGCTTAAAGACTTTGGTTCAGGAAGTTTGCTAAACTGTAGCGCGATTGAATGATCTATTTTTTGTTCTAAATTATCTAAAGAAATTTTGGGTAAAGAATATTCACTATCCATGGATTTAATAAAATTACGTTGATTTCTCTAAGGAATAATATTATCATGCTCCTCTAGAATTATTAATAATATTTTTATAGGTTTTAATAATAATTTGTCCTTCTATTTGTCCAGGGCTTTTTTGTTTGGTTGACATTCCTTGGGGATTATGGTAGTAAAGTACGACAGGTTCGGCAAGTTTCATAAAAGATGAACCAGAAACAGCCGCTCTTAACCAAAACTCATAATCTGCTGCTGATTTATAAGACGTATCAAAATATCCTATCTTATCATGCAGGGATCTTCTCCAAATAGGAGAATTATGAGGAGAATTAAATTTTAACAAATTATCTTTATTGGCAACAGGCAAATGAGTTCGTATATTACATTTTTCTGCAATTTCAAAAGGCAAATTTTCAATAAAAGAATAATAGATATCTGAATAAACAACATCTATCGAAGGATTTTCCATTAAAGCTTTTGTTTTTAATTCTAAACCATCAAATCTATGTAAATCATCCACATTAGCATTAGTGATAAACTCAGAATTAGTTTCTTTTATAGCCAGATTCCAACTTTCATAAATTCCGATAGTTTCTTGAAGTCTCATATAGTTAATATTATTATAATAACCTAAATAATCTTTAATTATTTCGTATTCATTTTCAGGAGAATTAGCATCAATAATAACAAGTTCACACCGAGAGAAAAATGTTTGATTTGTTATATTTTCAAGAAAAGTTTTAAGAAACTTTTTCCCTCTATACAAACTTGTCACAATAGTTGTATTAGGTGAGTGATTGACAGGAAGGTTTTCTTGTTTGATTGAACTAAAGCTTTTTATTTCTTTTTGATGATTATATTCTTTTACTAATTCCTCTCCAGCTTTTTTATACCAATTTAAAATAATATTAGCTGTTATTGGTTTTTGCTCCCCTAAAATATATCCAGCAACCCCCAAAACTGTTTTTAAATCAATTTGATTATACATAACTTTATCTTTATATTCTTGGGATTTAGTAAAAGTATTAAAAAGTTCTATAGGACTACATTTACTATTTAGGTGAAGTTCAACCTCTACGTTTTGTGGCTCTCTATCTAAAATATATTTATAGAGAGAAAGTATATAATTTTTAAGTTCTTCTTTCTGTTGGTTAATCTTATCTTTATATATAGAAGATTGAGTTAAACTATCAACAATATCTTGAGGCGTGGATCTATCATTAAAATATTGATTAAGCTCCGAACTTTCTGGTTGCTTTTCTAAGAGTATTTGGTATAGTACACTGATATATTCTTTACGCTGAGTTTGCAATATATCAATTTCTTGACGGCATTGAGTTAACTCATTTTTTAGATTATTATTTTCTTCAATTACTTGATCAATGGTAGCTTGAAGAATTTGAAGTTTCTTGAAAAAGATAGAGATTAAGGGGAATTTTTGGGCTATTTTTTTGAGCAAAGTTTTCATAATTATCACAAATTATGATATATCTATAAGTATCAATTGTACTAAGTTAAGAAGACTGGGATTACACCCGAAATGTTGCCAATTAGAAAATATTTATTTAGATATAACTATACTTATAGAGATAATCTTTAAAATATTCATTTAATTCTTCTATTATTTCTGCATTCAGCTTATTTAAGTGATCTCCAGGGATAACTCGTCTGACATGACTTTGTATGTTTTCAGTGGTGGGAATAATATCATGTTTATTTAAAATCTCTCGAACTTGATTTTCATTCAAAGAAAGTCCTAAAAAATCACACATATCTTTAACCCATTGCTTTTTAGATAAAATAATATCTTCATAACGAAATAATTTAACTGAATCTAAGTGATCAAGGTTCTGGTAAGAATCAAATTTACTTTTAACATTTTCTTTTTCTTGGACGACAAATTGATTAATCTCTATATCTTGTAGTGAATTGCGGAATTTTTTTAAATCTTGGTTTTTTTCATTTATATAATGGCTATATTTCATTGAATAATATAGGGAAACAAGAAGATCTCTTGGATCTCTTAATAAAACGATTTTTTTTCTACCTGGTAAAAATTCCTTGATCCATAAATTTGGCATTTCTCTAAAACCAACAAAGCCATAGCCTTCTTGAGTATAAAAATCAGTTACACTTGTGGAGTTTAGATGAAGAAAACTAAGTCCTTCTAGAAAAAGTAAGTCGGGTAAATTAATAACAGGAATTCCATGATTTTTATGACAAATATCACTCAAAATAGAGAATAAAAGCCCACTAGCCCCTTTATAAATACCAAAAGCGAAAAAACTTGGAAAGCTAGAATGGGGACTCTCTGCTTCAAAACTAAATGTTTGGTTATCAGTGGTTTTAATTTCGTACTTTCTCATAGTTCTTAATAATAAATGAATAGGGAGATAGTATAAAAAACTAAACTAACTGTTCTTATTCAAGTGTCGACGAGAATATAAAAAGATTGTTCCACCCCGATAAGGATTACTATAGCTTTGTAATAACTTAAAGTCAGGGTTATTATTCAAAAAATCTAGCACTCCTGATTGAATTTTGCTACTACCCATCCAACTAAACATTTCTGGATTATCTTGATCAAATCCTACTATAAAATCAGCACTTTGAATCGTTTTTATCGTGATACTAACATCATCAGAAAAAGCGACACCAGTAAAATCACTTTTAAAGGAAGAATTTGTAATAAAACTAAATCTACGATCGCCCATTTTTTCCCAAAAATATTCAAAAGTATCGCCATTTATATCCTGAGCAACTGATGTTACGAATATATGATATTTATTCTGAGGATTCTGAGGAACATTTTCGCTTATTTTTTGATAAATTCTAGTTAATCTTTGATGAGAATATTGAATAAAAGGTATCGTTTTATAAGGAAAAGTATCGGTAGAAGCAGGCCAGGTAAATAATAATAAACTTGTTATAAATAAAACGGAAAAACTACAAAATAATCCTCTTCTAATAAGACCTTTTTTAACATACACATAATATTCAATTAAGTAAGTAACCATGAGAATATAACTGAAAAATAAAAAAGAAGGAAAAACAACTCCCAAAAATGGGCTTTTATGATCTGAATGGGTAACGATAACGTAAGCTAACAACATACTTCCCACTAATGCCGGAACTCGAATTATTGACTGCCAATCTTTTCTTTGAGCAATAATAAAACCAATAATTGCTACCATTAACAACCAAATATATAACCAGTTGTTGATCATCATTTGACCGCCATCACCGCTTAAATAATAAAAAATATGTTCAATTACAGGACGTTCTGGAGCCCAGATACTTTTATCAACTACCAAAGATTGATAGACATAAAGTAAAGTTCTCTTAAATGCAAATAAGAAATGCGGTAAGGCAATCAATATTCCTAATCCTAAAACCCGAATAAAAGGAAGAATAATTTGCTTTTTCTTACCTTGATATTGGCAAACAAAAACTTCAATAAGGGTGACTAAAATCATCGCTGTAATGGCGAGAACAAGAGTAACGGGACTAATAGTAGGTTTAGTTAATAATGCGCCTCCTAATATCAAACCAACGATAAAATGCCGTTCTTTGTTAGCAGAAATCCAAGGTTTTTCCGTAATTACAATAATCACACTAACAGTTAAAAGACCACAGAAGATATCAGGTCTACATTCAATGATCAAATGACCTATAATTGGCCAAGTTAGTGCGGTGATCATCATAAATATTTTCCATGCTATTGGTAACTTACCTGATAAATAATCTATCAGAACTAAGATTAGAAAAATGGAAAGAAAATTAATCGCTGCAGGAGCCCAATCTTTAATACCAAAAAACGCAAATCCTAAAAACGCTATTAAAGTGCTAAAAGGGGAACGGGGGGGATTCTCAATATAATTTTTGAGTAAACTTAACCAACCATTATCATAAAATAAACGTAATCTAATTAGTGCATCCTCGAAATAATTAACATCATCATAGGACGGAGGAAGCCCTAGCTGTCCTTGTCTAAGGGAATGTTGTATTTGTAATACTGTAAAAATAATAGATATGGTTAACCATAATACTAAATGATAGAGATTTATTTCGTGTTTTTTATTATCTATCAAATCAGTTGTTCGAGGTTGGAAGATTTTATTTTGGAATAGCATACTAAGTAATGATTGTCAATCAATAAAATATTAAAAAAATCGTTGATTAATTAGTTTAAAATATCAGATAATTTATAGAAGCTTTTAATACAATTAACAATACAGTGGAGTTGTTCGGTAGTTAGACTCGGAAATAAGGGTAAACGTAATAAGCGATTTGATATATCATTTGTTATATTTAAACTACCATGAACGCGGCCATATTTTTTACCAGCAGGAGAAGAATGTAACGGAACATAATGAAAGACAGAATAAATCCCTTGATTTTTAAGATTTTTAATTAAAGCAGTACGAGAATTAACATCTGACAAAAGTATATAATACATATGAGCATTATGTTGAACATGAGAGGGGATAATAGGACGACTAATTTTGCTAATAGTTTCTAGTTCAGCCAGTTTTTGATGATATTCTTCCCAAAGGTTAAGTCGTTTTTGCGTAATGGCTTGTGCAGCTTCTAATTGAGCCCATAAAAAAGCAGCATTAATTTCACTAGGGAGATAAGATGAGCCAATATCTACCCAAGTATATTTATCAACTTGACCTCGGAAAAACTGACTCCGATTTGTTCCTTTTTCCCAAATAATTTCTGCTCGTTCAATTAAGTCAGGTTGATTAATTAATAACGCTCCTCCCTCTCCAGAAATAACATTTTTGGTTTCATGAAAACTGACTGCTGCGATGTGTCCTAAGCTACCTAAGGGTTGATCCTTATAGGTGGACATGACTCCTTGAGCTGCGTCTTCAATAATATACAGATTGTGTTGACGAGCAATTTCTCGGATTTGTGCCATCTCACAACCTACCCCTGCATAATGAACGGGTACGATAGCTTTAGTTTTAGGGGTAATAGCTTCCTCGATTTTAGATTCGTCTAAGTTCAGCGTATCCTCACGAATATCAACAAATACGGGAACTCCCCCTCTCAAAACAAAGGCATTAGCAGTTGAAACAAAAGTATAAGAAGGCATGATAACTTCATCTCCTGGCTGAATATCAGCTAAGATAGCAGCCATTTCCAGTGCTGCAGTACAGGAATGGGTTAACAAAGCTTTCTGGCAACCAATATTTGAAACTAACCAATTTTGACACTTTTGAGTAAACGCCCCATTACCCGAAAGATGACCATAGGCAATGGCTTGTTTAATGTAATCAAATTCTTTTCCTGTGCAAAAGGGCTGATTAAAAGGTATATTATTCATTACTTCAGATCAGTCTGTGTTAGTGTGTTGACCTAAGACCCTAATCAGACAAAAAAGTTCCTTAAGAAATCTTAACTTCATAGCAAAATCAACAAATCGAAACCTCATTGTATTAATTATAATGTAACTATTAAGATGAAATTAAAGCTATTTAAAATCCCAAATCTATTTCTTTATCCGATTTTTGTATTTATCATCTCATTGATGATATTTTTGACATTCTATCATTTAGGAATTAGAACTGATATTAATGGCCATATTGAATTAGTTCAGAAAGCAATCAATGGTAGTACCAAAAGTCTTGGAGTTCATTTTCTTTATTTTTTAATATTATATATATCTGCTTTCTTTTGGGGATCTGATACTCAAACTATTTATTTTACTTCAATCGTTATTTTATCTTTGGCCATAACAGCTAAATATCTGATAACAAGACAGTTTTTAGTTAAATATGGTAGTAATATTTATTTGCCTAGTGCCTTTTATTCATTAACATCAGTAGGATTGATTTTTACATTTAGTTTGCCCTTATCAAAACTATTGGGGGGTCATTACTATCTGGGGAATTTGCCTCCTAATGTATGGCATAATTCGACCACCATATTTCTAATGCCATTTGCTTTATTATTGTTTTGGAATTCTTATGAGCAACTTAAAAACCCTACAACAAAGAGAATTATTATATTGTCGATTCTAGTTTTAATTAATATTATAATTAAACCAAGTTTTTGTTTTGTGTTTATTGTTTTATATCCTATTTTCTTAGCTTCTAGTTTTGGATTTACAAAGAAATTATGGATTAATGTAATACCTATTATTATAGGAATTACATTAATTTTTATACAATATACAATACTATACGTAAATAGTCTAAATGCAAGTGGTTTATATGATGATAGTAAAGTTGTCATCAGTATATTTCAAGTATGGTCTCATTTTTCTCCCAATATACCTATTTCTTTATTAGGTTCGATACTTTTTCCTGTTATTTATATAGCTTTCTACTGGAAAGAAGCGTGCCAAAATCTCTTAATGAAGTATACAATTTCTGGATATATAATAGCAGTTATAATTTTTTCCCTTTTTATGGAAACTGGAAATAGACAATTTCATGGAAATTTTGTTTGGCAATGTATAGTCACATCATATATTTTGTATATGGTGGTTTCTGCATTTTTTCTAAAAAAAATTAACGTCGCAAAAAACAATAATAGCTCTTTGGTTTTATCTAATAAGAACAAAATTATTCTATTTGTTTTTTGTTTACACTTATTGTCAGGATTATTCTATATCATTAAAATTTTTAATACAGAAAACATAGCTTATCTTTAATACAGAAAACATATTGTAGATAGATAAAAATAATTTTTCTAATCACTGATAATTTTGAGATTCTAGTCAATAACCAATTTTTAACATTACTTTAATAATAAATGATAAACATCAAGGGAGTTTCTAAACTTAAATCCCAATGAGACATAAAGATTGAGGACGGCAACATTAGCAGCAGAAATAGAACTTGTAATTTCTGAATAACCTTGTTCAAATAATTCTTGACAAGCCAAACTCCAAAAATACTTGGCCATTCCCTTTCTTCGATACTTTTCATCTAAAGCATGAAGAACAATTTTATAATGAGAAAACCCCCAGAATCCTGCTAGTTCATCATCATACATTAGTCCAAAAACGCTACCAGCCTCATAAAGCTGTTTTAACCATAAATCATATCTTATATCAGATTTATCAGGATCTAGATTAAAATCTCTGTGAAAACGGCCATATATGAATGCACCATGACAAATTTTTGTCAAAGCTGTCAAAGATACAGATTGAGATAAAGAGATACCTTTTTTGTGATGAGTTTTTAGCTGTCCAAGTTGACAGTAAGGTTCTAGTAAAGTATCACAATAATAAAAGCCATATTGATGTAATATTTTCTTAGACCTAACTGAATCTATCTTAACGGTATAATGTCCGGATTCATGACTTGAAATCACTTTATTTAATACTTGATTGAAAAAATCATCTGTAGGCGGAACTGTTATCTCAAAGGTTTGAATTCCAAAAGTTTGAGTATCCCAAGGGGTAGGAATAATATACTTATCGATATCCATTGATACTGCTGATAGATTGTTGAGGTAATTTTTGTCGACGCTCAATTAGTTCATCTGTAGAATTCCTTATTAAATATAAGGGACGCTTTTTTGTTTCATCAAATGTTTTTCCTAAATAAATTCCTAAAATCCCTAAAATAGAGATAATAATACCTCCTAAAAAGTATAAAGAAACAATAAGGCTACTCCAACCAGTGACGACAGAACCGTAAATTAGAGCTTTTAAAAACAAGTAAATTCCAGCCAAAAAAGCTATAAATGAAATTAGAAATCCGAGTTTAATTGATAGTCGAAGGGGTTTATCAGAATAAGCAATGATAGTATTCGTTGCCAGTTTTTTAAGCTTACGAAAAGTATAAGAACTGGTTCCAGCAAAACGTTCTTGATGACTTACATTAATACTAGCCGTAGGAAAACCCATCCAATCAACTAATCCACCAAAAAATCTCAGTTGTTCACGCATCAACAAAAAGCTATCTACGACTTTCCTGGACATAATCCGAAAATTGCCCACTTCAGCATCATATTTTAGTTCAGCTAAATAATTAAATGTTTTGTAAAATAACCAGGAGCTAAAACGTTTAAGCCAACGATCTTTTCGTTTTCCTCTTCTCGCTAAGACTACATCATAACCTTCTTGTGCTTTAGCATATAGTCTCGGAATTTCTTCTGGTGCATCTTGAAGATCACAATCCATAACAACCACC
>JAAUYD010064586.1_pt1 | contig 23188 bp, 23 predicted proteins | sample 7278101 | NCBI WGS metagenome assembly JAAUYD01 (sample SAMN14350128, study PRJNA611818) | marine sediment metagenome | isolation source: surface marine sediment (0.6m) | place: French Polynesia: Moorea | collected 2018-08
CAAATTAAACCTTTGGGGGCCAGGCAACCGTGGGCCGGACATGCGCAGGCCGCGCTTCCGGGTGGCTTGCTGACATCTGTCCCGCTATATCGTTTAGCGCATCTGCCCGGCATTACCAATTAACGCTTTTTTCGATGACGCTTTTCTGCTTATATAGCCTTTCGGTTGCACCCGCTGACTTGTCAAGGGATCATCGGGTGTTACTATATGCCGTTGCTCAATGGTCTCGAAGATGTGCCTGCATCAGACAGAGAACCGTCGTTGTACCAGTTGCCCTCGAAAAGGAGTTGTTCTTGAAAAACGCCAATCCGCTGTGGAAATTTTTTTGTTCCGTTAAATTGACCGTCGTCCTATTACTTTCGCTGGCGTTCACGTCCATTATCGGCACCGTCATCCCGCAGAATCAGAACCCCGATGCATACCTTCACGCCTATGGCGCCTTCCGTTACCAACTGCTCAGCGCCTTGGGGATCTTTGACATGTATCACTCCTGGTGGTTCCAGGGGCTGCTGATGCTGTTGACCGTCAATATCGTGGTCTGTTCCATCGACCGCCTGCGTGTCAGCTGGAAGCTGATCTTCAACCGCAATCCCACGATCCGCCCCGAGCGTTTCAGCAAGCGGTCGGATGCCCGGGTATTCACCGACAAGCAGGATGCCGATGCGCTGATTGCAGCTTATGAGCCGATTCTTGCCCGCCGGTACGGCGAATGCCGGGTTACCCGATCGGAAGAACAGACGGTGATCTACGCCGAGAAGGGACGATTGTCGCGGCTGGGGGTCTATATTGTTCACCTGAGCGTCATCTTCCTGCTTATTGGCGGATTGGTAGGCTCTTTCTTCGGTTTCGAAGGGTTCGTCAATATCCCCGAGGGCGAAGCCACGGATACCATCCGCATCCGCAATACCGGTGCGCTTCACCGCCTCGACTTTCAGATTCGATGCGATGATTATCACATGGATTTCTATCCCAACGGCACGCCCAAGATCTTTCAATCCTCTCTTTCGATCATCGAGAACGGACAGATCGTCAAGCAGAAAGACATCATTGTCAACGATCCGTTGCGCTTTCGCGGCATCAACATTTTTCAATCCAGCTATGGCGAACTGCCGCCCGAACAGCAGCCGCAGGCCACACCTACAGCCAGTGGGCCAGCGGAAGCGTACAGTCTCACATTTACCAGCCGCGAGTCGGGCATGGCATACAGCCTGAAAGCCAAGCCCGGTGTACCGGTTGACATTCCCGAGGGCCTGGGCAAATTTGTGGTTGTCGATTATACGGCCGATGCCAAATTCCGCGGCATGGATGTGGGGGCCGCCCTGACAGGCATTCTCACCCCGGTTGACGGGGAACCGGTGGAGGTTCTGCTGCCCCTGAAGTTTGCCAACTTCGACAAAATGCGCGGCGGTGAAGTGATTATCGCCGTTGCCGATCAACCCCAGGAGACCTTTTCGCCGCAGAATCCGCCCGAGAAACGATACTACACCGGCCTCCAGGTGACCCGCGATCCCGGCGTGTGGATGGTATACACCGGCTTCATCATGATGATCGCCGGTTGCTTCGTGACCTTCTACCTGTCTCACCAGCAGGTGTGCATTGTCATCGATGTACTGCGTAAAAACAGCCGGGTTACCCTGGCCGGCATTACCAACCGCAACAAACTGGCCATGAAAAACACCATCGCAAAAATTCATTCAGCCATGACCGAGCGTTAGCTCCCAGCGGCCCGTTGACCTCAAAGGAGTTGCCATCGCCCATGACCAATTCACAGATGCTTTCCGTTTCGACCTTCGTGTTTGCCCTGGCCGCCTTTTTTTACCTGGCGGCCCTGGTATTCAAAAAGCCCCGATTGGCCGTACCGGCTCGCTGGACCGTGGTGGCCGCGGTGGTATTGACCACGGCGGGACTGCTGCTGCGCTGGGTGGAATCCTATCGCATGGGCATCGGTCACGCACCGCTGTCCAATCTGTATGAATCCCTGGTCTTTTTTGCCTGGACGGCAGGCATCGTTTACCTGTTCCTGGAGTTCAGGTACAAGAACGCCCTGGTGGGTGCTTTTGTCACGCCGATCGCTTTTCTGGCCATGGCCTACGCCTCCATGTCGCCCAACATCAACGACCGTATCCAACCCTTGGTGCCGGCCCTGAAGAGCAATTGGCTCATCGCTCATGTGGCCACTTGCTTTTTCGGTTATGCTGCCTTCGCCATTGCCTTCGGTACCAGCATGATGTTCCTGATCAAGGCCCGTGCTCCTGACCAACCCGACGGCATTGTCGGACATATGCCCAAACTGGATGTGCTCGATGAGCTCACCCACCGCATGGTATTGTTCGGATTTCTGTTTCTCACCGGCGGCATCATCACCGGCGCGGTGTGGGCCAATTCGGCCTGGGGCAGCTACTGGTCCTGGGATCCCAAAGAAACCTGGTCCCTGATCACCTGGTTCATCTATGCCACCTTGTTGCATGCCCGCCTCATGCGCGGTTGGCAGGGCAAACAGATTGCCTATCTATCCGTGATCGGTTTCGCAGCGGTGCTGTTTACCTACTTTGGCGTGAATCTGCTGCCGGGTCTGCACAGCTACGGCAAGGTGTAGCCATCAGCGACCACCGGTCACCTGGAAGACCCGAAGCAAGAGGCGGAAGTGGGCCGGCACCCGGAGCGGAGCCCACCGATGGCAATGCCGGGTACCAAGATCGTGTTGAAGAAAGGACTTCGTTGAAATGGCTATAGAGATGGATGAGCTGGACAAAGGGATACTCAACCGCATTCAGACGCGTTTTCCGCTGACTTCCAGGCCCTATGCCGCCGTTGCCCGGGAGCTGGAAACCACCGAGGAGGACGTGTTGGCGCGGGTGTCGCGACTCAAAACAGAAGGGATCATTCGGCGCATCGGTGGGAACTTCGTACCAGGCAAGGTCGGGTTTGTCAGCACGCTGTGTGCGGCCAAGGTGCCCGAAGAAAAGCTTGAGTTGTTCGCCCGGACGGTAAACAGCTTTCCCGGCGTGACGCACAACTACCTGCGCGACAACCCTTTCAATGTCTGGTTTACGTTCATTGCCCCATCCATGCAGGCCATCCGGGGCAACCTCGAACGGATCGTCGAACGAACCGGCGTCCAACGGATTCTCAATCTTCCCGCCACCCATGTTTTCAAGATCAAGGCCAAGTTCGATCTTTAAGCACTTCGGCCGGATGGGTCCCCGAGTAGTTTTCGGATGGTGTCCGACAGGTCGGCCACTTGATAGGGCTTCTGAATGACAGCGGTTCGCGCAATCCCCTCAAATTGCCCGGCGACCTGGTCTGCCGAGAGACCGCTGGCGATAATCACCGGCAAATCGGGAGACACTTCGCGCAGCTGCCTGAAGGTCTCCTTGCCGTCCATGCCAGGCATGGTCAAGTCCAGCACCACGCAGCCGATGGCGTTTTCCTGGCGTCGCAACTGATCGACCGCGGTTTCACCGTTTTCAGCGGTGATGACGGCATGACCCAGCCGCTGGAGGATGGCTTTGCCCACTTCCAGCACCATTTTCTCGTCGTCTACCAGAAGCACTGCCTGTTTTTCGTCCAGGTTGCCCTCGGCATCGCTGGTCATGGCTGTTTCCCAATGGTTGGCAAGATGTTATCCGTTGATGATCGCTTCCCCTACTGCACCCCGCTATCTACACCCAACCATAATTTAACGTCAATGGTTGATAGACCCGTAAAAAGTCGAAAAGCGGATGGTTTCGTAAAAAGCGCCGAGATCAAGGCTTGCGAATCCCGAGGAATGAGGAGTACTTATGGGTACTTCGCAGTGACGAGGGATGACGCGTAACGCAGATATCAGACTTTTTACGGAACCATCAATATTCAACCACAAAAGGAGAACAGCATGGCCGAACCCCATGAGATGTATCAGTGCCAGACCGTCAATTGCGGGTACATCTACAATCCCGACAAGGGCGACCGCAAAGGCAAAATCCCCAAGGGCACATCCTTCGACGACTTGCCCGATGACTGGAAGTGCCCTATCTGCGGTGCCGGCAAAAAAATGTTCAAGCCCCTCGGATAGACGCCGGATCGATGGCAGCCGGCAACTTTGGATTAGACAGGCCATGGCCCCTGTGATAAAGAAATTTCAACGCGTGGGCGGTTTGCGCTATCGACGCCGTTGCCCACGTGACCAGCATCGGCACCATCGCCTTTGGGTGACGCACTTCAACCATTAACGTCTAACAACACGGAGGTAATTCAATGGACAGGTATGTATGCACGCTCTGCGGTTATGTTTATGATCCCGAAGCCGGAGATCCCGACAACGGTGTGGCCGCCGGCACCAAATGGGAAGATGTGCCCGAGGATTGGGAATGCCCGGTTTGCGGTGCGGGCAAAGACGATTTTGAGAAAGAGGAGTAAGCTCCTTTTCAGCTGACGGATAATAGATTGATATACTGCGGGTGTCGGATGCCCTTTTTCTATTCACGGAAAAAGGGCATTTCACTTATGGGCACAAACAGGCAGCGTCTCGGGCGCCCGACCCTCGGGATGGCATCTTCGGACTCCCCTTTCAGATCGTACCGGTTGACAAGCGCAAGGCCAAGACGAATGCTATTAAAGCGAATTGCATGAATTTAGATCATATTCTAAATTCAGACGACTGAAACCGGCGCTGTGAGGCCGTCGGGGCGATTGGGTCGGTTCAGTCGATTTACACGGACATCTCATGCGGTCCCTGCTGGGCCGTATCAAACCGCAACAGGAACGCACATGAAACCGACCAAAATTGCAGACGGTATCTACGATGTCGGCGTTATCGATTGGAACATCAGGGATTTTCACGGCTACTCCACCGATCGGGGCACCAGCTACAACGCCTTCCTGGTCATCGATGAAAAGGTGGCCCTCATCGATACGGTGAAAGCGCCGTTCGCCGACCAGTTGATTGGCAACATCTCACAGATCATCGATCCCAAGCAGATCGACGTGGTGGTCAGCAACCACACCGAAATGGACCACTCGGGCGCCCTGCCGCTCATCATGCATCGGGTAGGAGAAGACAAACCGCTCTACTGCTCCAAGATGGGTGCCAAAAACCTGACCGGCCACTTCACCACCCCCTGGAACTACCACCCCGTAAAGGATGGTGAAACCCTATCTTTGGGCAAACGCACCCTTACCTTTTTAGAGACCCGCATGATCCACTGGCCGGACAGCATGTTCACCTATTTGAACGAAGATCGCATTCTGTTCTCCAGCGACGGATTCGGGCAGCACTATGCCGGCTTCGAGAAATTTGACGATCAGGCCGATGCCGATCTCATGGCGCAGGCCATAAAATATTATGCCAACATCCTGCTGCTCTATGCCCCACGCATCCTCAAACTGCTGGAAAAAGTGGTGGCATCGGGCATTCAGATCGACATGATTTGTCCCGATCACGGCGTGATCTGGCGCAAGAATCCAGGCAAAATCATCGAGGCCTATCTGCGCTGGAGCCGTCAAGAGACAGAGAAAAAGGCGGTGGTCGTCTACGACACCATGTGGAAGAGTACCGAAACCATGGCCAATGCCGTCGCCGAGGGCATCTCGTCGACCGGCGTGCGGGTCAAGCCCATCCACATCCGCAGCTCCCATCGCAGTGACATCATGACCGATGTCCTCGATTCGGCTGCGGTGGTGGTCGGCTCGCCCACCTTGAACAACCAGATGTTTCCCACGGTCGCCGATCTGCTGGTATACATGAAGGGCCTCAAGCCGGTGAACAAAATTGGCGGCGCCTTCGGTTCCTACGGCTGGAGCGGCGAAGCGGTCAAACAGGTGATGGCCGAATTGGCTGGCATGAAATTCAACATGATCGACGCGGGACCGCGCCTGCAGTACGTACCCGCAGCGGATGGGTTGGAAGCATGTGTCCAGTATGGTCGCAGGGTCGGCGACGCCGTCAACGCCGCCTGACCGTCGCTGTGCACGCCACGTGGATGCCCGCGGGCCAACCGGCGGACTGAAAACGAAACGATCAACGATCTAAACATGAGATGGTCTGTCAATGAAAGTACCTGTCTTAGACATCGGCGTGTGCACCCTGTGCATGGGCTGTGTTGAAATCTGCCCGAACGTATTTCAGGAAAACGATGCCGGCTTCATTCAGGTGGCCGACATGGATGTCTATCCCCAAGCAGAAGTCGACGAAGCCATCAAATACTGTCCAGTGGACTGTATCAGCTGGGAAGAATAAAGATGTTCTCAAAAATGTTTTCCAGCCCAATATCTGTGTTGGATCCGCATTTCCAATCCTCGACATATAACAATATGCCTGCGGTTGGAAACGCCAATCCGCCTTGATCTTGGACCGGAATCCTATTTTTGGGGATCTCTCCTACAAACTTCGATATAAGGCTCAACACCGGTTTTTCGCGAGGTAGAATACGGATGAAAAAAACAGCGCTGTTCGTTTTCAACGGTGACCCGGTCTGCTTCATTCATGTCCTGCTCAATGGCCTGGAGATGGACGCCAATGGCATGCAGACCTGCATTGTCGTAGAGGGAGCCGCCACGGCCCTGCTACCCAAGCTGGCCGGACCGCAGCACCCGTTGCACAAGCTCTGGGAGCAGGCCAAATCAAAAGGCATTGTGGCCGGCGTCTGCAAGGGATGCACCCAGAAGATGGGCACCCTGGACGAGGCCGTCCGCCAGGAGCTGCCGCTGCTGGCGAACATGTCCGGCCATCCCTCCATGTCCGGCTATATCGAAGACGGGTTCGAGATCGTCACCTTCTGATCCGGGGCCGCCATACGAATAGAACGTACCGGAGGTGTCGGCAAAGGAGCCACCAGGATGGGATATCGCGCACTTAAACCCCAGGTCAAACAATTGCTCGAGGAAGATGATGTCATATCTTCCCTGGCGACCCTTTGCCAGATGCCCGGCCGTCAGGTGGTCAACCCATTGTTCTCATTTTTCTACTCTGGAGAGGAGCGGCTCCGCTGGCGGGCCATCACGGCCATGGGTGCGGTGGTCTGTCATCTGGCCGACACGGATATGGAATCGGCGCGGGTGGTCATGCGCCGTCTGATGTGGAATCTCAACGACGAGTCCGGCGGCATCGGCTGGGGATCTCCTGAAGCCATGGGCGAAATCGCCGCCGGCCATGCCAGGCTGGCCCAGGAATTCGCCAATATTATCATTTCCTACATCAACCCGGAAGGCAATTTTCTCGAGCACGAAGGACTGCAGCGCGGCTCCCTGTGGGGGGTGGGCCGACTGGCCCACGCCCGGCCGTCCCTGGCCACTCCGGCGGCACCCCATCTGCCCGCCTTTGTCGAATCCGCCGACCCCTACCTGCGCGGTCTGGCGATCTGGGCCGGCACGCCTATTTTAGACGACCGTTTGCGTACCTTGATGAGATCCCGCCTGGACGACCACGCCCCCATACGGCTATATGTTCGCATGCACATGACCCAAACCAGCGTGGCCGAACTGGCCAGCGCTGCCTTGGCAGTCAACGCCGACTAACTGCGACCCGCCCAACGCAGTGACCTGCCCTGGCCAACAACCCCGGCTGATGGCGCGACCACAATCTCAGTATCCGGATTCGGACTTGCAACCAAAGCTTGGCAAGTTTATCATCGCTTTTGTGGGGTAGTATTAGGTGACACCCTTATCAGGTTTCGGCCTGTCGGCGAGTCATCTGTCCCCGGCCGGTTCGTTTTTCCATAAGTCTTCAAGGTGACCTCGCCAAAACAACTTGATGATTCGCCAACGTCGGCCGGCGGACTGTCGTGCGTGGTTTCTGGCGGTATCACCACTGGTTCCGGTCATCTCTGTCATCAGATGCAACCACTTGTAACCCTCAGCCCCATCGGGGCTCTTAAGGGATGACTGAGAATTGTTCATCTCACCGACGCCATGGAGGAGGAGGGCATGTCCAAACCGCTGGTTTCGTTGTTGTCGATCTGCGCCCAGTTGTTGGCGGCTGCAACCATCGTCGGCTGTGCATCCGAGCAGGCCTACCACTACGACACCATTAAAACCCAATATGCCGAGCTGGCCTGTCCGTTGAATCCGCCTCAATCGGCCGTCACCTCGCCGGCCACCTGTGCGCGCAACAGCCAACTCTCCCTTCAGGATGTACTCACGATCGCCAGGGCCAACAATCCTGACCTGCTCATGGCCGTGGCCCGCATCGAACGGGCCCGTGCCATGCTGGAGAAATCGGCGGCGCCCTTTTTTCCCCAGGTGAGTGTCTATACCGAGTACCTGCAGGGCGATGCACCATCGGCCTATCTGTTCAAAACCATCGACCAACGCAAACTGCCACCGGATGTCGATTTCAATGATCCGGGATGGTTTGAGAACTATGAAAGCGGGGTCAGCGCCGGCATCAACCTGTACAAAGGCGGCAGAGACAGCCTCAACCGGCGGATCGCCGAAACCGGTCTGACCATATCCGAACTGGACCGCGATAGCATCGAAAACCAGGTCATGGCCATGGCCATCGGTGCTTATTACGATGTCCTGGCTGCCACCTCGTTCACCTCCGTGGCCCTTGAGTCGGTCGACACCACCCGATCCCAGTTGCGTGTGATGCAGGTCCGCTTCGAATCCGGCGGGGCCCTGAAAACCGATCTGCTCTCGCTGGAAGTGCGGATGGCCGAAACAGAAGAGATACTGGTCCAAAGCCGCAATCGGCAACGGCTGGCTAAAGCGGCCCTGGCCGAGATACTGGGTGTCGAACCCGGGGTGCCCTTCGGGCTGGTCGAGGCCCGGGCCCGGGCCGTTAATGTTCCCGAAGACCAATTCGAGGCCCTGAATTATGCCCTGACCCATCGGCCCGAACTGGCCAGCATGCATGAGAAATTGCGGCAGTCCAAGATGGCCGTGGATGCAACCCGCGCCGGCTACCTTCCTCAGCTTGATTTTCTGACCCGCTACTATGCCGACGACCCGGAGATGAAATACAGCAGCGATCGCGACAACTGGACGGCCGGGCTCTACCTGAACTGGAATATCTTCGATGGGTTTGCCACCAAGAGTGAGCGTGCCGAGGCCCTCTCCCAGCTTCAGGAAACCATGGCGGCGGATCGCAAAACACTACTGGCCGTCAAGTTCGACGTTAAAAAGGCTTATCTCAACCTCAATGAGGCCCGGGAGCGCCTCAAGGTGGCCAGGGCCAATGTGACCACGGCCGAAGAGACCTTTCGGCTGATCAAACGTCAATACGACGGCGGATCGGCCAACATTACCCGCTATCTGGAGGCCGAACTGGCCTTCAACCGGGCCAAGATGCGCGAAACCGCCGCCTACTTCGACCGCGAGAAGGCCCGGGCTCAGATCGCCCGGGCGATCGGCTATTGGACCGGGAGTCGGCAGCGCGGCGCCAAGGAAGGGTGACACAATGAGAAACATGAACCGATCGATCGATTGGCGCGCCGCCATCATCGTCTGCACGGCCTGGATTGGGCTGGCCGGTTGCGACCGGATCGAGCCCGGCGCATTCACCCCGGTGGACAAGCATCCTTTCAACCCAACACATACCGCTGTTGCCAAGGTCCAGGAAACCGATCAATGGGTTGCAGCCGTCGGTACGGTGAGACCCAAAACCGAAACGCGCATTGAATCCCGGGTCACCGGGCAGGTAATCGATGTCCAGGTCAGCCCGGGAGATCAAGTAGCCAAGGGCGCCCTGCTGGTCTCGCTGGACAGCCGCCAGATGACCTCCCGCCTGGACCAGGCCCGCCAGGGCCTGAAAACCGCGCAAGCCAGCCGCGAGCAGGCCCGGCATGCCCTGGATGCCGCCCGGGCCGGGTTCAAACAGGCGCAGGCCAACTATAGACGGGTCAAAACCTATTTTGAGGCGCAGGCTGCCACCGCACAGGATTTGGAGTCGGCCGAGTCGACCTTTCATCAGGCCGAAGCCGGTGTAAAGCGGGCCGAAGAGGCCCTGGTAGCTGCCGAGGCAGGCATCCTGCAGGCCCGTGCCGTGGTCAAAGAGAGCACCATCGCCATGGACTACAGCCGTATCCTGGCCCCCGAGGCGGGGATGGTGCTCAAACGTTTCGTCGAACCCGGGGACTTGGCCCTACCCGGCAAACCCCTGGTGGCCCTGCGCACCTCCGGTGCCCTGCGCCTGGAAGCCTATATTCGCGAAGGGCTGATCACGCGCATCACCCCGGGGATCTCCCTGGATGTAGAGATCGACACCCTGGAGCGCATCGTCGATGCCACCGTCGAGGAGATCGTGCCCTATGCCGACCCCGATTCACGAACCTTTTTGGTCAAAGCGGCCATGGCCGACGTCGAGGGACTCTATCCGGGCATGTTCGGCAAACTGCGCGTTCCCGTAGACCGCCAGCACATCGTTACGGTACCGGCAGATGCCGTTCGTCGGGTGGGGCAACTGGAACTGGTCCAGGTGCAAGACGGCGACAACTGGCAGACCCGCCATGTCAAAACCGGCCGGCGTCTGGGTGAGGCGGTGGAGATCCTGTCCGGCCTGGAGGGCACAGAAACCATCGGCTGGGAGGTAAGCGACAATGGGTGACCAACCTCCGCTGCCCGGCGGCCTGATCGCTGCGGTGGTACACCGTTTTCTCACCTCACAGCTATCCATCATTCTGATTATTCTCTCCCTGTGCTTGGGCGTGGCCGCCATTTTGGTCACCCCCCGAGAAGAAGACCCGCAAATCGTGGTGCCGCTGGCCGACATCTATGTGAGTGCCCCGGGTGCCAGTGCCGAGGAGGTCGAACAACTGGTATCCACCCCCTTGGAGCGACTGCTCTGGCAGATCGACGGTGTGGAGTACGTCTACTCCATGTCCAGCCAGGATATGGCGATCGTGACGGTCCGGTTCTATGTGGGCCAGGAACGCGAGAACTCCATCCTCAAAGTCCACAATCGTATCGCCATGTACCAGGATACCGCGCCGCCCATCGTCCGCGGCTGGGTGATCAAGCCCGTCGAGATCGACGATGTGCCTGTTGTCAACCTGACCTTATTTTCGGACCGCTACGACGATCACAGCCTGCGCCGGTTGGGAGAGGAGGTGTTGGCGCGACTCTCCGCGGTCAAAGACATCTCACGCACACAGATCGTCGGCGGCCGCAGCCGGGAAGTACGCGTGGAATTGCTGCCGGAGCGCATGTTCGGCCTGGGTGTCTCCCTGCCCGAGGTCCGCCGTGCGCTGGTGGACGCCGACGCTTCGGTGACCGCCGGTATGTTTTCCCAGGCCAACCGCAGCGTCACGGTCACGGCCAACGCCTTTCTGGCCTCGTCCGCGGAGGTAGGCGGGCTGGTGGTCGGCGTGCACCAGGGCCGGCCGGTCTACCTGCGCGATATCGCCACCATCGAGGATGGTCCCGCCGAAGCCGACAGCTACTCGCGCATCGGCTATTCGCACTTTTACCGCGAGGCCAACGGATTGACCGGCACCCCGCTTTCCTACCCGGCGGTAACCGTGGCCCTGGCCAAAAAACGCGGTACCAATGCGGTGACCGTGGCCGACAGCATTCTCGAGGAGTTGGAGAGCCTTAAAAAGGACATCATTCCCGATCACGTATACGTGGCGGTGACCCGCAACACCGGTGAGACCGCCCAGCAGAAGGTCAACGAACTGCTCTCCTCGCTGGCATTTGCCATCGTCACCGTCGTGATCCTGTTGGCCTTCTCCTTGGGATGGCGCGAGGCCCTGGTGGTGGCGCTGGCTGTGCCCATCAGCTTTTCGCTGGCCCTGTTCGTCAACCTGTTGTTCGGCTACACCATCAACCGGGTCACCTTGTTTGCGCTGATTCTCTCCCTGGGCCTGGTCGTTGATGATCCGATCACCAACGTGGACAACATTCAGCGCCACATGTTCTCCGGCAAACGCGGCCCCATCGGCAACGTGCTGTTCGCCGTCAGTGAGGTCCTGCCACCGGTAATCATGTCCACCATTGCCATCATTATCTCCTTTACCCCACTGTTCTTCATCACCGGCATGATGGGCCCCTACATGGCTCCCATGGCCTCCAACGTGCCCATGACGGTCATTTTCTCCACCTTGTGCGCCCTGACCATCGTCCCCTGGATGACCTATCTGCTGCTCAAACGCCATTCCGCCGCCGAAGGAGCGCGAGCGGATTCGCCGACCGACACTCACGGCCGCGTCCATCGCATCTACCGGGCAATCGTCTCGCCCTTTCTGGCATCACGCATGCGACGCTATGGGCTGCTGGCTGCCATCATCGTGTTGTTAATCGTTCCGGTGGGGCTGGTTGTATTCCGGTTTGTGCCACTGAAGATGCTGCCCTTTGACAACAAGAACGAGTTCCAGATCGTGGTGGACCTGCCCGAAGGTACCACCCTGGAAGCCACCGACGCGGTTGTACGTCAATTCGAGGATTACCTGCGCACGGTGCCCGAGATGACCAGCTATGTCACCTATGCGGGCACGTCTTCACCCATCGACTTCAACGGGCTGGTGCGCCACTACTATCTAAGAGAAAGTCCGCACCTGGCCGACATCCGTGTCAACCTGGCCGACAAGGGTCGGCGTGAGCAGCAGAGCCACGCCATCGTCCTGCGGCTGAGAAACGATTTGGAGAAGATCGCAGCAGTCAACCGGGCCGATATCAAGCTCGTGGAAACACCGCCAGGCCCCCCAGTGCTCTCCACACTGGTGGCCGAAATCTACGGCGACCGGGATGTCCCCTACCGGCAGTTGGTCGCCGGCGCCGCCCACGTGAAGCAGGTCATGGCGGCCGAGCCTTTCGTCACCGACATCGACGACACAACCGAAGCCGAACGGCAGCGCATCGATTTCGTCGTAGATAAGGAGAAGGCCGCCCTGCACGGGGTGTCCACCCAGCAAATCATCCGGACCCTGCGCATCGCTTTGTCGGGAGACACGCCGGCCACGGTGCATCTGCCCTATGAGCGCCAGCCACTGATGGTCAACATTATCCTGCCGCGCCACAAGCGCTCCGGGGCGGTGCAGTTGGGCCAGATCCCGGTGAAAAGCGAGACCGGGGCCATGGTTCCCCTGGCCGAACTGGTCAGACCGGTAGGTACGGACCACCGGCAGCCCATCTACCACAAAAATCTGGAGCGGGTAGTATTCGTGACCGGCGAGATGGCCGGGCGAGCGCCCGGTGAAGCCGTTCTGGATATGATCAACACGCTGCGGTCTGAGCCTATGCCCGACGGTACCAGGGCCCAGTGGGCCGGCGAGGGCGAGTGGAAAATAACACTGCGCGTGTTCCGGGACATGGGCATCGCCTTTGCGGCGGCACTCACCGGCATCTACATCCTGCTGATCGTACAGACCGGATCGTTTTTCATGCCCCTGCTGATCATGATGGCCATTCCCTTGACCTTGATCGGTGCCATGCCCGGGTTTTGGCTGCTTAATCTCATTACCGGTGAAACCATCGGCGGGTTCGCCGACCCGGTCTTTTTCACGGCCACCGGTATGATCGGCATGATCGCCCTGGGCGGTATTGTCATCCGCAACGCCATCGTGCTCATCGAATTCATTCAGGAGGCACTCAAGCAGGGGCTGCCCTTCGACGAGGCGATCCTGCAAAGCGGTGCCATCCGCATGCGGCCGATTCTGCTCACCGCCGCCACCACGGCATTGGGTGCCTGGCCCATCACCCTGGATCCGATTTTCTCAGGATTGGCCTGGACCCTGATATTCGGTCTTTTAGCGTCCACGGTCTTCACCCTCGTGGTGATCCCGGTCACCTACTACGCCTTGTACCGGAACCAACATGGCGAAAAGGAGACGGCAGGGCACAGCTGATCCAACTGGTGGCGGGAACCCAAGGATTACCGATAAAGAACGGGTGAATATGATACCCTTAGCACTCCGACGGCAGGTCGATCGGGCTGGGGAGGCTTCGAATCAGGTGGTCCGGCGATAGCCGACATCATCATAGTATTTCATTTTCGCAGGTTGATCGACGTCATCGCCCTCAATGGCCTGGGCCAGAGACGCCTCATCGTCGCCAGACACCGCCTGGGCTGGTTCAACGCTGGATGCGACCTCGCCCTGAGCTCCGGTGGCGTCAACCAGCTTGAATTCATCCGAAGGCATAATCGACAGATCCAGCGGCGCTTCCGGCACCTGCAGTTGATAGGGTTCGACGAGGGTGACCATATCCGATTCATTGCCGTCGCGGTCGATGGCCGTTACACCGAACATCACCGGTCCGCCGGAAAGGGTCACATCATCGGGGAGTGCGATCTCGGTCACGTTTCCGAGTTTGAGGAATTTTGAGTCGTAGTCGACATCGGTTCCTTTGGCCCAGTAGAGTTTGTAGCCGATCACATGTTCGGAGGTCGATGCCTCCCACGAAAGTTTGCATTTGCGAATTCTTGCCATAGGGCGCCCTTATCCTGCTTCGTGACTGGTTTGATGGGGAACGGAAATCGTTTAAGTACTCATGGCAACGCTGCATACATGGATCCGTATTTGCTGCCCGATCGTCCTCATGCATGTCTGTGGGGTGTAATATGCTGACAAGACCTTGTCAACTCCACAAAATGAAGCGGCAGCGCCATGACCGGCGCTGCCGAGATAATGCACCGATAGGTGGCGGTTTCCAGGGCTGCCGGATACCGACCGGATCGGCGTAGCTGACAGCTAAAAACCCACCACCGTATCCAGATTTTTGGCTTTATCGATATGAATCGCATCGTCCAGGTGGGCATTGGCTAATAAGGCTCCGTCCAGGTCCGTGTTTCTGAAATTGGCCCGTCTCAGGTTGGCATTGGTCAAATTGGCGGTGTTGAGTCGGGCATCACTGAAATTGGCGTCAACCAGATTTAGATTGGACAGATTGGCTCCCGAAAGATTACATCCTGAAAAATTGGAGCCATACAACAGTACCTTCTTAAAATTGAGGTCGACCAGTTGGGCACCGGTGAGATCGACGTTGTTCATGTCCACATTGACCAGGGTCGCGGAACTCAGGTCGATCCCGCGCACATCGCAATCGTCAAAGCGTACATTGCTGATGGTTGCCCCGGAAAGATCTGCATCGGTCAACACGGTACCCACCAGTTTGGTACGCTTCAGGTTGACGCCGGACAGATCGGCTTCAGCCAACCTGGTTTTAATGAGCACGGCCTGATCCAAATTGGCCTCGGACAGATCGGCATTGGTCAGATCGGCATAGGAGAGATCGGTTTTATAAAAATTGCATCCGGTCAGGTTGGCATTCACCAGATTGAACTCCCTGAGGTACATGCCCCTGAAGTCCACACCGCTGAAGTCCACGTTGCTTAAATTGACGCCGGTAAGATCCACATTGGTCATACGCACATGGGACATGTTGGCATGTTCGATGGTCGCATTTTTCAGATTCACGTTGCGCAGCTCGGCCTTGGCCAGGTTGCAATGAACCAAGAACGCATCCACGAAAGAAACATTGACGAATTTTCTCCCGGACAGATCAAGGCCGCTCAGGTTCATGCGGTCAAAATTCTTGGTAGTTTTTAAAATCCTGTCCACCGCTTTAAGATCGATGGGATCGTTGTCTATACGAGGGTTGAGCTGGTAATTTTTTTTGTAGTGGGCAGCCCAGGTGAATTTCTCGATATTTAAAATGAGCGAATGGGCCGCCTCCTGGCCCATACCGTCTTTAATCGTGGCGGTAATGGTGTGCATGCCCGCTGACAATTGCGAAAATTGAAATTTGGGTGCCGTTCCGATCTCACCATCCAGATTGGATGTCCACACCACCTGGCTATCGGCGGTAGACGACTCACCGGTGTCGGCTTCGAAATAGATCGAATCGCCCTGCAATTTGGAATCATCGTTGAGCGGGCTGAGAATATATATACTCAATGGCTTGAGGACCACGGTTTCCCGGGCCGGTTTGGCCGCTTCCTCTGGCAGGCATCCCGACACAAGCAACAGCGCAAGCATTACCCCGGCTAGCATCAGCCATGTTTTTGGATTACAGCCGGTAGTCATGATAGTTTCCTTGGTTAAGGTTTAGTTTAAGAGCGATGAGGCAACGTTGCTTCGCACCCCGTGTATCGTTCTAAAAAGACTGCGCTGACCCAAACGGTCGACATCGAGCAGCCTTTGCATGGCCATGGCACAGACCATGGTGTTGCACCAGGGCTATGCCAGCTTTATGCCAGTTGACTTCCTCCCGTCCAAAAGGCTATCGGAAAGTCCCGTCTGCAAAAGACGATGGATCTTCATTTACCCCCTCATTTTGCGGGTCTCGGACTTGGTGCCGGCTATATATGAACCCATCGGTAAAGCCAGCCTGTACCCCGTTCACCGGCCATCGTAACCAATGACCGTCGATACGCCCACACTGATAGCCAATATTTCGACGATGTCGTCTTCATCAGGCTTTTGTCTAATACTTGCCGGGTTCAGGCGCGATCAAGGGGTGTGTCGTTGGCAAGGGGCATCAGGACGGTTTTTGTCAGCCACGCTGACAAACATTGTCACCGCCATCCTACCTCTGGTTGGCGGCTGAATCCGCCAACAAACAGGAACCACTTTCGGCAAGGGCTGCTCACTGTGATGGGCCAACACGGCGAGCGGCTGCACGCATCTTCAACTCAGTGGACAAGACCTGAGCAGTGGTTAACTTAATTTTTAATGGCCGTGTATACTGTTTCTGTCGCTCCACAACCTTTCAGTATCGTGAAATTGCCGAACACCTCTACCGGAGTGAGGTTTATATCTTCTCCGATGTAATACCAGTCCATCTGTGATCACAGCGAAGAGATCGGAGGATGCCATGCCGAATCGTGTTGATGTCAGTTACCAACCGCCCCGCCTGCAGCCGATTGCTGCCGATGATGACCTGCAACGGGCTTTAGCCAGACGCGAGCGTTTCTTAAAACAGCATCCTCACCTGCGGGCCTACCAAAAGGAGATCGACCGGATGCTGGACATGTCCGGCGACTGCCACGCCCGCATGGCAGTTCTGGGTACCCTGATGCAAGGCAAGTTGCTGGAAATGAAAAATGAGTTCCAGAAGTTGAACCAATACCTGCATTAGCCCTACGTAACCGAGTACGGAGACCAACTCCTCAGTCCCATCAAAAAAAGACGGTGACCATGTAAAAGTGCGGATCTTGACGAGCCAAGGGTGCTTTTGGACCGTTTCGTTCACCCCGCAATACCGATCATCGGTTGACAGCCAGCCTGCACGCTTCGTATAGAAGCCTCATCATGATTACGTCGCGGATGATTCAGAGCAAAAGTTTCATGCTGGCAATTTGGTTGTGCCTTTTTTTGGGATTGATCGGGCCGGACCCAGCGGTGGCGTTTTCCTTGGCAGAACGCCAGCGCTTCCAACAGGCCATTGTGGATTATCGCCCGCGGTTGAATCCAAAATACAAAAAGACCAAACGCAAGCGAACGCAATACATCATCGTCCACACGTCGGAGTTGGGGCTCAAGACCACGTTGCGTGTTGTTTCCAAAGGCAAAAATTTCCGTAATGGCCGGCGAACCCATGGCGGTCACACGCACTACGTAATCGCCCGCAACGGACGAACCTACCGTATCATGGACAAGCAGTGGGTCGCCGATCATGCCGGCCGCAGCATGTGGGACGGTCAAACCGATCTGAGCCGGATATCGATCGGTATCGAGTTGGTCGGCTACCACTACGCACCCATTACCAGCGAACAATACCGCTCGATCGGCCTGTTGATCGACATCCTGCAGCAGGTATACGGCCTGGATGACCGGGCGGTGCTGACCCATAGCCAAGTGGCCTATGGTCTGCCCAACCGCTGGCATAAACGCAATCATCGCGGCCGCAAGCGCTGTGCCAAAAATTTTGTAAGGGCCAAAGCGGGCCTGGGGACCACCTGGCGTCATGACCCCGATGTGCGCGCCAAGCGGCTGGTAGCCGATGCCCAGTTGGCCAAGGTATATTACGGCCGTCGATTTGGTAGGCGCGGTTTGGATGAAGCCAATATCATTTCCAAGCGCAATACCGCCTGGCTCATCGCCGGAGAGGATTTCGACAGCAGCACGACGGTGTACCAGTTCCCGGACGGTCGGCTGTTTACCGGCGACCAAATCAACAAGGCGGTCGGCTGGCACCGTATACCACCCAAAACGGTGGTCCAGCTCAACCAGACGGGCAGCCTGGACAAATTGAAAAAGGATGGCCCGGTCAAGACCATTGCCGACGGGATCACGGCTTGGTCCCTGGCGGGCAGATCGTACAATCATCGCACAACCATCTATTTCTTGCCATCCGGTAGAATTAAAAATGGATCGATGATTTCCGACTGGGACGACCTGCCGATCAAAACCAGACTGATAATCGGATACAAAGGCCCGTTCCCGGTACGCAAGGATCGGTCGGCCTATCGCATTGCCGGTGCCAAGTATAAGGCCACCAACACCGTTTACTACCTGCCATCAAAACAGCTGTTAAGCGGCAATCAGATCGAGGATTTCAGCCGCCTTCAAATTGGTACCCTCGTCTTTTTGCCTGCAACGCTGTAATCCTGGACCACTGGATCCAATCCGCAAATCGCGATCCGGGCACCGGAGACGCCGGCGAAATTGCCCCGCTCGTCGGTTGCCGGCATGGATGCCCGGCGGCTGAAAAACGATACGGGCATGGTCCGGCTTTATTTACCGCATTTCGGTTTTATGTTGAACTCACCACGCTACAATCATCACGACCTCAACGGAAAGGAGAAGCGCATGAACCTCGATACCCAATACCTGGGCCTGGATCTCAGCAGCCCTATTGTCGCCAGCAGCAGCGGGCTGACCGACTCCGTGAAAAAGGTGAAACAGCTCGAAGCGGGCGGGGCTGGTGCGGTCGTGCTCAAATCGATCTTCGAGGAGGAAATTGTTTTCGAACATGAGGATGTCATGCAGGAGGCCGAATCGGCCGGTGTCAATCTCGATCAGTTTGACTACTACGACTTTCATTTGCGGGGAAAAAAGCTGGGCGCCTATGTGGATCTGATCAAAGACGCCAAAGCGGCTGTTTCGATCCCGGTCATCGCCAGCATCAACTGCGTCTACTCCCACGAATGGATCTCGTTTGCCCAGCAGATTCAAGAGGCCGGTGCAGACGCCCTTGAGCTCAATATGTTTTTCCTGCCGTCCGATTTCAGTCGCAGCACCGAGGAACAAGAGCGCATGTACTTTGCGATCATCGATAAACTGACTGCCAGCGTATCGATCCCCATTGCACTGAAAATCAGCCACTACTTCTCCAATTTGGGCCAGATGATCCAGCGGCTGTCACAAACCGGGGTTTCCGGACTGGTGCTGTTCAACCGCTTCTATAGCCCGGACATCGACATCGAAAACTTCAAGACCAAATCCTCGTTTGTGCTCAGTTCACCGGGGGAGCTAGCGATCTCTCTTCGCTGGGTCGCCATCATGGCCAATAAAGTCGACTGCGATCTGGCGGCCTCTACCGGCGTTCACGACGGTAATGCGGTCATCAAACAGCTCTTGGCCGGCGCCACCGCTGTTCAGGTGGCCTCGTGCCTGTACAAAAACGGGCCGCAGTATATCCAGGAATTGAACGAGACTGTAAAGACCTGGATGGCGCGGCACGATTTCAGTCGCATCTCGGACTTCCAGGGTAAAATGAGCCAGGAGAAGACGGTGGACCCGGCAGCTTATGAACGGGTTCAGTTCATGAAGTACTTTTCATGACAACCCCTATGATACCAGGATAAGGCGGGGAGCCGAGAGGTCGGACGCGCGCTGCGGACGTTGGCGTATCGGACCAAAGATGTGTCAAGCAGACGATGGGTCGAAAGGCCAGCCGGGAGCGGTCAGCGGATGTGGATCCAGCAGGCGAACCAAACTCGGGTTGCGCATGTCATTCCAGACAAAGGTGTCGAACCTGAGACCCGCAGCGGGCACCCCCAAGGTGAAATGCAAATGCGCAGGTATCCTGGCCTTTGAGCGGCTGGTGTCGGCAACGGTGGCGATGATCTCCCCCACCTTCACGGCAGCACCCGGTCGGATGTGATCCAGAGGGCGGGTATGCGCATAGATAGAGATGTAATCCACACATTCATCACTGCCGGTGGTGTGGGCGACGACCAGTGACTGGCCAAGGTAGTCATCAAACAGGGCTTGAACCCGGCCGTCGTGCATCGCTGGGATGCGGCTGTCGGCATCCAGGCAATGCTTGCGGCAGGCGTTGTCGATATAGAAGCAAAAATCGACGCCTTCGTGCGGAAAATCGCGTCGGCTCAGATCGCCCCACCATTTGTTGGGTGCTTGAAAAGTCATGCCCGGATCGAATACCCAGCCCCGAAAATCACGTGCATCCAAATCGTTGGTAATAGCCAGCATATCGCTGTAGCGGGTTGGCATTGATGTCACCTCGTACCAAGTTTAGGGTCTAACTGCCAAAAATCCTATCATATTATGACCATTTAGTAATTTGATTACCTGGCCCCAATCGTTATTTTTATTTAGTTAGTTACACAAAAATTGCGTTCAATTGATACAAGCTGTCCCCAACCACAAAGTAACGCTTTGATTACGAAGCGAGAAAGTATACAGAAATGGACAACCACAAAATAAATTCAAGCGTTGGCAGGGAGTTGCGTGCCATCGCAACCAACGTTCAGGAAATTACCAACAGTATTGACAGGCTGTCGGCGCTATTGGATCAACCCGCAGTGCAGGTCCCGTCGCGCAGCCGTAGCGTGAGAAGATCTCCCGTCAGAAAGAAAATAACGATGAGAAACGGGGTCGTCGAGAGGATCAAGAAAATCCCGTCGACCCGGATCGTCCATGACATCATCACTACATCAGCCAGCGATGTGGATATACGCACATTGATGAAAAAAACTGGTTACGATCAACGCAAGATTTACAACATCGCTTTCAGGCTGAAAAACCAGGGAAAGATTCGGAGTGTGGGGCATGGCGTTTACGGCAAATTGTGATTACCGCTTAATGCATACTTAGATCCGAGCTCCGAAAAGCCCGCCTGACCTTTTTTTCGTATACGCATCGGTTGCAAGGCCTCCCAGGCTATCGGAGCTGACTGTCCTTGTTGCCGCGTCGGTTGATGGGCGCAACGCCGCCCTGCTGTTTTTCAAGAATCGACTGGCAGTCCAAACACAGGCGCACGCCGCATATGGCTTTGCGCCTGGCGTCCGGAATGGGTTCCTCACACTCGATGCAATGGGTCAGGCTATCGCCTTGCGGCAAACGACTCCTGGCCAACTGAACCGAATCATTGACACTGGCGTCAATCTGCTCCTGTACCGCCCCGTCGCGGGCCCAGCCAACCGCCATCACACGTCTCCCATATGTTTCATTTCGTTGATCCTCCCCGAACCGGCGTACCCGCTACCAAATGCCATGGCTCAAGTCAAACCGAAGCACACCATTGGCCTGATCGGCAAGCGCGAGCGGTAAAGAGAATTAAGTAAAGTTCCCGCTCCGCAACGCTTGATATTCGCACCTGGTCCATTGAACGTCAACCCGGCCGCAAGCGCATTCAGGCCGATTGCCACAGGCTTGAGGTGACCGCTGATCGGTTAGCTGACAACCGGACGGTGCATAATTCAATAGTCGGGTGGCCGGACGCAACAGGGACCTACATCTTTCTCTCCATCGGTTTCAGAAAGCCGTTAGAGCAATAGCACTTGCTTGCCCATCACTGTACCACTTTCCTGTTTGACGTGCATGGCCTGGATATTGTCCGGTGTCAAGCCGGTCACGGTCTCCTGCCGTGTGGTGATCAGGGCGCCCTCATCCAATAGTCCGGCGACTGCCGCAAGCAACTTGCCCTGTTCGGGCATATCATCGGTCTGGAACATGGATCGGGTGTACATAAACTCCCAGGCAATGGCGACGCTCTTAAATTTAAACACGGTGATGTCCAGTGCGTTCGTCGGGTCATCAATGAGCACGACACGACCTTGTGGGCGGATGCATGCCGCCATCGCCTGCCAGTGCATCTCCATGTGGGTCGTGCAGAAGATGGCGTCAACCCAATCGACGCCTGCTGCCTTCAGCTCGTCGTGGAGATCGTTTCTGTGGTTCAGGATCTTGTCGGCACCCAAACCTTGGCACCACTTCATCGTTTCGGCCCTCGATGCGGTAGCAAACACCGTCAATCCGGCCCAACGCGCCAATTGGATCGCCACGGACCCGACTCCTCCAGATCCACCGATGATCAGAATGCGCTTGCCGGTGTTGGCGCCGGCTTGCGGAACGAAATCCAAGCGTTCAAACAAGCCCTCCCAGGCCGTGATCGAGGTCAACGGCATGGCCGCGGCATCTTCAGGTGAAAGGTTTTTGGGTGCTGAGGCAGCGATGCGGTAGTCGACCAGATGGTACTCGCTGTTACACCCCGGCCGGGTGATATCGCCGGCATAAAAGACTTTATCGCCCGCCTTGAACCCGGTCACCTCGTCGCCGACTCGTTCGACGATCCCATAGGCATCCCAGCCAAGCACGCCATCTTTGTCCGAGCGTTGGCGAACCTTTGTATCGACTGGGTTCATCCCGATAGCAATCACGCGAACCAAAAGATCCAGGCTTCCCGGCTCGGGCATCGGCTGGTTTTCCAAAAAAAAGGTGTTGGCGTCCCGGGCGCTGCTGCCCCCTTTTGCGACTATGGCTTTCATTTGCTCCTCCATGGTCAGTTTGTGAAACGTTGAAACATGCTCTCCTGGGAACTCATAGCGAAGCGGCAAGCGTTCATGATCGGCTGCGCTATCCGTTAAGTCGTCTAGACTCATTATCATTCTGCGACTATTGTATGTCACCTTGTTGATAACGCAAATTAATAGTTGTTATGCCTTGCATGACTTTTGATCATAATTACCGTGATATCCTTCGACCTTGGCTTAGACATGCTGCGCTGCTTCAAGGAAGTCGCCGAGACAGGTATCTTTACCAAGGCGGGGAAGCATATCGGCTTAACCCAATCCGGTGTGAGCGTTAAAATTCGTCGGCTCGAAGAGCGATAGGACATTCAGGTCTTTAACAGAACGCGTTATAACTCTCCCTCACGTTCGAGGGTGAAGTGCTAATGAAATATGCGAGGTTCTCAACTGGCAATTTTTACTAATGTGCCCGGTAACTGGCAATGCCCACACCAAACCTGCGGTCTTTCAACTCGACTTCAAATTGCTTGTACCTATCCTTATGCCAAATGATGAGGGCCATGTGCGGGTCATCGCTGAGTCCACGCGCAAGTAAATACTGGTCTTGATTGGCGACAA
>JAAUYD010137600.1_pt1 | contig 23155 bp, 16 predicted proteins | sample 7278101 | NCBI WGS metagenome assembly JAAUYD01 (sample SAMN14350128, study PRJNA611818) | marine sediment metagenome | isolation source: surface marine sediment (0.6m) | place: French Polynesia: Moorea | collected 2018-08
CAGCGTCGGTCACGTCGACCCTGTCGAGCTCGTAGTCGACGAGGATCCGGTACCCGTCCCACTCGATCGCCGAGCCCTCGTCGACCGCCGGGACGGGCGTCGGGATCGGCAGCGGCGAGACGGGCGTGCTGGACATCTCCCACACGTCCCACGGCACGACGGTGAGCAGCTCGCGGGTGTCGAGGTTCCAGATCGACTGCCCGTCCTCGCTCCACCCGTAGATCCCGCTGGTCGGGCCGCCCGAGACGAGACGACCGGAGTCGATCTCGGTCAGCTCGTACGTGCCGGTGGACTCGTACATCGTGAAGCGATACCCCTCCCACTCGAATTCGACCGGCGCGGCCGGGTCGAACGTGTCGTGGCGGGCGCCGATCACCGTGCCGGCGTCGCCGACCGCGACACCGGTGAACGCCACATCGGTCAGATCGAGGCTGCCGAAGTCGACGGGTTCCCACGTGCCATCGGTCCCGGCGTGCCAGAGCATGGGCCGTCGATCGTCGACGCGGTCGCCGATCGCGCCGATCCCGTCGTCCCAGGCGAACATCGTGTGCAACCAGAGGCCGGCCGGCAACGCAGCCTCGGAACGCGTCCACGTCTCACCGTCGGTGGAGCGCCACGTGTAGATCTGCTGCCGTGCCGGTGGCGCCGACGCCACGCCGACCACCACGTACTCGCCACCGGCGAGGCGGGTGTAGACGAGCGAGACCGGGTTGCCGTCCGGCTGCTCGAGCCACGTCGTGGTCCACTCGACGTCGAGGCGCGGCACCCGGGTGAGCATCGAGACCTCGATGTCGCCGAGCGCCTCGCTCGGCAGCGGCGGCGCGGATGCGACGATGACGGTCGTCGTCGGCGCGATGGTGGTCGGCGCCGGTGCCCGACTCGTCGTCGGCGAGGGCTCGATCGTCGCTACCGTCGTCGGTGTGTCGAGCGTCGCCGAGTCGTCGCTCGACGAGCACGCTCCGCAGGCCAGGACCAACACCACCGCCGCACCGCAACGACGCGCAGACCGACGTCGATCGACCTTCATGGGAACCTCCCTTCAGCGCGGGGGAACCTCCCTCTGCTTCCAGTGTCGGCACCGTCGCGCCGCATCGCCAGAGCCCTCGGTCACATCGGGCGGTGTTCGCCGGCGACGACGATCCCAGGGGCGACCGGCACACCCGGTGGGTAACGTCTGCGGCGATGGGGAGCGCTGACGACGACCGGCACGGCGACGGGTCGACCGACATCCTGCGGCCGCACGCCGAGGTGCAGTACGCCGCCGAGCTGGCTGCCCTCGACGCGTGCGACGACCGCGAGCGGCCTCCGAACTGGCGGTTGTCGCCGTGGGCGGTCGTCGCGTACCTGATGGGTGGCGAGCTCGCCGACGGCACCGTCGTGAGCCCGAAGTACGTCGGCAAGCGGCGGCTGATGGAGATCGCCGTGGCCACGCTCGCGACCGACCGGGCGCTCCTGCTGCTGGGCGTGCCGGGTACCGCGAAGACGTGGGTGAGCGAGCACCTCAGCGCCGCGATCAGCGGCAACTCGACACTGCTCGTGCAGGGCACCGCCGGCACCACCGAGGAGACGTTGCGCTACGGGTGGAACTACGCCCGGTTGCTCGCCGACGGGCCGAGCGAGGCCGCGCTCGTGCCGAGCCCGATCTACCGGGCCATGCAGACCGGTGCCATCGCGCGGGTCGAAGAGCTGACCCGGATGCCGTCCGACGTGCAGGATGCGCTGGTCACCGCCCTGTCCGAGAAGTCGATGCCGATCCCTGAGCTCGACTCCGAGGTGGCGGCGGCCCGGGGCTTCAACCTGATCGCCACCGCCAACGACCGTGATCGCGGCGTCAACGATCTGTCCTCGGCGCTCCGGCGGCGGTTCAACACCGTGGTCCTGCCGCTTCCCGAGTCGGCCGACGAGGAGATCGCCATCGTCGCCCAGCGCGTGAACGAGCTCGGCACGGCGCTGTCGCTGCCGGCGATCGCCCCCGCGGCCGACGAGATCCGCCGCATCGTCACCGTCTTCCGCGAGCTGCGCGAGGGGGTGACCGCCGACGGTGCCACCAGCCTCAAGGTGCCGTCGGGCACGCTGTCGACGGCCGAGGCGATCTCGGTCGTCACCAATGGGTTGTCGCTGGCCTCGCACTTCGGCACCGGGTCGCTGTCGGCCGACGACGTGGCGGCCGGGGTCGTCGGGGCCGTGGTCCGCGATCCGGTGCACGACGGCGTGGCCTGGCGCGAGTACCTCGAAGGCGTCGTCGCAGAACGTGACGGCTGGGGCGACTTCTACGAGGCCTGCCGAGCGCTCGACTGAGGGGCGCCGTCGCATGTCGCTGCACCTGCTGGGCGTCCGGCACCACGGCCCCGGATCGGCGCGTTCGGTCGAGCGGGCGCTCGACGAGCTGCAGCCCTCGATCGTGCTGGTCGAGTCACCGGCCGAGACCACGTCCGCCTTCGCGTGGGTCGGTGACGAGGGTCTCCTGCCACCCGTGGCGCTGCTCGGCCATGTCGTCGACGAGCCGCACCGCGCCGTGTTCGCCCCGCTGGCGTCGTTCAGCCCCGAGTGGTGTGCGATCCGGTGGGCGAACCACCACGGCGTCGCCGTCGAGGCGATCGACCTCCCGCTCGCCACCACGCTGGCCGCCGGCCGCGACGACGATCAGATCATCCGGGGTGATGCCCCGGTCGACCCGCTCGGGGCACTCGCAGCCGCAGCAGGCGAGCCCGACGCCGAGCGCTGGTGGGACGACGTGATCGAGCATCGCGGCGACGGTGTGCCGGCGTTCGACGCCGTTGCCGAAGCGATGGCCGCCGTGCGGTCGGGCACGGTGCCGTCGGCCTCCGAAGCGCGGCGCGAGGCGCACATGCGCAAGCGGATCAGGGCGGCGCTGAAGGAGGGCCACGACGTCGTCGTGGTGGTGTGCGGTGCGTGGCACGTGCCCGCGCTCGACGTCACGGGCACCGCGGGCGCCCCGACCACCATGGCCGCTCCGACCGCCACGGCCGACGCAGCGACGCTGCGCGGGTTGCCGAAGGTGAAGGTGGCGGTGAGCTGGGTGCCGTGGACGCACGAGCGGCTGGCGAGCGCCACCGGCTACGGCGCGGGGGTTCGGTCCCCGGGCTGGTACGACCACGTGTTCCGGTATCCCGGCCCCGAGGGCGTCGCCCGCTTCTTCGTCGATGCCGCAACCGTGCTGCGCGCCGCCGACATGCCCGCCTCACCCGACCACCTGATCGCCGCCACCCGGCTCGCCGACACGCTGGCGACCATGCGCGGCCGGCCGCGCCCCGGCCTCGACGAGGTCCTCGACGCGGCCGACACCGTGATGGGTGGCCTGCCGCTGGTCCGCCGCCGGCTCGTCGTCGGCTCGTCGATCGGCACCGTGCCCGACGGTGCGCCACAGGTGCCGCTGGCCCGCGACCTGGCGCGGCGGCAGCGGTCCGTCAGGCTCCGGCCCGACGCCGACGAGCGGGTCGTCGAGCTCGACCTGCGGACCCCGAACGGCTTGCGCCGCTCCCACCTCATCCACCAGCTGAACGCGATCGGCGTGCCGTGGGGAACGCTCGAGGCCGGCCGCGGATCGAGCGGCACGTTCCGCGAGACGTGGCGGCTGGTCTGGCGGCCCGAGTGGTCGATCCGGGTCATCGAGTTCGCCGGTCACGGCACCACCGTCGAGCAGGCGGCGGGCAACCGGTTGACCGATCGGGCGCGCGACGCCGACAGTCTGGTCGACATCGCCCGCGCGCTCGATCAGGCGCTGCTCGCCGCGCTGCCCGACGCCATCGACCCGATCGTGCACGTGCTGGCCACCAGGGCCGCGAACGACCCCGACATCGGCCAGCTGATGGCCGCGCTCGCTCCGTTGGCCGAAGCGCAGCGCTACGGCGACGTCCGCTCGACCGACGCGAGGGCGATCGAGTCTGTGTTCGACGGGCTCGTCGTGCGCGTGCTCGCCGGCCTCGCACCGGCGTGTGCATCGCTCGACGACGATGCGGCGGCCGTGATGGTCGAACGGCTGAGCCGCATGCAGCATGCGCTGTCGTTGGTCGACCACCGGGCCCGCGAGCGCGCGTTTCCCGAGGTGCTGGCGCAGCTGGCCGACGCCAAGGGGCACGGCCGGGTGCAGGGCCGAGCGTCGCGGCTGCTGCACGACAGCGGCCACTGGGTGTCGCGCCGGGTCGAGCAACGGCTCGGCCGAGCGCTGTCGCCGGGCACGCCGCCGCCTGCGGGGGCCGCGTTCGTCGAGGGCTTCCTGGCGGGCAGCGGCACGGTGCTCGTGCACGACGCCGAGCTCCGCGCGGTGGTCGACCGGTGGCTGTCGTCGCTGACCGGCACCGCCTTCGACGAGACCGTGCCGCTGCTGCGGCGCACGTTCGGGTCGTTCGAAGCGGCCGAGCGCCGACAGCTCGGGCGGTTGATCGCCGGCGCGGAGCGTGAGCCGGCGGCGGGGTTCGGGCCCGACGTCGACGAGGCGCGGATGTGGCAGGCGCTCGTCACGGTGCGTCACATGCTCGGCCTGCCGGAGGCGAACCGGTGAGCGGCGACGACGTGTTCCTGCGCGTGTCCGAGGGCGAACGATTGCGGCGTTGGCGACTCGTGCTCGGGGGCGGGGACGCCGATGGCGTCGGCACCGATCTGGCGGGCGACGACGCTCGCATCGACGCCGCGCTGGCGGCGGTCTACGACACCGACGGCGACGATCGCCGATCGAGCGGACGCGGGTCGGGGCGCGGCGGTGGTCTCGGCCGGTCGGCGCCCCGTGTCGCCCGGTGGCTCGGCGACATCCGGACCTACTTCCCGAAGCCGATCGTGCAGGTCATGCAGCGCGACGCCATCGAACGCCTCGACCTCCGCCAGCTGCTGCTCGAGCCCGAGCTGCTCGAGACCATCGAACCCGACGTGCATCTCGTGACGCTCCTGGTCGAGCTCAACCACCTGCTGCCCGACGAGACCAGGGCGACGGCGCGGCAGGTCGTCGCAACGGTGCTGGCCGAGCTCGAAGAGCGACTCACCGACCGCACCCGGACGGCGGTCCACGGTGCGCTGGCCCGGGCCAACCGGTCGCGGCGCCCGCGTGCGGGCGACGTCGACTGGCTGCGCACGGTGCACGCCAACCTCCGGCACTACCAGCCGCAGTACGGCACGGTCGTCCCCGAGCGGTTGATCGGGTTCGGTCGCCGCCAGCGCAGCCTCGCCCGCGACGTCGTGATCGCCGTCGACCAGTCGGGCTCGATGGCCGACAGCGTCGTGTACGCATCGCTGTTCGGCGCCGTGCTCGCCCAGCTGCCGGCCCTGCGCACGCAGCTCGTCGCGTTCGACACGGCGGTCACCGATCTCACGCCGGTGCTGCACGACCCGGTCGACGTGTTGTTCGGCGTGCAGCTCGGCGGCGGGACCGACATCGCCCAGGCGCTGGGGTACTGCCGCCGGCTGATCACCCGCCCGACCGACACCGTCGTCGTCCTGATCAGCGACCTGTTCGAGGGCGGCAACCTCGATCTGCTGCGAGCCCGGGCGGCCGAGCTCGTGCGATCCGGCGTGACCGTGCTCTGCCTGTTGGCGCTGAGCGACGAGGGCGCCCCGGTGCACGACCAGGTGGTGGCAGCCGATCTCACTGCGCTCGGCGCCACGGTGATGGCCAGCACGCCCGACGAGTTCCCCGACGTGCTGGCGCGGGCGCTCGAGCGTTCGCTGCCGACATCCCCGTCATCCTCGTCGTCGTCGGCGTCGTCGTCGTTGCCGTCATCGGGGTGATGCCCACTAACGTGTCGCCCACTATGGGCCAGCTCGTCGGAGTCGTCGAAAAGCCGAGCAGCACCCCGGGCGTGGTGCGCTTCGAGCTCAATCGGTCGTTGTCCGGCATGGGTCACGAACGGTTCGCTTCGATGCTCGACGCCGACGGGGACACGCCGTCGGCGGCGCTGGCGCGGCAGCTGTTCGCATCGGGCCGGGTCGCTGCCGTGCACGTGTACGGCAACATCGTCACCGTCGACCTCGAGAAGGGCTACGACTCCGAGGGCCTCGCCGACATCGTCGTCGAGATGTACCGCTACTGGAAGCCCGGTGTCGAGCCGCCCTCCTTCGAGGATCTCCAGCCGGACGAACCGGCGGCCGAGCCCGCCGGCGACGGCGGGGGAGGCGCGGAGCTGTCCGAGGCCGCGAAGCGCGTCCCGCCGCATCTGCTCGAGCGCAGCCGCGCCGCCCGTGAGCGCTGGAAGGCGAAGCAGGGCGGCTGACGGCGCGGCCCGACCCGGCCGTCGGCGCCCTGACGCAGCATCGCCGACTGTCGAGCAGAGTCGGGCACGGTCACGCAGACGGCCGGTGCCGCCCGTACGTTGAGCCTCGTGTCCGAGGGGGTACTGACACTGCAGGAGGCGGCCGACGAGCTCGGCGTGCACTACATGACCGCCTACCGGTACGTCCGTCTCGGGCAACTCGAGGCGTACAAGGCCGGTGGGGGGTGGCGGGTGCCGGCCGAGGTGCTCGACGCCTTCCGGCGACACCGAGCCGAGCAACCCACCGGGGGGCACAAGACCGCACCCTGGAGCGAGCGCCTCGAGTCGCGGCTCGTCGCCGGTGATGCGGCCGGCGCATGGAGCGTGGTCGAGGCGGCGATGACGGCGGGCACGAGCGTCAGCGGCGTGTACCTCGAGATGCTCACCCCCGCGATGCGTTCGATCGGCTCCCGGTGGGAGTCCGGAGAGATCGACATCTCGATCGAGCATCGTGCCTCGGGGATCGCGACGCGCCTGATCGGCCGGCTCGGCTCGCGTTGCGTGCGCCGCGGCCGTTCCCGCGGCACGGTCGTCATGGGCGCGCCGGTCGGGGAACGGCACGGCATCGTCGTGGCCGTGCTGGCCGATCTGCTCCGGCTCGCCGGATGGGACGTGTCGGACCTGGGTGCCGACACCCCGAGCAGCTCCTTCGTGGCGGCGGCGACCACCACCGACGACCTGGTGGCGGTCGCGCTGTCGGTCACGCACCCCGAGCACCTCGAGGCCTGTGCCGAGGCGTGCGCAGCGCTCCGCGACGCCGGGCTGGGCGTGCCGGTCATCGTCGGCGGCCAGGCCATCCGAGACGAGCAGCACGCGCAGGAGCTGCATGCCGACACAGCGGCATGCGGGGTGTCCGAGATGATCTCGCTGCTCGACGGGTTGCGGGGCGGCGCCGAGCACTGACGTCGAGCCGATCCCCACTGGCGTGATCGAACATTTGTTCGTAGAATGAGCTGGTGGTCACCACCCTCGCCGCTCTGGCGCCTCGCCGCGATCGATGCATCCCCGTCGTCGATGCACTGGCGCACGGCCTGCCCGACGGCGGCTTGCAGCGTGGGAGGGTGGTCGGGTGCGCCGGCCCGGCGGCGATGTCGCTCGGGTTGGCGCTGGCCGCCAAGCCGGTGATGGGGGGTGCGTGGCTCGCCGTCGTCGGTGTGCCGATGTTCGGCATCGAGGCGGCGGCCGAGCTCGGCGTCCCCCTCTCGCGGGTCGTGATCGTCGCTGCGGCCGGCGCAGCCGACTGGGCCGAGCGTGTCGCGGCGGCAGCCGACGGCTTCGACGTGGTGTTGACGTGTCCGCCTCCCGGCGCGGAACGTGTCGTCCGCAAGGTGCGCAACCGGCTCCAGGCCCGCGGTGTCGTGATGATCGCCGTCGGGTCGCGGTCGCCTGGTGTGTCCTGCGATCTCGAGCTCACCACCTCCGCGGTGTCGTGGGCCGGCATCGGGCGCGGGTGGGGTCATCTGACGGGCAGGCGGGCTCGGGTGAGCGTCGGTGGCCGGCGGGTGCCGCGCCCGGTCGAGCTCGACCTGTGGCTGCCCGGGCCCAACGGTCAGGTCGTGCTCGTCGACGAACGCGCCGTCGAGCACGACCTGCAGCTCAGCCGGGCGGGCTGATGACGCCGCGGCTCGCAACGGTGTGGTGCCCGAACTGGCCCACCGTCGCCGCGCGGCTCCCGGCCGACGAGCCAGCGGCTGTCTTCCGGGCCAACCGGGTCATCGCGAGGACGCCTGCAGCCGAGGCAGCCGGTGTCCTCGCCGGGCAGCGCCGCCGCGCCGCTCAGGGTGTCTGTCCCGAGCTCGGCATCATCGAACACGATCCCGACCGCGATGCACGCGAGTTCGAACCGCTCGTTCGGGCGGTCGCCGACATGGCGCCGCGGCTCGAGGTCGTCGAACCCGGCTGGCTGTCCCTCGCCTCCCGCGGCCCGTCACGCTACTTCGGTGGCGAGCGTCCCACCGCCGAGCGGTTGGCCGCACTGGTCATCGACACCACCGTCGCCAACCTGGGCGTCAGCGCACGTGTGGGTGTCGGTGTCGCCGACGGCCGCTCGGCGTCCGCCATCGCCGCTCGGCGGGCGGGCAGGTTGCGCGACCGGGTGGTCGTCGTGCCTCCCGGTGGGTCACCGGCCTTCGTCGACCAACTCTCGATCGGCTGGTTGCGCGAGCTCGGCGAGATCACCCCCGAGCTCGTCGACCTGTTCGCCCGGTTGGGTCTTCGCACGCTCGGCCAGCTGGCGGCACTCGATGTCGGTGATGTGCTCGGCCGCTTCGGTGTCGACGGTCTCCATGCGCACCGCCTCGCCAGTGGTGCCGATGCCCGGCCGTCGGCGGCGACCGACCCGCCGCCCGAATGGTCGGTCGAGCACCCGTTCGCCGAACCGGTCGAACAGCTCGACACCGTCGTGTTCGTCGCCAAGCGCCTGGCCGACCGGCTGACGGGCGAGCTCTCGGCGACCGGCCGGGTCTGTGTGCGGCTCGTGGTGCAGGTCGAGACCGATCACGGCGAGCGCTGCGAGCGAGCGTGGTACCGCAACCAGGGCCTCTCCTCGCCGGCGATGGTCGAGCGTGTCCGCTGGCAGCTCGAGGGGTGGGCGCGCCAGCCGGGTGGGCTGAGCGGCGGTGTCGCGCTCGTCAGGCTGGTGCCCGACGAGGTCCGCGGCGACGACGGTGTGCAGGCGGGGCTGTGGGGCGGCCGTTCCCAGGCCGACCACGACGCAGCGCGAGCGATCGGCCGCTTGAGCGGGCTGGCGGGCGAGCAGGCGGTCAACGTGCCGATGTGGCGCGGCGGCCGGTTGCCCGGCGAACGCTACGAGCTGGTGCCGGCCGCAGCGTCCGATCTCGAAGATGCTGACGACCGTCTCGATCGTGGCGATGGCCCATGGCCCGGGTCGTCGCACGGCCCCTCGCCGTCGGTGGTGTACGAGCAACCGGTCGAGGTCCTCGACGAACACGGCGAGTCGGTTCGGGTCGGTGGTCGCGGCGACGTCAGCGGTGCCCCCGTCACGCTGGTCGCCGGGTCACGGCGTCATCGGGTGGTCGCCTGGGCGGGGCCCTGGCCGGTCGAGCAGCGCTGGTGGGCCGGTGGGCGGGCTCGGCGACTCGCTCGTTTCCAGCTGGTCACCGACGAGGGGGTGGCGCACCTGGTCGGGGTCGAGCAGGGCCGGTGGTCGATCCTCGCCACGTACGCGTAGGCGCGAACCTGGCGGGCCGCTTGGCCGGTCGCCCGATCGTGACGTCAGGCGGAGACTTCGGCGGCCTCGTCGGCCGGCTCGATCTGCTCACGCATCGCCGCCGGCATACCGGTCACGGCTTGCTCCTCGGCGGCGTCGAGGATGTCGTTGCTGATGCGGAAGCCGACGCCGCGCACCGTGTGCACGACACGGAGGTTCGGTGCGGCCTTGTCGAGCTTGCGGCGCAGGTTGGAGAGGTGCACGTCGACGACATGCGTGTCGCCCACCCAGTTCGGACCCCAGACCGATTCGAGCAGCTCGGTGCGTGATGCGACCTCGGTGGGGCGTCGGCACAGGTGCTCGAGGAGCGAGAACTCGATGCGGGTCGCAGCGACTTCCGAGTCGCCGAGCCGGATCTCGTGCCGGCCCGTGTCGACGACCAGCGGGCCGAGGCTGATGACCGACTGCTGGACCGGATCCCAGTCGGTTCGCATCTCGCGCGGTCGGCGCATGAGGGCATGGCAGCGGGCGGCGATCTCGTCGGGGGTGACCGGTACCGAGACCGCGTCGTCGGCGCCCGAGCGGAGCAGCTCGACCCGGGCGCGGTCGCGGCCGGCCGGCTCGATGCAGATCATGTAGCCGTCGGTCTCGGTGCGCAGTTGCTGGTAGAGCGGGCGGTCGTCGACGCCGCTCATCTCGGTGTCGACCACGAGCACGTCGGGGGAGAACGACTCGGCGAGCACGCTGACCGCTTCGGCATCACTCGGGGCGCTGACGGCGAAGCCGGCGGCTCGGAGGCCTGCCTCGTTGGTGCGCCGCAAGCGGAGGTCGTCGATCGCCAGCAACACTCGGGGGGAGAACTGTGTGTGTGGTTCCATGTGAGTCGTCCAGCCCCTCGGGATGCGGCTGTACTTCCCGTATCGGTCCGAAAGGTGCGGAACTCAAGCGGTTCGTCCACTTTTCTTCTCGATTCCGTCTGCTCGCTGGGTACGGTCGGTCGCCGTGGGTGGTGAGATGCGAGAGATCGTGCGACGCACGGTCGTCGAACGCGAGCCGATCGACGACGTCGAGCGCTCGAGCATCGAGCGGTTCCTCGTCGAGTACGACCGGCTGGCCGACCCGTTCGACGAGCACGCCGACCTAGTCCACGTGACCGGGTCGGCGATCGTCGTCGGCCCGCGGGGTGTGATCTTGCTCAAGCACCGCCGACTCGGCATGTGGTTGCAGCCGGGCGGCCACGTCGATCCGGGCGAGACCCCCTGGGACGGGGCCCGGCGCGAGGCCGAGGAGGAGACCGGGCTCGCCGTTGCGTTCGCCGACCTCGACCCGCAGGGTCTGCCACGTCTCGCCCACGTCGACGTCCACGCCGGCGGCCGGGGGCACACCCACCTCGATCTGCGCTACGTGGTCGACGGCGGTGCCGCCGACCCCATGCCGCCGCAGCACGAGAGCCAGGAGATCCGATGGTTCACCTGGGACGACGCGATCGATCGCGCCAGCGACGACCGACTCAGCGCTGCGTTGACCGCGCTACGACCTGGCGAGCACTGACGCCTGGGTTCGACCCGTCGACCCGCGAACGATCAGGTCGGGGCGCACCAGGAACTCCGACGTGGTCACCGGACCACCGCCGATCTGGGCGAGCAGGAGCTCGACCGCGTGATCGGTGATCGCGGCGACCGGCTGCCGGATCGTCGTGAGGGGTGGGTCGGTGAACGCCATCAGGTCGGTGTCGTCGTAGCCCACGACCGAGACGTCGCCGGGCACGTCCCTGCCGGTCTCACGGACCGCTCGGATGGCGCCGAGCGCCATGACGTCGCTGCCGGCCATGATCGCGGTGGCACCCGACGTGAGCAGGTGGTGGGCGCCGACCCGCCCGCCCTCGACGCTGAACAGCGACGATTCGATCAGGCTGTCGTCCACGTCGCCGTTCGTCGCGGACATCGCCGACCGGTAGCCCTCGAGCCGGCGCATCACGCCGCGGTGGTTGCGCGGTCCGGTCAGGAAGCCGATTCGCTCGTGGCCGAGATGGGCGAGGTGCGCCACGGCCATCCGGGCCGCCTCGGCCTCGTCGGTGGAGACGGACGGCACCGACAGACCGTTGACGCCGCCGCCGACGAACACCATCGGGATCCTTCGGTTGCCCACGGCGTGGTACATCCGATGGTCGGCGTCGTCGATGGCGTGCAGGCCCGAGACGACGATGATGCCGGCGACGTTCTGGTCGACGAGCGTGCTGAGGTAGTCGGCCTCGGCGGAGCCGTTGCGGCCTGCGCAGCACAGCACCGCCATGCATCCTGCGCTCGCCAGCTGGGCCTCGATCGCCTGGGAGAACGCCGGGAAGATCGGGTTGTCGAGCTCGGGGACGATGAGGCCGATCGTGCGCAGCCGATCGGTGCGGCGCAGTTCGGGCGGCTCGTAGCCGAGCTCGGCGAGCACGGCGAGCACCTCGGCTCGCTTGCGGTCGCTGACCCCCGGCTTGGCGTTGACGACCCTGCTCACGGTGGCCTCGCTCACGCCGGCTCGCTGAGCGACGTCGTGCAACTTGATCCGCAAGGTCGCTCCTCTCTGCCGGCTCGGTCGACGCCGCCCGGGCGCAGGCGTCGCGGTCGCAGCGTATGCAGATCCGCAAGCGGAACGCAAGCGTACGAAAATCGCGCAAGAATCTTGCACGCCTGCACGCGATGGCGTACTGTCGACGTTGGTTCACCGCTCGGTGAGCCGTTCGTTTACCCTCCAATCCGGAGCCATCAACAAGGGGAGAGACCTTCATGCGAGCACCACGCCGCTTGATTGCCGTCGTGGCCGGTCTGTCGCTCATCGCCGCCGCCTGCGGCGACGACGACGACGAGACGCCGGCCGCCGACGAGACCGAGACGACCGAGGCCGCCGAGACCGAGACGACCGAGACCGAGACGACCGAAGCCGCCGAGACCGAGACGACCGAAGCCGCCGAGACCGAGACGACCGAAGCCGCCGAGACCGAGACGACCGAAGCTCCGACCGAGACCACCGAGCCGCCGGTCGTGCGTGCCGAGGCCGACCTCGTCATCTGGGCCGACGACACCCGTACGCCGGTGATCACGCCGCTGGCCGAGGAGTTCGGCGCTGCCAACGGCATCAGCACCGCCGTGCAGGAGGTCAACTTCGGCGACATCCGTGACCGCCTCGCGACCGCCGGCCCCGCCGGCGAGGGCCCCGACGTCATCATCGGCGCCCACGACTGGCTCGGCCAGCTCGTGACCTCCGGCCTGCTCGCACCGGTCGACCTCCCGACCTCGGGCGACTTCTCCGACGTCGCCATCCAGGCGATGAGCTACGACGGCCAGCTCTATGGCGTGCCCTACGCGATCGAGAACATCGCGCTGATGCGCAACGTCGATCTGGTGCCCGAGGCACCGGCATCGCTCGAAGAGCTCGAGACGATCGCACTCGGCCTGGTCGAGTCCGGTGAGGCCGAGGTGCCCCTGGCCATCCAGAACGACCCGGGTGACCCGTTCCACGACTTCCCGCTGTACACCGCGGCGGGCGGCTACCTGTTCGGTCAGAACGACGACGGCAGCCTCAACCCCGACGACCTCGGACTCGACAGCCCCGGCGGCCTCGCTGCGGGCGCCCAGTTCCAGGCGTGGACCGAGTCGGGTCTCCTGCAGCCGAGCCTCAGCTACGACGTCATGATCGAGAGCTTCGGCAACGGCACGGCGCCGTTCGCGATCACCGGCCCCTGGGCCGTGGCCGACCCCGACCGTGGCTTCAAGGCAACCGGCGTGAACTACGTCGTCGAGCCGATCCCGCCGCTCGCCGGCACGGTCGCGGCGCCGTTCGTCGGCGTCCAGGGCTTCATGGTGTCGGCGAACGCCGAGAACCCGCTGTTCGCACAGACGTTCATCACCGAGGTCATGACGACCCAGGACGTGCAGACGGCGCTGTTCGAGGCCGGCGGTCGCCCGCCCGCCCACACCGGTGCGTTCGACGCCGCCGCCGCCGCCGACCCCGACATCGCCGGGTTCGGCCTGTCGGGCATCAACGGTCAGCCGATGCCGGCGATCCCCGAGATGGGCTCGGTGTGGTCGGCGTGGACCGACGCCTACGCGCTGATCCTCGCCGGAACGAGCACCGGTGAGCAGGCGTTCACCGACGCCGCTGGTCAGATCCGCACCCTCATCGAAGAGGGCTGACACGTGAACACACGGTGGGGGGACGTCGCGGATGCGACGTCCACTGCCGGCGGTCCGAGCGGGGGGCATCGCCCCCCGCTCCGATCCACCTTCGCCTTCGGCCTCCTGCTCAAGGTCGCCTTCCTCGCCACCGTCAACGCCCTGTCGATCTATGCGCTGACGCAGCTGATCCCCGAGGGTGTGTGGCTCGCCGTGGCGTTCGTCGTGATCGCCACCGTGGCGATCGACGTCGTCTACCTCAACACGTCGCGCTGGTCGATCCCGTACAAGTACCTGGTCCCCGGCACGATCTTCCTGCTGATCTTCCAGCTCTACCCGGTCGTCTACACCGCCTACATCTCGACCACCAACCTCGGCACCGGCAACATCCTCAGCAAGGACGCCGCGATCGAGCAGGTCGTCGCCACCTCGATCAGCGCCACCGAGAGCGACACGTCCTACACCGCCCAGGCCGCCCAGGATGCCGACGGGACGCTCGGCCTGATCCTGATCGACGAGTCGACCGACCCGCCGTCGCTGTTCGTCGGCACCGCCGAGGAGCTGACGCCGATCACCGAGTCGGACGTCACCCGCGACGGTGACCGGATCGCGGCAGCCGCCGGCTTCACGGCGCTCAACCTCGGTCAGGCGGCAGAGTTCGAACAGGCGCTCGCCGACCTCGAGATCCCGTCGGACGAAGGCGTCATCCGGTTGCGGACGTTCACCCGCGCGTCGCTCGTCGAGTTCCGCCTGCAGTACGACGAGGCCACCGACACCGTCCTCGACATCGACACCGGCGAGGTCTACCGGCCGTCCGAGGGGTTCTTCACCGCTGACGACGGCACCCGGCTCACGCCCGGCTGGGAGATCAACATCGGGTTCGACAACTACCGGCGCGTCTTCGAGTCCGAGGCGATTCGCGGCCCCTTCTTGAGGGTGTTCATCTGGAACTGGGCGTTCGCGGCCGGCACGGTGTTCTTCGGCTTCGCAGTCGGGCTCCTGCTCGCGATCGCGCTCGAACACCCGCAGCTCCGGGGCAAGAAGCTCTATCGCGCGCTGCTGATCTTCCCGTGGGCGATCCCGTCCTTCCTCACCGTGCTCGTGTGGCAGGGCATGATGAACAAGAACTTCGGCATCATCAACGACCTCACCGGGCTCGACACGCCGTGGCTCACCGATCCGTGGATGGCGCGAACGTCGGTGATGATCGTCAGTACATGGCTGACGTTCCCGTACTTCTTCGTCGTGTCGACCGGGGCGCTGCAGTCGATACCGAAAGAGCTCAACGAGGCGGCCCACGTCGACGGTGCCAGTGGCCCGCAGGCGTTCCGCACGATCACGCTCCCGTTGTTGATGATCGCCGTGGCGCCGCTGATGATCGCCTCGTTCGCGTTCAACTTCAACAACTTCAACACGATCTACATGCTCAACCGCGGCGGTCCGCCGATCCCGGGCGCCGAGACGCCGGCGGGCAGCACCGACATCCTGATCACGTACACGTTCCGGCTCGCGTTCGAGAGCGGTCGCGGTCAGGACCTCGCCTTCGCGACCGCCATCTCGATCCTGATCTTCCTGCACGTCGCACTGTTCAGCGGCTGGAGCTTCCGCAAGACCGCCAGGTTGGAGGAGATATGACCGACATCACCGCCGACTCCACCGCTGCCGGCCAGGCCGGCACCGCGGCCGACGCACCGGTGTTCGTCAAGCGTCGCATGCCGTTCCGGCGCTGGTTCCGCACCGTCGGGTGGCGTCATCTCGTCGGATTGGTCGCGCTGGCGTTCGCACTCTTCCCGGTGCTGTTCGTCGTGTCGTCGTCGCTCAACCCGGCCGGCACCCTCGGCGGGTCGACACTCATCCCGTCCGACGTCTCGTTCATCAACTATCGCGACCTGCTCAACGGCACGGATGCGCCGTACCTCGACTGGCTCGTCAACACGCTGTTCGTCGCCGGCGGCGCCGCGGTGCTCAACACCGGGCTCGCCGCGTTCGCGTCGTACGCGTTCAGCCGCATGCGGTTCGCGGGGCGCCGATCGGGATTGCTGGCGATCCTCCTGATCCAGATGTTCCCGACGACGTTGCTGTTCGTGGCGCTTTTCGTGTTCGTCACCGACATCGGTGGGGTCTTCCCCGGCCTCGGACTCGGTTCGCGCACGATGCTCCTCATCATCTACCTCGGCGGTGCGCTGGGCATCAACACCTGGCTGATCAAGGGCTACTTCGACACGATCCCGCGCGACCTCGACGAGTCGGCGCTGATCGACGGCGCCACGCACGCGCAGATCTTCTTCCGTGTGATCCTGCCGCTCGCCGCGCCGATCCTCGCCGTGGTCGCCCTGATCACGTTCGTGTTCACGATCAACGAGTTCGTCGTCGCGTCGGTCGTGCTCGGGCAGGGTGACGACAACAACTTCACGCTCGCCGTCGGCATGTTCCGGTTCATCGACGGCCAAGGCGGCGAGTGGGGGCAGTTCGCAGCGGGGTCGGTGATGTCCGCCATCCCCGTGGTGCTGCTGTTCCTCTTCCTCCAGCGGTGGATCGTGTCGGGCCTGACCGCCGGCGCCGTCAAGGGCTGACACTCGGTGCCGATCCGTCCAGGCCCCGAGGCCCACCACGACGGCTCCGAGACGTACCTGTCGAACCCGAACCCCGAGCTCGGCGAGACGGTCACCGCGTTCGTGCGGGTGCCGATCGACGCCGACGTCGAACGCGTGGTCGCCCGCGTCGTCCAGGACGCCCAGCCGTTCAACGTCGAGGCCGAGCTCGACCGCGCGACGGCGCGCGAGCAGTGGTGGCGGGTCGACTTCGAGGCCGTCAACCCGGTCATGTCGTATCGCTTCCACCTGCGCAACGCCGCCGGTCGCACGTCGTGGCTGAACGGCGAGGGCGTTCGGCCCTGGGAGGTCACCGACGCGGCCGACTTCCGACTCTCGACCGAGCATCGGCCGCCCGAATGGGTGCGGCGCACCGTCTGGTACCAGGTCTTCCCCGACCGCTTCTCGCGTCGATCCGACGGGGCACTCGAAGCCGAGCTGCCCGACGGGGCATCGTCGAGCGAGTGGGACGAGCCGGTGTGCGAGGCGCTGCCCGACGCGATGACCCAGTTCTACGGCGGCAGTCTCAACGGCGTCGCCGACCGCCTCGATCACCTGGCGACGCTCGGCGTCACCGGCATCTACGTCTGCCCGTTCTTCCCGGCGCCTTCGAACCATCGGTACGACGCCAGCAGCTTCGAACGCGTCGACCCCCTCCTCGGCGGTGACGAGGCGCTGCGGCGCCTCGTCGACGAAGCAGGTCGCCGCGGCATGCGCGTCATGGGCGATCTCACGACCAACCACACCGGCGACCACCACGACTGGTTCACGGCCGCGCTCGACGATCCGCGATCGCCGACCCGTGCCTTCTACTCGTGGCACGCCGACGGCACGCACGAGAGCTGGCTGGGTGTTCCGTCCTTGCCGAAGATCGATCACACCTCGAACGAGCTGCGAACGGCGCTCTACGACGGGCCGGATTCGGTCGCCGGCCGCTTCCTCGGCGACGAGTTCGGTCTGGCCGCGTGGCGCATCGATGTCGCCAACATGACCGGCCGGTACCGCGACGTCGACCTCAACCGGCTGTGTGCGACGACGCTGCGGCAGACGATGCGGGCCGTGCGCCGCGACGCGTGGCTGCTCGCCGAGCACTATCACGACGCGGCACCCGACCTCGACGGCGGCGGCTGGCACGGCACGATGAACTACGCCGGGTTCACCCGACCGACGTGGACATGGCTCCTGCGAGACGACATCGACGTCGAGGCGTTCGGCGAGCCCGGTGCGCTCCCGATCCGCGCCACCGCCCAGGTGACGAAGTCGATGCGCGCCTACCTGGCGCGCATCCCGTACTCGGTGGCGTTGACGAACTTGAACCTGCTCGGCTCGCACGACAACTGCCGGTGGGCCCACGCGAGCGGCTCGCCGGCGAGGCACGCCGTCGGCGCTGCGATGCTGTTCACGTGGCCGGGATCACCGTCGGTGTTTGCCGGCGACGAGGTCGGTCTCGGCGCCGATGCATCGTGGGACGTCACCGCCCGCTTCCCGTTCCCGTGGCACGATCCGTCGGGCTGGAACACCGAGGTGCTCGAGACCTACCGCGAGCTCATCGAGCTGCGCACCTCATCGGCGGCGCTCGCGGTCGGCGGATTGCGATGGTTGGACGTCGGTGACGATCACCTGGTCTTCTTGCGCGAGAGCCGCGATCAGCGTCTGCTCGTGCACGTCGCCCGCGCCGACCACGAGCCGCATCGCGTTGCTCTGGACGAGCTCGCGGCCACCGACGCCCACGTCGTCGCCGGGGCGCCGGCGACCGCCGAGCGTGGACTGCTGCAACTCGACACATCGGGGCCGACCTGGCGCGTGGTGGAACTGACGTCGTGAGACGGCCGTTGGCGGCGTGTGTCGCAGCGTCGCTCGCCCTCGCCGCGTGCTCGAGCGGCGACGACGAGACCCAGGTGATCGACGACGTCGCGACCGTCCCGTCGACGACGCCCACCACGGCCGGCGCACCCGCCGACACGCCGGCGACGGCGGATGCGACGATCGCGCCGGCGGCGACGGCGCCCCCCACCACCGAGCCGCCTGTGGGCGGGCCGGTGCTCCCCGAACCCCTTCGTTCCCCGCTCGCCGACGATGTCATCTACATGGTGATGACCGATCGCTTTGCCAACGGTGACCCGTCGAACGATCTGGGAGGCGACGCCGAGGGCGGTGCGAGCGACGACGACATCCTTCGCCACGGCTTCGACCCGACCCGGACCGGCTACTACCACGGCGGCGACATCGCCGGTCTCGCCGGCCGGCTCGACTACCTGCAGGGCCTCGGCATCACGGCGATCTGGCTGACGCCGGTGCTACGCAACAAGCCGGTGCAGGGCGACGGCACGATCGACGGCTCGTCGGCCGGCTACCACGGCTACTGGCAGCTCGACTTCACGCAGATCGATCCGCACCTCGGCACCGAGGAGGAGTTCCTGGCCTTCGTCGACGCCGCCCACGATCGCGACATGAAGGTGATCGTCGACGTGGTCGTCAACCACACCGCCGATGTCATCTCGTACGGCGACCAGTCGACCCGCTACGAGCCGGTCGCGCTCGTGCCGTACCTCGACGCCGACGGTGACGAGTTCGACGTGCGTGCCCTGGCCGGCAGCCCCGAGTTCCCGGACCTCGACCCGGCGATCAGCTTCCCGCTGGTCCCGTCGGTCGCACCGGGCGACGAGGATGCCAAGGCGCCGGCGTTCCTCAACGATCTGACGAACTACCACCACCGCGGTGAGTCGACGTTCTTCGGCGAGACCTCCCTGTACGGCGACTTCGTCGGCCTCGACGACCTGTTCACCGAGAAGCCCGAGGTCGTCGAGGGGATGATCGATGTCTTCGGCGAGCTGATCACGCGGTTCGGCGTCGACGGGTTCCGCGTCGACACGGCGAAGCACGTCAACGACGAGTTCTGGCAGGAGTGGCTGCCTGGGATGCGCGACGTCGGCGGGCCGGACTTCGCGATCTTCGGCGAGGTCGTCGAGCCCGATCCCGACGTGCTGTCGCGCTACGTGTCCGACGTCCCGTTCCCGTCGGTGATCGACATGCGGATGGACGACGCGATCGAGCGGTTCGCCGCACAGGGCGCAGCAACCGACGAGCTCGCCGGCATGTTCGCCGGCGACGACTGGTTCACCGACGCCGACTCGAACGCCCACCAGCTCGTCACGGTGATCTCGAGCCACGACTTCGGCCGTCTCGGTGGCGCGATCGACCGCGCGGCGCGCCGTGACCCGCGCAGCGAGGAGGAACGGTTCGCACGCATGCGGCTCGGCCTCGCGGCGCAGTTCCTCAGCCGCGGCACGCCGATCGTCTACTACGGCGACGAGCAGGGCTTCGCCGGCGTCGGCGGCGACCAAGCCGTCCGCGAGGACATGTTCCCGAGCCTGACACCGCAGTACGCCGCAGGCGACAACATCGGCAGCGAGGCGACGCCGGCCGACGACAACTTCGATCCGTCGCATCCGCTGTACACCGTGATCGCCGAGCTGGCGGCGCTGCGGGCCGATGCCGAAGCGCTGCGGACGGGCGCGCAGACGGTCGTCTGGTCGCAGCCCGAAGCCGGACTGATCGCCTGGACGCGCCGCGGCGCCGACGGCGTCGAGCATCTGGTGGCGCTCAACAACAGCGACCAGCCGGCCTCGGCCTCGATCGCGACGCTGACGCCCGACTCGTCGTTCACGGCGCGCTACGGCGATGTCGACGGCGAACTCCTCTCTGATGCCGACGGGCGGGTCGACGTCGGCCTGCCGCCGTTCGGTGTCGGTGTGTGGGTGGGCGGTGCGCCGGCCGCCGTGCTCGAGGGGCCTGCCGGCCTGTCGATCGAGGCGATCCCGAACGCCAGCTTCCTCGGTCGCGACCTCGGCTTCAGGCTCGCCGGCGAGCTGCGGGCACCGGTCGACGTCGTGTTCGATCTGAGCACCGATGGCGGCCAGACCTGGTCGTTGCTGGGCGTCGACGACGCCGCCCCGTACGTCGTCTACACCGACCTCGACGACGTGGTCGGTGACCTGATCGTGCGAGCGAGCGTCTGGGTCGGCGACGACCTCATCGGCTCCGTCGACCGCGCCATCGTCTGAGGCGCCGGCTTCGCAGCAGCCGTGGCATCCGCCGATCGAAGGCGCGCTCGGGCGGGCGGTGGGCGAGTGTCGGTGCGGCAGCCCGGTCAGCGCGGGTTCCGGCCGGTCAGGCCGAGGAACCTCGTCATCGCGTCTGCATCGTCGGGGACGTCGACCGGCTCGGCCGTCAGCCGCATCTTCCGGAGCGTCTCGGACATCGGCGCGATCGTGGCGAGCGCTGCCTCCGCGACGCCCTCGTCGGCGTGCGCCTCCTGACCCGTCGCCTCCGCGAGGTCCCACGAGTGGGCGAGCGGGTCCCACGTTGCGAACGCGACCAGCTGGTCGATCGACATCTCGCCCCACCAGAAGTTGCCGTGGGTGTGCAGCGCTCCCTGGGTGTCGAGTGCTTCGAGCACCCGGTCGCGCGTCGCGTCCCAGTGCCCGACCGGGTCGTCGCCGACATGGGGCATCGTCGGCATCGCGATCTCGCCGGTCTCGGCCATCTGCGCCACGGCACCGATGACGCCGCACTCGTGAGCGACCAGGTCGCGGGCGCACCACCCTTCACAGGGTGTGTCGGCGTCCCACTGATCGGGCCGAACCCGCTGCACGACGGCGTCGAAGCCATACAGCGCCTTCGTGAAGTTGCGCAGGTTCTCGCTCATGCGACGACCCTAGGTGGGCGACGCGACCTCACCTGAGCCGGGCGGTCAGGGGCTGTGCTCGGCGTCGACGGCCCCCACCGACCACACGATCTGTATCGAGCGGCGTGTGGGAGACTGGGGTCGTGCCGGGGGACGGCGAACAGGTGCCAAAGCGAGTGACGATCTTCATCTCGTCGCCGGGTGATGTGATCCCCGAACGCATCCGCCTGGACGAGGCGATCGATCGCCTCCGGACCGAGTTCGCGTCGCATCTCGAGCTGCGGACGGTGCGGTGGGAGGAGCTGCCGCTCTCGGCGACCGGCCACTTCCAGACGCAGATCCCCCGGCCATCCACGACCGACATCGTGATCGTGGTCTTCTGGTGGCGGCTCGGCACGCCGTTGCGAGGACGCGCCAACTGGCCCCACGAGTGGGACGGTCCGCTGTCGGGCGGTGAGGTCACCGGGACGGAGTGGGAGTTCGAGGAAGCGATCCGCGGCGCCACCGAGCAGGACGGCACACCCGTCGTCCTCGTCTACCAGAAGCTCGGGATCCCGTCGTTCAGCTCGGACGAGCAGATCGCGTCGTATCCGTCGGAGAAGGCACGGGTCGACGGCTTCATCGCTCGCTGGTTCAAGGACCCGGTGACCGAGACCTACGTCAACGCCTGGCGCGACTTCTCGGACGAGGCGCAGTTCTCGGACATGGTCGACGAGCACGTCCGTGCCCTGCTGCGCAGACAGATCGAGGTGCACGGACCCGACGTCGCCTGGGCCGAGAGTCCGTTCCGCGGCCTGGCGAGCTACGACGTCCGCGACGCACCGATCTTCTTCGGCCGCACGCGCGCTCAGCAGCGGCTCCGGGCGCTGGCGGAACAGCGCGAGGAAGCCGAGTCGCCGTGGGTGCTCGTCACGGGTGCCACCGGCAGCGGCAAGTCCTCGCTGATACGTGCCGGGTTGCTGCCCGACGTCCTCAAACCGGGCATGGTCACCGGCGGCCGGCAGCGGGACGGTCGGCCCGTCGCCGTCGGCCTGGCCCGCTACGTCGTCGTCCGACCGTCCGATCGCGGCGGCGACCCGCTGGCCGCGCTCGCGAGCGGACTGCTCGACGAGTCCGGGCTGCCCGAGCTCGCCGCGCCCCCGTTGCTCTACGACGATGCCCAGCTCGCACGCCTGCTGGCCGAGGGTTCGGACGCCGCCCGGCATCCCATCAAGCAGGGTCTGAGCGCCGCCGCGGACGACCTGTCCGACCACTACCGCCCGCTGCTCGTCGTCGTCGTCGACCAACTCGAGGAGACCTTCCGGCTCGCCGAGGAGCGTCAGGACGAGCTGCTCGCTGCGCTCGACACGCTGGCCGGCGCCGACGACGTCTGGATCGTGGCGTCGATCCGATCCGACTTCCTGGCGCAGCTCGATCGGCACCCGCTCGCCGAACGCTTCGGCCCCGAGGGCCGATTCCTCCTCGGACCGCCGACCGGCCGTGAGCTCGGACAGATCATCACCCGGCCGGCCGCCGTCGCCGGACTCTCGTGGGGGCACGACGACCAAGGCCGCTCGCTCGACGAGGAGCTGCAGAACGCTGCTGCGCGAGATCCGGCGGCGCTGCCGTTGCTCGGGTACGTGCTCGAGCAGCTCTGGCATCGGCGAGGTGCGACAGGTGAACTGACCTTCGATGCATACCGCGCCCTGGGTGGCCTCGAGGGCGCGATCGGGGCGCGGGCCGAGGAGGTCTTCACGACGGTGCAGGAGCAGGCGCAAGCGGCGCTTCCCCGCGTGCTCGGGCAGCTGGTGAGCGTCGGCCAGGGCGACGAGGCCAGGCCCGTGTCGCAACCGGCGCCGCTCGGCCGCTTCGAGCCGGGGTCGGCCGAGCGCGAGCTCGTCGACGCATTGCTGGCACCGGAGGCGCGGCTGCTCGTCGCCGACGGCCACACCGTCCGCGTGGCGCACGAGGCGGTGTTGACGCACTGGCGACGCGCTGCCGCGCAGCTCGAGACCGACAAGCGCGACCTCCAGCTGATCGCGCGGCTGCGCGATCAAGCACGGCGGTGGCTCGCGGTCGACGACGACGAGGCTCGGGCGAGCAAGCTGGTGTCACCCGGGATGCCGCTGACCGAGGCCGAGGACCTGCTGGCGCGACGCGACCAGGAGCTCGACGACGACGTCACGGCGCTGATCGAACAGTCCTCGGCGGCGGCAGCGCTGGCGAGTGAGGCCGAACTCGCGGCGGAGCGTGCTCGACGAGAGGAAGCCGAGTGGCGCCAGCTCAACGCCGAGAAGCTGGAACGGCGCGCG